>Ga0310695_10001705_pt1 | contig 50142 bp, 42 predicted proteins | sample RumenRJG_04DNA_FD_203882 | JGI IMG/M metagenome (GOLD analysis project Ga0310695, IMG submission 203882) | Bovine rumen microbial communities from Lethbridge, Alberta, Canada - RJG_04 (v2) (version 2) | ecosystem: Host-associated > Mammals > Digestive system > Stomach > Rumen | place: Canada... | reverse complement strand
CCGCCAAGAAACTGGTCAAGGACGTGGTGTTCGAGGAAACTCACGACAACGCCATGAACGTGGAGCCTGAGCCTTAATCTCCATTAAACTCAACGAGAGGACTGACAGACGAATCTGCTGTCGGCCCTCTTTCCAATTTCCCATAATTTCTTTCCATAAAGAAGAGATTTTTGTCCTTCTTGCCACCTAACAACCACGGAGTAATTTAACAACCACGAATTTCACGAATTAAACGAATTTATTTAATGACCACGGATTGCGCGGATTAAACGGATTAATATTAACGAACACGAATTACACTAATTTCACGAATAATTCAAGGAAAGAAAAAATTCGTGCGATTCGTGCGATTCGTGTTCAAACAAAACCAAATTTGAGTTCTTAAAACGGATTAATTTTAACGAACACGAATTACACTAATTTCACGAATAATTCAAGGAAAGAAAAAATTCGTAATTTTAACGAACACGCATTACACTAATTTCACGAATAATTCAAGGAAAGAAAAAATTCGTGCGATTCTTTTAGTCGCTACGCTTGGTAAAAGCGCTAAAGCGATTACGTGCGATTCGTGTTCAAACAAAACCAAATTTGAGTTCTTAAAAATCTAACGCTATGTTTGACACGAAGAAGGACATCTGGAAGTTCAAACCACGGGGGATATCCTTGAATATCAGCAATGATAGTAAATAATCCCCATTATCTTGGCACCAAGAATTTTTAAAGAAATCTTGTGTTTCCCCGTGACTTCTTGCAAAACAAAAACTCCCGCAAGTCTGACTTGCAGGAGTTTGGGAGGGTGCCCGGACGGACTCGAACCGTCGACATTCAGAACCACAATCTGACGCTCTAACCAACTGAACTACGGGCACCATGTTTGAGATCGAATGCAACACCTTTTCGGTTTTGCGGGTGCAAAGGTAGTGAAAATGTATGAGACTACCAAATGTTTGGGCGATTTTTTTCAAAAAATGTTTCAGGATTCAGGATTCAGGATTCAAGCCTGAACCGAAGTTTCCCTCTATTTGCCCAGGAAGTTGCGGGTGAGATAGTCGTTGAACTGCTCCTTGTAGAGATCGCCGAGGGGCAGGTAGGTGTCGGCATCGAGGATGATGCGGTTCTTGTTGACCTCCTGTATCTTCTGTAGGTTGACGATGTAGGAGCGGTGGATGCGCATGAACTGGGTGGGGGGCAGGTAGTCCTCCATCTTTTTCATCGAGAGCAGGGTGATGACGGGCTTCTGACCCTCAAGGTGAATCTTCAGGTATTCGCTCATGCCCTCGATGTAGCGGATGTCGCTGATGGCGATGCGCACCACGCGGTAGTCGGTCTTGACGAAGATGGTGCCGTCGGCCTGCACGGGGCTGCTCTGCTGCTGGGGCGTGTTCGGGTGGCGCAGGTTGTATTGCTCCTGTATCTTCATAGAGGCACGCAGGAAGTCGTTCATGCCGAAAGGCTTCAGCAGGTAGTCGACGGCGTTGACCTTGTAGCCCTCGATGGCATATTCCGAGTAGGCGGTGGTGAAGACGATGAGCGGCGGGGCTGCCAGTTGGCGCACGAAGTCCATGCCGCTGAGGTCGGGCATGTTGATGTCGCAGAAGATGGCGTCCACCACGTCGTGCTCCATGATCTCGCGTGCCTCGAGTGCGCTGCGGCACTGGCCTGCCAGTTCGAGAAACGGCACTTTGCTGATGTAGGTGACGAGTTGGCGCAGGGCCAGGGGCTCGTCGTCGATGGCTAATACTCTGATCATAGTGGCAGTTCTAAGTTGACATTATAGGTGTCGGCCTCGTTGCGGATGCTGAGCCGATAGTCGTTGCCGTAGATGAGTTGCAGACGGCGGCGCACATTCTGCAGGCCCACGCCTCCGTGGCGGTCTTCGCCCTGCGGCACCTTGCTGTTCTGGCAGGAGAAGTGGAGGCGGTTGTCCTCGATGCTAATCTTGATGTCGATGAAGGAGTGCTGCTGGTAACTCACGCCGTGTTTGAAGGCGTTCTCCACGAAGGTGATGATCATCAGCGGCGGTATCTCGCGGTCGGGGGTGGCCTGTGGCATCTCTACGTTGATGTCCACATGGTCGGTCACCCGCATGCGCATCAGTTGGATGTAGTTGTCGAGGAAGATGAGTTCCTGGCGCAGGGGCACTTTCTGCTTGGAGCCCTCATAGAGCACGAAGCGCATAATTTTGGACAGTTCGACGATGGTCTCCTTGGCCTGTTCGGGGTCGATGTCCACCAGCGCATGGATGTTGTTGAGGGTGTTCATCAGGAAGTGGGGGTTGATCTGATACTTCAGATACTCCAACTGCTGCTGCAGGTTCTCACGCTTCAGTTCGGCCAGTCGCTCCGTGTCGCGGCGGTGGCGGAAGTAGTACTTGACGCCCAGGTTGAGGCCGAGCATGAGCAGGAAGATGATGACGGCCACGATGTCGTGCTGACCGATGAAGACGGGCGGGCGGCGGTCGTGCTGGGGCCTGTCGGGCTCGGTGCCGTGCAGGGGCTTGTCGGGCTCGATGCCGTGAAGGGGCTTGTCGTGGGGCTCAGGACGGAAGTCGGGACCCTCGAACTGCTCGATGGGCGGATGAGGGGCTTGGGGCCTCACGTCGGGCCTGTTGACGCATTGCACGATGGTGAAGACGGCGAGCAGGGCGGCAAAGCCCGTGATGTAGAGGGCACGGCGGCGACGATAGACGATGAGCGGTGCCAGCAGGAAGTTGTGGATGGCGAAGGCAACGAAGAAGAACAGGTACTGCACCCACACCTCGAAGAGACGGTCCCAGGGGAACGTGGTCTCCGAGGCGTTGTTGAGGGTGTGCAGGTAGGTGCTCAGTATGGGGGCTACGAGCAGGATGGCCCATATCACGGCATACAGGAGCAGTTCTTTGCGGTCGTTGTGCTCGCGCTGCATGGGGCTACTTTCTGATGTACTTCTTGGCGATGCCGTTCTCTACGACGATATAGAGGCTGCGGCGCTGGGGTAGGGCTGACAGTCGGCGGCCATGAATGTCGTAGATGCCGTCGATGATGCGCGATGCCGGTGAGACGGTCACAGCGTCGATGGCTGTCACGTCCTGCACGTCGCTGTCATTGAAGTTATGGGTGCCGCCGCTGAAGGTAGCGGTGCCGTCGGCCTTCACGGCCTTTTCGGTGAAGTTGTTGATGGTCAGCGTGCCGCCCTCCATATAGAAGTTACCCGTGTTCTCTTCCTCATGATCGGCGGTGATGCCGGTCTGTGTGCTGCCCTCGCTGGTGTCCAGTTCCACCTGAATGCCGTCGTCGCCTGTATTGCTGATGCTGACGGTGCCGCTCTCCATGAGGAAATACTCCTTGCAGTGGATGCCGTCCTTGACGGCAGAGGCGATGTTGAGCACGAGGTTCTTCACCTCGCAGTATTCTTTGCTGTAGATGGCGTGGCGGGAGTTGCCGGTGACGTTGAGCGTCCCCTTGCCCTTGAACTTCAGGTGGCCCTTGCAATGCAGGCAGCCGTTGTAGGTCTCGTTGGCGCCGTCGGTCAGGTTGTTGACGGTGCTGCTCTTGGCGCTGACAGAGATGCGCTTGCCGTTCTGGATGTTGATGGCTGGGCCGCTGGGGTTGGTGAGTGTCACGCCGTTCAGTTCGACGCTACACTTGAACGAGCCCTCCAGCAGCAGACTGCCGTCGGTGGAGGTGCCGGAGAGGGCGTAGATGATCTCGCCGTCGGTGTTGCTCTTCGTGGGGTCGACGCCGGCGAACGACTCTGCCTGGGTGATGACCACGTGCGACGACGTGCCGCTGCTGACGGTGACGTAACTGCTGATGTTGGAAGCAACGGTCACGGTGGCCGTAGTGCCGTTGTAGGCTATCTCAACGGTGTTGTCGCTGATGGCTCTGGCGGTGGCCGATGTCAGTATGAGTGAAAGGATGAGTAAAGTTTGCTTCATAAGTTGTTGGGTTGAAGACTATAACATTTTTTGTGTTGCAAAGGTAATGAAAAACAAGAATCGGGGCAAATCTGTTCAACGAATGCCCCGATTTGTTCAGCGAATAATCAAAGGGCTGTTAGAGACCCAGTTTCTTGGCAGCCTCGCTGGCGGCATCGTTGATCTTCTCGTTAGCCTTGTCGGCAGCCTCGTTGATCTTCTCGTTGGCCTTCTGGTTGGCTTCGTCGATGGTGGCGTTGACCTTCTCCTCAACGGCATCCTGAACCTCGTTCACCTTGTCGTCGATAGCCTGGTTGACGGTGTTCTGAAGCGAGTCCTGAAGACCCTCGGCAGCCTGCTGGGCATTGTCGATGACATTCTGGCCAGCGGTCAGCGTGCTGATGACGGTCTCGGCGGGAGTGTTGACCAAAGTGGTCACCAGGCCCTGAGCCACAGCGTTGTCGCCCACGAGAGAGATGATCTTCTCCTGATTCTCCTTCACAAACTCCTGCACTTTGGTCACATAGGTCTTGGCAGCCTCAGGATCTTTTGCCACGAGTTCGGCAATCTTGGCCTGGGCTGATTCCAGGGTGGCCTGCACACCAGAAGCATCGCCAGCCTCAATCTGGCTCTGCAGATTCTCTACTAAGGCACTAGCCTCGTCGTTTGCACCCTCGGTGCATGCTGTGAATGTCAGCGTCAGGGCAGCCACAGCCATTAAGAAAAACTTTTTCATTTCTTTGCTTTTAGTTGTTTAATGATAAAAAAAGTATTAATTCGGGGGCAAAATTAAGAAAAACTGCTGAAATTCCCAAAGAAAATTGGCAAATCCTTTGGCATTTAACGAAATAATGCCTATTTTTGCAGCCGCAATCTAACTTTTTTGACTAACTTTAGTACTATGATTGAAGGTGCAGTTAAATCGAGAGTGGTGGGCGTCGGCTTGAGTGTTGAACGCACGGTTTATGCCATTGTCGATATGCGAGGAACCATTATTGCCCAAAAAGAGTTTCCTACGACCGACTTCCCTAACGTGAATGACTTTGCTGCTCATCTGAGCGAATGCATATTCCAGTTGGTTGAGGCCAACGGAGGCTATGAGAGTATCCGCTCGGTAGGCATTAGCGCTCCCAGTGGCAACTTTAAGTCGGGCTGTATAGAATATCCGCCTAACCTGCCCTGGAAGGGGCAGACACCGCTGTCCGCCATGCTGCGCGACCGCCTGGGACTGGCTGTGGCACTAGGCAATGATGCCCATGTAAGGGCATTGGGCGAATATGTTTATGGCAGCGCTCACGGTTTGAGAGACTTTTTATATATTACTGTGGGCCACGGCGTGGGAAGTGCCATCTTCACCAAGGGTAAGTTTTACCTGGGAGCCGACGGCTTCTCTGGCGAGGTAGGACATACCTGCGTGGCGCATAACGGAAGACTTTGCAGTTGCGGCAACAGGGGCTGCCTGGAAGCCTATGTGGGAACGAAGGGCGTGATGCGCACGGTGAGGGAATTGCTGGAGAAAGATCCTCGCCCGTCACTGATGCGTGAGCGTGAAATAAAGACTCCCAAGGATGTGTACCAGTGCTGTCAGGATGGTGACGAACTGGCAGTTCAGGTATTCCATGAGACAGGCATCTACCTGGGTATCGGTATGGCCAACTTCGCCTCGGTGCTCAATCCTGACGCCATAGTCCTGGCCGGTGGTATCACCGGTGCTGGCCGCTGGCTGCTGGAGCCTGCCAGTCAGTCGTTCGAGGAACACGTGTTCCATAATCTGAAAGGTAAGGTGAAACTGCTGCCATCCATCCTGAACAAAGATGATCGCGATGTGCTTGGAGCAGGTGCACTGGCTTGGGAGGTGAAGGAGTATTCGTTGTTTATCTGATATGGATGTAGACAGAGTCAAGAAGATTGTTGAGTCAATGCCCAATATGAGTACCGCCCTCGGGATGGAGTTCGTCTCCACACCCGAGGACGATACGTGTATGGCCCGCATGAAAGTGGACGAGCGCAACCGCCAGCCCTTCGGCTTCCTGAGCGGAGGGGCCTCGCTGGCATTGGCTGAGAATGTGGCGGGGGTCGGTTCGTCGTCGCTCTGTCCTGGTTGTGCCTGTGTGGGCATCGAGGTCAGCGGCAGTCATGTGAAGGCTGTGGCCGAGGGCGATACCGTGACCGCATTTGCACGCCTGCTGCACAAGGGCACCACGCTCCATGTGTGGAATGTTGACATCAAGGACACGTCGGGTGAACTGATATCCAATGTCCGTGTGACCAATTATATCATCAAGCAGAAATGACGGGTTTTGCACTCTACAGATTTCCCCATGAACAACAGGTGACGCTGATGGAACAGACTGAGGGCGAACCTCAGGAATTGCTGTCGTGTGCCGACTTGAATGACTGCCGGGGCTTCGTCATTGCTCCTTTCGACATTAGTGCCGACCTGCCTATCCTGCTTATCAAACCTGACAGGTTGGAGGTGTTCAGCAATGCCTCTCTCTGCCGTTTGCCTGATGGCTTCCGGTTTGCGTCCAGCCCTGGTGGTCGGACTGTCAAGGCCGACAACATGCACGCTTCAAACTCCTGCCGCGAAACCTACGACGAGGACTTCCGTTCGTTCCTTCTGCAACTGGAAACGGGCAAATTCCGTAAACTAGTACTTGCTAGGTGCGCTGATGAATGCGCTGAAACCCAGTTAGATATACTATTTTTGTTCAAGCAAGCCTGCAAACTTTATCCGCGCCTCTTCGTGTCGCTGACTTATACTGCTAAAAGCGGCCTGTGGCTGACGGCCACGCCAGAGATTCTGCTTGAAGGCTGTGGCAACAAGTGGCGCACCATAGCCCTCGCCGGTACGATGAAACTGGAGGGAGAGCAACTGAATGGCGAGGGTGAGCATGTGTGCTGGTCGACCAAGAACATACAAGAGCAGCGTTACGTGGCAACCTATATCAAGGAGTGTCTTGAGCATTTCTCTGACGAGATTCGCGAGGAAGGTCCCCGCACAGTCAGGGCAGCCAATCTGGTGCATCTGAGAAGTGATTTCTCCTTTATATTATTAAATAAGGTACGCCCGGGCGAGGTGCTACAGAGGCTTCATCCCACGCCAGCCGTCTGCGGACTGCCCAAGCAGGAGGCATTCCGCTTTATCATCGAACACGAGCATAGTCCGCGCCAGTACTATAGTGGGTTCCTGGGTCCCATGCTTCAGGACTCCACCCGTCTCTATGTCTCGTTGCGCTGTATGCAGATCCTGCCTGACAGGTTCCGCCTCTATGCCGGCGGTGGACTGTTGAAAGGCAGCGTGGAAGAGCAGGAGTGGCAGGAGACCGAAGCGAAACTGGAGACGATGCGCCGACTCCTGAAATCGTAACTATAAAAATAGATTATCGTGTATAGCAATAAGGAAAATGTCAATATACTGACGGCCCTGCTCGTCAAACACGGCATCCGGCATGCTGTCGTTTGCCCAGGCAGTCGCAATGCGCCCATCGTGCATAATCTCAACGAGTGTCCTGACATCACCTGCTATCCTGTCACCGATGAGCGGTCGGCAGGCTTTTATGCATTGGGAATGGCCCAGGCCCTGCAGCAGCCTGTGGTGGTGTGCGTCACCAGCGGCTCGGCCCTGCTCAACCTGACACCTGCTGTGGCAGAGGCATACTATCAGCACCGGCAGGTGGTGGTCATCTCGGCTGACCGTCCCCAGCAGTGGATTGACCAACTCGACGGCCAGACGCTGCCGCAGCCCGATGCCTTAGGACGCTTTGTGGCAAAGGCTGTCACGTTGCCTGAGCCACATGACGAGGAGGAACGCTGGTACTGCAACCGTCTGGTCAACGAGGCGCTCATCACTGCCCATGCTCCGGTTCATATCAATGTGCCCATCAGTGAGCCGCTCTTCAACTTCTCCGTGCAGGCATTGCCTGACGAGCGACTGATAGAGCAAACGGCAGCCGAGATGAGCAGCATCACCCTCAGTCATATCTGTCGCATGTTCATGCAGGCTCATCGGCCTCTGCTCATTGCAGGCCAGCCTATGAACCCATTGATGGATGAGGCGGTGATGCTGGCGGGTGACGACGAGGCCTATGTGCCCGATTTTGTGCTCTACTGCGGTGACTCTGTCGTGAGCAAGCGTCTGAAGCGTTTCCTGCGTAAGGCTAAGGAAACCTGGGCTGTGAACAGGACGGGGGAGGTTAACGATACATTTATGAACCTGACCCATGTGTTTCAGGGTGATCCGGATGTGGTGACTGATATGGTTCGCTTCTACCTCGAGCAGCAGCCGCACCCCTTTGTGCAGAGGTGGGACGCACTTCTGACTCGTGCGCAGTCTGATGCCGAAGCCTTCGCTGCTCCCTATTCACAGATGGCTACTGTGAAGTGTTTCGAGCAACGGCTCTCGCTCGAAGTGGAGCAGACGAGAGTTGAGCCTGCCGTTCACTATGCCAACTCCACTGCCATCCGCCTGGCAAATATCTTTGCCCGCCATAGGGTGTGGTGCAATCGTGGCGTCAATGGCATCGAGGGGTCGCTCTCTACGGCAGCAGGCTTTTCGTTAGTTAGCAAAGAACTGGTGTTCTGTGTCATCGGCGACCTCAGTTTCTTCTACGACCAGAATGCCCTTTGGAACCAGAACCTGCGCCCGAACCTGCGTGTTCTGCTGCTCAATAATGGCAGGGGCGCTATCTTCAACCTGTTGCCCGGCTTGGAGAAGAGTCCGGCCCGCGACCGACTGGTGGCTGCCGCCCATGAGACTACTGCCGAAGGCATCTGCCGGCAGAACAATGTCAGTTACCGTCAGGCCACTACAGAGGACGAGATGCAGCAGGGCATAGCGTGGCTGCAAACAGAAAACCCCGAGCGACCAATGGTGCTCGAGGTTATGACGGATCCTGCCCGCGATGAGCAGGTGTTCAAGGATTACTATCAGAGGCTGAACTTATAGCCGATGGTGAAGGTGACAAGGTCGCTGCGCCACTTGTCTGAGTCATCATAGTGTTTGTTGACTCTCTTTATGCCCCAGTTGGAGCGGGCATCGAGCACGAAATTCTGGTATTCGTAGGAGATGCCGATGGGGATGCAGAGGTTGAAACTCTCGTAGTCGCTTTTAACTTTAATATCCCCTTCCCTAGCATTCAGCAGGAAACCAGGTTGCAAGCCTATCTTCACGGCCAGTCCATTTGCCACGTAGAAGTTGGCCATAACGGGGATGTTCAGGTAGTCAAGTTTGTGGGTTACCTTGTCGAGTTTCCATCCCTGCTGGTCGTAGTTGACACCGGCAGATATGCTGAGCCAGATGTTGGTATAGTATTCGGCTTCCACACCGGCACTCAGACCGAAGCGCAATCTGGCCTTGTCATCGACGTAGGTGTATTTTCCCGAAAGGTTGCCAATGGCCAGACCGACCTTGGGCTGAATGGTGATCTCGCCGATTTCGTGTAACGTGCTCTGTGCATTTGCTCTCAAGGCTACTATAGCCAGAACAGCCATCATCATTAGTTTCTTCATAATCTATATTGTTTTTGTGAGAATATACAGGTGTTAATACTTGAAACTTGAGCCGCCTACGAACTCGCGCATAATCGAGGTAGGAGGTATCTCTTTATCGCTCACGGGCAGGAAATAATGGATGAACTTCAGCAGGCGGTGGGCCTCGGCATACTCGGGACAGTTCTTGGGCACCGAGGCGAGGATGATCTCAGCATGGGTGCGAAGCACGGCGAACTCAATGTTCAGGGCCGAGTTGAACATCACGTCGGCAGTCTCCTGGAAGGGGAAGATCCACTGGTCTTCTGCGGCGCAGACATTCTTCCACTGGCTGATGGTCTCCTGGGCCGTGTAGGCTCCCTTGTTGTAGTCGCGGATGATGCGGCGGAGCAGTCGGTTGTCGCGTACAGGAATCCAGTTGTGGTCGTCGAGCGAGATGCTGGTCAGGGCCGAGATGTATATCTTGTATTTCATCGCATCGGGAATCTTCTTTGTAAGAAGTGGGTTTAAGGCGTGGATGCCCTCGATAATGAGTACCGTGTCGTTCTGGAGTTTCAGTTTCTTGCCGTTCCATTCGCGTTTGCCCGTCACGAAGTTGTACTCGGGAATCTCAACGCGCTCGCCCTGCATCAGACGAAGCAGGTGATCTTCCAGCAGACTGTATTCCACGGTCTCGATATTGTCGAAGTCGTAGTCGCCATTAGGCAGTTTGGGCGTGTCGACACGATTGACGAAATAGTCGTCAGTAGAGAATGATACAGGTCTCAGACCGCAGGCCAGCAACTGAATGCTGAGACGCTTGCAGAAGGTTGTCTTGCCTGATGATGAAGGACCTGTGATAAGCACGAGCCTGACGGGATTGTCTTCGCGATGGAAGCGCTTGTCAATATCTTCTGCTATTTGGACGATTTTCTTCTCCTGAAGGGCCTCGCTCACCTGAATCAGTTCCGAGGCGTGACCGCGCTTGATGGCTTTGTTCACATCGCCAGCATTTGAGAGGCGCATGATGATGTCCCATCGCGTCTTTTCTGCAAACATCTCAAAGGTCTTAGGCTGATCCACCTTCTCTGCTACTTGGTCGGGATTGTTCCAGTCAGGTACGCGCAGAAGTATGCCATCTTCGTAGCGTTCCAGGTCCCACACCTTCAGATAGCCGGCTGAAGGTACCAAGGGACCGTAGTAGTAGTCAACGGTATCGCCTAACGTGTAGTAGTCACAATAGACCTGTCCGCTTGTCTCCAGCAGTTTGACCTTGTCCTGAAATCCGCGTTCTGAGAATACACGGATAGCCTCCTCTATGGTCGATTCTGTGCGTCGGAAGGGCATGTCCAGATCGATGATCTCCTGCATGCGGGCCTTGATGCTTTCTACGTCTTCATCAGTCAGTTCTTCGCTGATCTTTTTCTTGAAGTTGCAGTAGTAACCGCGACACAGCGAGTGCTCGATGAACAGTTTCGAACCAGGGAAGATATCCTGAGTAGCCTTGTAAAGGACAAAACTCAGTGAGCGGACATAGGCACGATGGCCACTGCCTTCGCGGGCATCAAGGAACTCCACGTCGCGGTTCTGGTAGAGGCGGAACTTCAGCCCCTGTGCGGCATTGTTCACTTTGGCTGACACCACCGGGTAGGGGAGTTTTATTTCATCGGCAAATTCCTGATAGACATCCAGCAGCGAACATCCCTCAGGAAAACTTTTCGTCACATTGTTGTTTTTGCAGCGAATCTGAAGCATATTGTATAGTTTTGATTTGTCGGCAAAGGTACGAAATAATTATGAATCAAGAAAATAATAAGCGGTAGAAAATAAAAAAACATTACGAAATGTAGTTCTTTTCATTTTTATTTTGTACCTTTGCACCGTGATTCACACCTATTAAGGTTATATAGCCGTTACTTGTACATGAGAAAAAGCGAAGATAAAGATATGAATCCATTTGAGAAAATACTGAATTGGTATTTCAAACGCGCTGCATTGCCGTATTGGTGTATGCTTATATTGGACACAGTAATCGTGTTCCTTTCCGGCGTATTTGTATACTTTACTTCCCATAGGGGTTATCAGACTCTGGTAGATTTCGTGCCATTGTGTCATACACTGCTGGTGTATATCGTTTTGACGATATTGTGCTTCCGCATTTTCCGCACATACTCGGGCGTCGTCCGCTATTCGTCGTTCGTCGACCTTCAGAGGGTTGCATATGCCAACATCATGGCGCTGATGCTCTCGCTCGGTGCTCACTATGTATTGGGTGAGACGCCGGGCATCCGTTTTGCCTTTGTGTCGGTATTACAGACTATAGCGATTTATTTCATTGCAACGGTGCTCATGTGGGGTGTACGTGTACTGGTAAAGGCACTCTATGACGTGGCTACATCGGACAAGAAGGCAAAGCGCGTGCTGATTTATGGAGCGATGGCTGGTGGTGTAGGCTTGGCGAAGAATATTCGGACGGAAAGGCCTACACGCTTTGTGCTGAAGGGCTTCATCTCTCACGAAAGTGGCATTCGCCACAATTTGGTTATGGGTGAGCCTGTATATAGTGTTGATGACGACATTGCTGCCATTATACGCAAGAATGACATTGAGGCGGTGTTGGTGTCGCCGTTGCGTACGGACGATTTCCGCAACGAACAGAAGCTGCAGGATGCAATCATCGGAGCCAGGTGTAAGATCTACATGTCATCGCTGGCGCAAGAGTGGGACGGTAAGTCGGAGGACTTCGCAGGATTGCAACTGAAGGAGGTATCGGTAGAAGACCTGCTGCCGCGTGAGGAGATTAAGGTGGATATGGATGCTGTGGGCCGTGAACTGACAGGCAAACGCATCCTGATTACCGGCTCTGCCGGCTCCATTGGTTCTGAGATGGTACGTCAGGTGGCGATTTATAAACCCGCTGCCATGATGCTGATTGATCAGGCGGAGACGCCAGAGCACGATATCCGTCTGATGATGGCACGTGAATATCCTGATATCCACGCCGAGACCGTTGTGACTAGTATCTGTCACGAGAAACGTATGGAGCATATCTTCAGAGATTTCAAGCCTGACTATGTGTTCCATGCTGCAGCCTACAAGCACGTGCCGATGATGGAGAACAACCCAAGTGCCGCGGTGCTGAATAATATCTTAGGCACAAAGATAATAGCCGACTTGAGCGTGAAATACGGGGTAAGGAAATTCGTGATGGTATCTACTGACAAGGCCGTAAACCCGACTAATGTGATGGGTTGCTCCAAGAGAATCTGCGAGATTTATGTCCAGTCATTGGATCGCGCAACAAAGTTGAACGGCACAGGTACACAGTTCGTGACAACACGCTTCGGCAATGTGCTGGGCTCGAATGGTAGTGTGATACCACTGTTCCAGGAACAAATCAAGAAAGGAGGTCCCGTCACGGTGACGCATCCTGACATTATCCGCTTCTTTATGCTGATACCCGAAGCATGTAAACTGGTGTTGGAGGCTGGAACGAAGGGCAACGGTGGCGAGATATTTGTGTTTGATATGGGCAAGCCAGTTCGCATTGACGATCTGGCGAAACGAATGATCACACTGTCTGGAGCACGTAACATCGAAATTAAGTACACGGGCTTGCGTGCAGGAGAAAAACTTTACGAAGAGGTGCTGAACGAACAGGAGAACACGAAGCCTTCGTTCCACAAGAAGATTCGTATAGCACAAGTCCGTGAGTATGATTTCGAGCAGGTAAGTCGTGATGTGAACGAACTGATAGAGATTGCCCAGCACTATGACGATATGGCTACGGTGAAGAAGATGAAGGCCATCGTGCCGGAGTACAAGAGCCGGAACTCTGTGTATGAGAAGTTGGATGACTGAACGGGAAAGGCAATGACAACGAGACAATGGAAAACGGTCAGGGAGTATGAGGAGATACTCTTTGAGGAATATAATGGTATTGCAAAGATTACCATCAACCGTGCCAGATACAGAAACGCATTCACTCCGAAGACCACTTGGGAACTGAGTCAGGCTTTCGCATTATGCCGTGAGATGCAGGACATCAATGTCGTGCTGCTCACAGGTGCTATGTCAGAGGTGCCTGAGGGCAAAATCCTAAACGATGTGAAGCACGCCTTCTGCTCGGGTGGTGATATGCACGTCAAGGGACGTGGCGGCTATGTCGACGAAGAAGGTGTACCCCGCCTCTCTGTTCTCGATGTGCAGATGCAGATACGTCGTCTGCCAAAGCCTGTTATTGCTATGGTCAACGGTTATGCCATCGGTGGCGGTCATGTGCTTCATCTGGTCTGCGACCTCACTATCGCCTCAGAGAATGCCATCTTCGGACAGACAGGCCCAAAGGTTGGCTCCTTTGATGCTGGCTTTGGCTCAAGTTATCTTGCACGTATCGTGGGGCAGAAGAAGGCTCGTGAGATATGGTTCCTCTGTCGCCAGTACACGGCCCGCGAGGCAGAGCAGATGGGAATGGTCAACAAGGTGGTTCCTTTGGAACAATTGGAGGATGAGTGTGTGGCATGGGCAGAAACTATGATGGAACGTTCGCCGCTGGCACTTCGCATGATTAAGGCCGGACTCAATGCCGAACTCGACGGACAGGCTGGTATTCAGGAACTTGCCGGTGACTGCACCATGCTCTACTATTTCCTTGATGAGGCTCAGGAGGGAGGACGTGCTTTCCTCGAGAAGCGTAAACCAGACTTTAAGAAATACCCCAAACTGCCTTAAGTTAGGACTTAAACGAAAAAAAGACATCCCCTGCTTTGTTCCAATAGAGGAACAGGGCAGGGGATGCCTCTTTAAAGTAACCGCCAATTACTGCTGCTCAGCAGCGGGAGCCTCCTCAGTTGCAGCAGGAGCCTCTTGGGTAGCCTGGTCTGCAGGGCTGGCATCAAAACCGTTGGGGTTGACAGGACTGGTCATGGGGTTCTCAATCTGGTCGATAGTTGATGTGGCAGCGACGCTCTTAGGTGCGACATAAGCGCAGGCGATGCTGACAGCGACCATAAAGGCAGCAAGGCCCCATGTTGCTTTCTCAATAAAGTCGGTGGTCTTGCGAACACCACCAATCTGGTTGTAGGAGGCGAAGTTGGATGCCAAGCCGCCACCTTTTGACTCCTGAATCATGACGATGCCAACCATGAGAATGGCGGCAATGACGATGAGGATAATTAGAAAAGTGTAAATACCCATTTTGTAAATTATTTTTTATTACTGTTTATTATTAATTTCTCCAAAAATCGAATTTGGTCTGCAAAGTAAGCATTTTTTTTCGGATTTTGCAAACTTAATTGCTGAATAATTTCTAAAGCCTTGTTATAATTGCCCTGTTTTATGTAAATTCGGGCTAATGTCTCGGTAAAATAGCCCTGTTCTCCAACTTTTTCCTCTTCAGACACCTCCGACTCAAGTTCAGGTTTTAGTACAGGATTTTCGCTAAGAACGATCTTGCCTTTGTCCTGTTCTATGAATGAGTCGATAAGGTTCTGACCTATGAGTCTCGGCGTCTCTGCTGCCTCTAACCGCTCCTCCTCGGTCTCACTCTCCAGCAGGTAGGCCACATAGTCGACGGCGGCATCGGCAGGTGTGGGTTTGCGCTTATGGGTGGTTTCCTCTTCTGGATCTTTGGGCAGTGAGTCAAGGAAGTCGTTGATGAGCGATATTGTACGGCTGTCCTGCTCGTCCTGTGTCAGAGTCAGTTCTTTTTCCTTCGTCTCATTCTTTACGGTTGTCAGTTGGTAGTGTGCCGCCTCAATCATCTGGAAGATGACCTGTCGGTCGCTGATGTAGATGGCTGCCCGTTTCAGTTCTTCGTTGAAGGTGGGGTCGTGTAGCAGGTATAGGTTCTGCAGTAGCAGCAGACGTGCAGTCTGATAGTATGGGTAGAGGGCAAGCAGGGATCGCAATTCGTAAAGCGTGTCGCGATCCATTCTCTCGGGGTGTTCAATGAGTTCTACTAATTCCATGTATATCAGTAATTACCAGTTTGCCATAGTGGCATTGAATATCTGTTCTGCAATGTCTGTGGCCATCTGCGTGACTAGTTCTTCTTGAACGCTGCTCAGAGACTGTGAAGTCTCGTAGGTGGCATTGGCTGTAAACTGCCGTTCAAAGTCTTGGTTATGATTAGCGTTGTTGGTGAACCGTACATTAACGGTCATCGATAGTTCTGTCTGTGCTGAATATCCCTCACTGCTGACCGACTTGTTGCGTTGGTCGTAGCGTGTGATTTCACCTTCAATCTTCAGGTCGCCATTGCGATTGACCTGAGTGAGTTTCGTCTGACTGACGAAGATGTTTTGCATCTTATTGTTGAAGATGCTGGCCATAGGGCCCCATACATAACTGGAGCGTATTGGGAAATCGGCTATTTGTATGGTCTTGGTCTTTGTGTAGTCGATGCTGGCACCGTTGAACTTATAGCCTTCGAAACTGCATGCTGACAACAGGATAGAGGCAAGCAGGCATATACCTATTCCATATATGTATGAACTTCTCATAGTCAATGCTGTTTCTTTTTACTTGTCCATTCCATATTGCTTCAGCCTTCGATAGAGTGTCCTGTCACTAATACCAAGTTCTTGTGCTGCCTTGCTACGATTTCCATTGTTCCTTTCCAGGGCTTTCAGGAGCATTTGTTTGCCTAAGTCACTCAGATTGAGGTTCTCTTGTTCTGGCGTTGGCTCAATATATTCCTCTGCATCAGCCTCCTCAAGCGTTGGGATGGGGGTGATGGGAGCCATCTGGTTTATGGGGTTAATGGGATTGATAGACGGGGTCTGCACGTCAGCCAATTGCTTTTTCAGTTGACTCATCTCGCGCCGCATATCGTTGACATTTCCCCGCAGTTCGAACAGGATTTTGTAGAGAATCTCCCGCTCGTTCTCGAACGAGTGGTCCCCGCCATTCTTGATGACGGCCAGTTGGGTGCTCTCCCTGTCCTGTGGGATGAACTTGGCCAAGACCTCTGGGGTGATGGTGCGCTCCTTGCTGAGAATGGATATCTGCTCGGTGATGTTCTTCAACTGCCGGACATTGCCAGGCCACTTGTAGCGCATCAGCATCTGTCTGGCCTCTTCAGTCAATGTGACGCGCTCCATGCGATATTTTTCGGCCATCTGCATTGCAAAGAGACGGAACAGCAGGACGATATCCTCGCCACGTTCACGTAGTGGAGGCATCATCAGTGGAATACGGTTCAGACGGTAGTACAGGTCTTCACGAAAGCGTCCTTCACTAATGGCTTGGCGCACATTGACATTGGTGGCTGCCACGATGCGCACATCGGTTTTTTTGACCTCTGTGGCACCAACAGGGATGTATTCACCTGTCTCCAGTACTCGCAGCAGTCTGGCCTGTGTGGCCAAAGGCAGTTCACCTACCTCATCAAGGAAGAGAGTCCCCTTGTCGGCCACGCCAAAATAACCGGGTGAGTCGTTGATGGCTCCGGTATATGAGCCTTTCACATGTCCGAAGAGTTCGGAGTCGATAGTCCCTTCTGGGATAGAGCCGCAGTTGATGGCAAAATATTTCTCCCGTCGCCGTGGTGAATTGTCGTGAATGACGCGGGGGATAATCTCCTTACCCACACCGCTTTCGCCGATAATCAGTACACTCAAGTCCGTTGGTGCCACCTGAAGGGCGACATCAAGGACCTGGTTGAGCGCATCGCAGTTGCCTACAATGTTGTATCGCTGTTTTATACGTTGTAGTTCGGCACTATTCATAACGGCTGACAAAATTACATATTTTTTTTTAAAACGGCTGCAAGTTTGGCAGATTTTTAATCTAATTTAGGCTCAATCCTCTTCCGGACTGCTGTCTTGCTTTTTATGAAAACGCACTTTTTCGCTGTCGTCCCGTTTCTCGTGATACAGTTTCTGCAGCGGGTTCTTCAACGGCTCGTCAAAGTTTTGACGATTGCGCCAGATGTCGATAGCAGTGAATATGGCATTGCGAAGTGACTGTTCATCAGTGATGTTCTTGCCAGCGGCAGCAAAGTTGGCACCATGAGCCGGAGCGGTTCGGATGAGTTCCAGACCAGCGCTGTATCTGACACCGTTCTCGTAGGCAATGGCCTTGAAGGGTGTCTGTCCCTGGTCGTGGTACATTGCCAATACGCCATCGAAGCGGAAATAGGCGCTGCGTCCGAAGAAATCGTCTGCAGCATACGGCCCGAAGACTTGTAGCCCCTGTTCGACAAGTTCGTCAATGGCTGGTTTGATGATGGTCTGTTCCTCGTCGCCAAGAACTCCTTCTTCACCACAGCGTGGATTAAGTGCCAGTACGGCAATGCGGGGTGAAGAGATGCGCATGTCGCGATGTAGGGCTTGGTGGAATATCTGAGCCTTCTCCACAATCTTCTGTTTGGTGATGGATTCTGCCACATCCTTGATGGCCACGTTGTTGGTGACCAGTGCGATGCGCAAGTCTTCATTTGTCAAGATGGTAAGGCCTTTCTTTTCACTGTCGATGGCTTTCTCAATATAGGCTGTATGACCATTGAAGCCAGCGATACTGTTCTTGCTGACTGGGGCTGTGACAAGAACATCGAACAGACCTGCCTTATAGTCGATGAGTGCCCTGTCGATGGCTTTCTTGGCAGCCTCGCCCGATTCGTTGGTTGGTTCACCGAGGTCGATCTTCACTTCCCCTTCTATAACAGTTAATAGGTTCAGACGATTTTCGTGTGCATCTTCAGCCTTGTTGATGATGGTGAATGGTGTTTCGATGTTGAGTGCCTTGCTGTAGTAGGCAGCCACCTTTGGCGAGCCATAAATGATAGGTGTACAAAGTTCAAGCATTGTCGGGTCGGCAAATGCTTTCAGTATCACTTCATATCCTACGCCGTTGGTGTCGCCGTGAGTGATGGCTATACGAATTTTTCTTTCTTGTTCCATAAGTTCTTTTTCGTTATTGCGTTATAACGTCATTTCGTTATTGTTTTTGTTCTGATTGTCTGGCTGTTGACAGAAGACCGCAGGCGGCAAAGATGTCTTGTCCGCGGCTGGCACGGATGGTGGTAAAAACACCGTGGGAGGTGAGATAGTCGCGCATCTGCTCCATGCGTTGCTCATCGGCAGCAGGCAGGTCCACATTGGGAATCTGATGAAAGCGAATTAGGTTGACTCGGCATTCCAGTCCCTTCAGCAGTCTGACAATGGCACGGGCATGATCCATTGTATCGTTAAGCCCTGCAAAGCAGATGTACTCGAATGAACAGCGCCGCTGATGGGTGAAATCATATTGGCGCAGCAGGTCGATGGTCTCGGTAATGGACATCGCCTTCTCGGCAGGCATTAGCGACAGTCGCTGGTCGGGCAGGGGAGAATGCAAAGAGATTGCCACATGGCACTGGCTCTCGTCCAGAAAACGCTTCAACTTACCTCTGATACCTACGCTGCTTACGGTAATACGCTTGGGACTCCAGGCATAGCCGTTGTCTGCAGTCAGGATGTTCGTCGCCTTCAGCACATTGTCCAGATTGTCCATAGGCTCGCCCTGTCCCATAAAGACCACGTTCGTCAACAAGTCTCGCTCTGGCAGCGAGTATATCTGGTTGAGGATGTCAGCCGCTGTCAGGTTTCCGCTGAATCCTTGCTTGCCTGTCTGACAAAACAGGCAGTTCATCTTGCAGCCCACCTGACAGGATACACAAAGCGTACCCCGGTCGCCATCTGGGATGAAAACGGTCTCGACGTATTTGTCAGGAAGTCCGGAGTCTTCGGATAATCCAGAGCATCGCACGGGAAACAGATACTTGACGGTGCCGTCCTTGGAACGCTGATGGTCTATAGGCTCCATAGCACCTACACAATAGCCGGCAGACAGACGCTCACGATTCTGTTTCGATAGGTTGGTCATCTCGTCGATATTCCTGACATGTTTCTCATAAAGCCACTTGGCAATCTGTGAGGCTGTGAAAGTAGGCATGCCCAATTGCTGCACAACTGTTTTCAGTTCCGCAGGCATCATTCCGAGTAGCACTATCTTGTCACTTTTCATTGGTCAGCAGGGGCTTTATGAGGCGCAAAGGTAGTAAAAAATGAGGAAATGACAAAATGTTTCGATGGAATTTTGCTAAGTGATATATTTTTATTACTTTTGCAGATAAAATTTGAAACCCAATGAAGGAACATATAGATTTTTTTCTGCCGCAAGCCAGTGGCGAGCAGGCAGAACGGCTTAAGAGACAGATTCTGCAGTGCCCTCAAGTTCAGCAAGTGGTCTATGTAGATGGTATGAGGTCGAGCGAGGCGCTCCGTAATATAGCCAGCCGAACGGAGGCTGACTATGTGGCATTGGTAATAAAAGACACATGCCTGGAACTTGGTGAGGGAGCCTTGGAGCGTATGGTGCTGGTTGCTCACGATAGTGCAGCAGCGATGGTCTATGCTGACCATTGGGAGAAAAAACAGGATGCCGATGGGCATTGGTCAATCGAAAAGCATCCAGCCATCGACTATCAGCTGGGCTCCATTCGTGATGACTTTGACTTTGGCTCTCTTTGGTTGCTGCGTGGCAGTCTGTTGCGCCAATGGGCTCATGATGCCTCCACTACCCAGTATGTTTATGGTGGACTCTATGACCTGCGTCTCTATCTGAGCCGTCAGGGTGAAGTGTTCCATCTGAACGAACTGCTCTATACAGAAGTAGAGTCTGACACTCGTGCTTCTGGTGAGAAACAGTTCGACTATGTCAATCCGGCCAATCGGGATGTACAGATAGAGATGGAGCAGGTGGCCACACGCCATTTGGAGGCTATTGGTGCCTTGGTCGACACTACCAGTCTGTTGGAGGTGGATTACGACGAACAGCCTTTCGAGGTAGAGGCTTCGGTCGTTATTCCTGTCTACAACCGTGCAAAGACCATTGCGGATGCTGTCAAGAGTGCCCTTGCTCAGGAGACGAAGTTCCAATATAATGTTATTGTGGTGGACAACCACTCCACTGATGGCACTACCGGCATTCTCTCTCAACTCTCCGCTCTCAATTCCCAACTTGTCGTTCTGACTCCAGAGCGACACGACCTTGGTATTGGTGGATGCTGGAACCAGGCTATCAATGATTGCCACTGCGGACGATTTGCCGTTCAACTCGACAGCGACGACCTCTATTCGTCGCCACAGACGCTGCAACGCATCGTTGACGCTTTCCGTCAGCAGAAGGCTGCTATGGTAGTTGGTGCTTACCGGATGTGCGACTTCGAGTTGAATACCCTGCCTCCCGGGCTTATCGCCCACAAAGAGTGGACGGATGAGAATGGTCCCAACAATGCGCTTCGCATCAATGGTCTGGGAGCCCCTCGTGCCTTCTTCACACCGTTGCTGCGTCAGATGCAGTTGCCCAATACCAGTTATGGAGAGGACTATGCTATGGGGCTGGCTTTCTCCAGAGATTATCGTATCGGTCGTATCTATGATGAGTTGTACTTGTGTCGTCGTTGGGGAGGTAATAGTGATGCAGCCTTGACGATAGACCGTATCAATGCCAACAACCTATATAAGGATCGTTTACGCACATTGGAGATTAAGGCTCGCCAGCAGAAGAACCTCCAGCCATCACCCATCACCCTTCACCCTTCACCCATTGACCGTTTCTTCTACCGGCAGTTGCGTTTGTGGCCTGATACCCGTCAGCGTTATCGCGATCTGGGGTTTGTAGAGACACGCGAACTCAATGTAGGTACTTCGACCTTTGCCGTGCAGTTTAATCCTGCACGCATCCGTTCCACAGGAGCCACCATCAGCAAGAAGGCCATTGCCGCCCGTCCCTGTTTCCTGTGTAAGGAGAACCGGCCGCAGGAGCAGTTGACAAAAGTTCTCGATGGTGACTATGAATTGCTTGTCAATCCTTATCCCATACTGCCCCTCCATTTTACCATACCAACCCGCCGCCATCTACCGCAGCAGATTCGTGGTATGTATGGTGAGATGATGCAGTTGCTGAAGCACTATCCTGAGTTGACGGTTTTCTATAATGGTCCGCTATGCGGCGCATCTGCTCCCGATCATGCCCATCTGCAGGCAGGCAGCAGTGGCATCCTTCCTTTGCAGAAAGAGTGGCAGCGTTTGTCGCGTAACCTGACTGTCGTGGCTCAGCGCGACGAGGAAACCACGTTGTCGGTCATCGAGGACTATCCTTGCGCTGCACTGGTCATCAGAGCCAAACACCGTCGCAGTAGTGAGCAGATGTTTGCCACGCTCTATCATGCCCTGCCGAAAGTGAAGGGGCAGAGTGAGCCAATGATGAATATTGTGGCTTGGCGTGTCGATGATGAACTGATCACGGTATTCTTCCCACGTGAGAAACATCGCCCTGACTGTTATTATAAGACGGGCTCCGATCAGTTGTTGGTCAGCCCAGGTGCTCTTGACATGTCTGGCCTGATCATCACTCCCCGTCGTGAGGACTATGAGCGCATCACACCAAAGGTGGCTGAGGCTATCCTTCAGGAGTGTGCCCTCTCTGCCGACGGCATGCAGGCTTTGGTGGAACGTCTGAAACAGCCGGCTTCACAGCGGTATCGTCAGGATGAGTTTGTTAATAACGAGGAACCTCTGGTCACAGTGGGAATCTTCAGCGCACAGAAGATTGTTTTCAGACTCAATGATGACTACTCTGCCAAGGGAGAGACTATCTCTGGGCTGCAGACGGTGGAACTGGCTGATGGTGGATTGCTCTGGCGCGGACAGCAGTATCGTGAGTTGCGTTTCCTGCCTCAGAAAGATGATGCTTCATTCACCCTCAACGATGTCACTATCGGTGTAGGATTCCACTGGGAGCGGCAGGAGCAGCAGACCTTCCGCGGAGCAATGCGGCTGGTGGTAGAGGCTGATAAAGTGGTGGCTATCAATGAACTGCCAGTTGAGCAGTATCTGGAGAGCGTTATCTCCAGCGAGATGAGTGCTACCTCGTCGCCCGAACTGTTGAAGGCCCATGCCGTTATCTCCCGTTCGTGGCTGCTCTATCAGAAGCAGCGCAGAGCCTCTCGCATGGAGAAGAAAGAGAACAGTTTCTTCTCGTTTGTGAAGAAAGAAGACGAATTGCTCCGCTGGTACGATCGTGAGGACCATTCGCTCTTCGATGTGTGTGCCGATGACCACTGCCAGCGTTATCAGGGCATCACCCGTGCATCGTTGCCTGCTGTGGCCGAGGCTGTGAAAGCCACTCGCGGCCAGGTGCTGATGTATGAAGGTGAACTTTGCGATGCCCGTTTCTCCAAGTGCTGTGGCGGTCAGACCGAGGAGTACCAGTATTGCTGGGAAGATACTCCGAAACCCTATTTGGTGTCGGTCAGCGACCCCTTCTGCCATACCAACGACCGTCGCATCCTGTCGCAGGTCCTCAACGACTACGACCAGGAGACACCCGATTTCTACGAGTGGCGTGTAGAATATACACAGGAAGAACTCACGGAACTGTTGAACCGCAAGACGAAACTCGACCTGGGCGACATCTTGGATGTCGTGCCACTGGACCGTGGTAAGAGTGGGCGCATCTGGCGTCTGCAACTGGTAGGCTCCAAGCGCACCTTCACCATTGGCAAGGAACTGGAGATCCGCCGTGCCCTCAGTGAGACTCATCTGTACAGTTCGGCCTTCGATGTCGAGAAACACGACGGCAACTTTATCATCAAGGGCCGCGGATGGGGACATGGCGTGGGCTTGTGTCAGATTGGTGCTGCCGTCATGGGCGAGAAAGGCTATAGTTATGATGACATACTCCTATATTATTATAGAGGAGCAGAGATCAAACAAGTTTATTAAGTGAAAAGTGTAGATCGTTTAAAGAAAGAAGATGAAACAAAAAGAACGTAATCCCTGGGCGTGGATTCCTACGCTTTATATGGCAGAGGCCTTGCCTTATGTGGCCGTGATGACTATTTCCACTATTATGTACAAGCGGTTGGGCATCTCGAATACCGATATTGCCCTCTATACTGGTTGGCTATATCTGCCGTGGGTCATCAAACCCTTCTGGAGTCCCTTCGTGGATTTGGTGAAAACCAAGCGCTGGTGGACCGTCATGATGCAGTTCATCATTGCCATCGGCTTTGCCTGCATCGCCTTTACGTTGCCTACGTCGTTCTTCTTTCAGTTGACACTGGCGGCCTTCTGGCTCGTCGCCTTCACCTCGGCTACTCACGACATCGCTGCCGATGGCTATTATATGCACGCCCTCGATGACCATGAGCAGTCTCTCTATGTAGGTATTCGTAGCACCTTCTATCGCATTGCCACTGTAGCAGGTCAGGGATTGCTGGTCATACTGGCAGGAGTTATTGAGATGAATAGTGGCTTGGAACCAGTTCAGATGGAGGTGAAAGCCAATGAACATCAGATAGAGATAAACACGATATCACCTGTGAACGACGATGCACCGTTCTTTTACTTCACATCAATAGACTCAGTGACTCCTTCTGCCTCTTATGTAAAGGAACAGAACGAGGAAAATGGCTTTGTAGAAAAAGAAGTAGAACAGGCTGTTGTAGAAGAAGAGGCTCCAGGATGGTTGGATCAGGAACTGGCATCGTTTACAGACTGGGTACGTGAGACTTTTGGAGAAGCACCACGCGAAGTGTCGGCATTGACACCTCGACAGCAGATGGTAGGTGTTACGTTATCAGAACAGCCCCCAAACGATGAACCGGTCATTCTGAATATCGCATTCAAGAGTGGCGATCAGAGTATCTCGCTGGATGGCAAGTCACCCCGTTTCGAGTTTACAAAAGACAACTGGGACAAGCAGGCTTTATTATTGGTGTCTGTCGACCCTAAACTCAAGAGTGAGACAACTGCAACATTCGAGGGACTGTCAGGTAATATCCCCTTTGCCTGGCTGGTGGTGTTTGTTGTCATGTCGGTGTTGTTCTTTTTGGCTGCTGTCTATCATCAGTTTATCCTGCCGAAGCCTCAATCAGACCATCCTGCCAAGGATGTTACGGCTGGAACCATCGCACGCGAGTTTATAGAGACTTTCCGAACCTTCTTTACAAAGAAGAATGTGCTGATAGCCATTCTCTTTATGTTGCTCTATCGCTTGCCAGAGGCACAGTTGGTAAAACTCATCAATCCCTTTATGCTCGATCCTATAGACAAGGGCGGACTGGGGTTGACAACGGGCGACGTAGGATTTGTCTATGGCACCGTCGGCATCATCGGACTGACCATCGGAGGTATACTTGGAGGTATTGCTGCGGCACGGGGTGGCCTGAAAAAGTGGTTGTGGCCTATGGTGATGGCTATCACGCTGCCCGACCTCGTATATGTCTATCTGAGTTATGTCCAGCCTGACAGCATGTTTATCATCAACAGTTGTATCTTCGTCGAACAGTTTGGCTATGGCTTTGGCTTCACGGCCTATATGCTCTATCTGATATACTTTTCTGAGGGAGAGCACAAGACCGCCCACTATGCTATGTGCACCGGTTTCATGGCCTTGGGTATGATGTTGCCTGGCATGATGGCAGGCTGGCTGCAGGATACCATCGGCTACCGTCACTTCTTCGTGTGGACCATTATCTGTTGCCTGGTCACGTTCCTGGTATGTGCATTTATCAAGATAGATCCTAAATTCGGCAAGAAAAAACAAGCATGACATGAACCGGACGAACATCTCAATGACGTGGCTGGCCACCCTGAATTTTTCAAAGGGTGTGCCCTATGTCATTGTGATGGTCATCTCGCTGCTCATGCTCCGTCAGATGGGACTCCGACCGGCTGTTATCACCCTGTTGGTCGGTCTGTGCTATCTGCCCTGGGTGCTGAAAGTCTGGTGGAAGCCCTTTGTAGAACGGCTGCTCAGAGGATCGCTATGGGTGCTCATAACCCAGATGCTGCTCTCTGTCTCTTTCGCTGCTATGGCCTTCGCCTTCCCGTCGGAAGGACTGGTTGTCGGCCTGCTCATGCTGATAGCGTGGCTGACTGCAATACATAATGTGGCAGTCGACAGATTGTCGGCAAAGGCTGAAGAGACGGCTCCTCACCGTATGACCCGTGAACTGTCCCGCAAGTTTGCGATGGTCATCGGGCAAGGTGTACTGGTGATGCTGGCTGGCAATCTGCAGGTATTCTATCGTCATGATATGCTCTATGCCTGGCGTCTGATGTTCTATCTGGTGTCAGGTCTCTTCCTGCTGTTGTTCTTCTGGCATACACTAACGCTGTTTAGGGTCTCTGATGCCAGAGAACGGCCTGCATGGTATGTTCCCAGTGTTTCTCGGCCTTTGGTGCTTGTCGCGTTGTTCCTCTTCCCTCTGGCTCAGGCCATGATTATCAAGGTCAGCATCCTCTTCTTGACAGATACAAAGAGCAACGGCGGTCTGGGATTATCGCCACAGGAGTTTGGACTGGTGATGGGTACCGTGGGAATCATCGCGCTGACCGTTGGTGGCCTGATGGGCAAGAAGGTCATACAGTATTTCGGCTTCATGTCGTGCCTTTGGCCGATGACGCTGTTGATGCTTGCGCCGTCCGTGATTTATGTGGGACTGAGTTACTGGCAGCCAGATAGTCTGGTAGTGGTCAGCATTTGCGTATTGTTGGAACAGATGGCCTATGGCGTCGGCTTTGCCCTCTACCTGTGGCTGTTGCAACAGATTGCGTGGCGTGAGCAGGGAAAGTCTCTGATGGCCCTCTCGCTGATGACGGGTTGCATAGTCTCCGGCTTCATACAGGAGGCCTTGGGATACAACGGCTTCTTTATTGCGTCGCTTGTCATCAGCGGCCTCATGGTGGTTTCAGCCTCATGGCTTAGGAAAATCCCTATCAACAAATAGGCAAAACTCTTTGGCCAGTCCGAAAAAAATGCCTACCTTTGTCGCAGATAATTAAACTAAACTCTTTAAGATATGAAAAAGATCTACACCTACACAAAACTGACGCTCATTGCCCTGGTGGCTCTGACCGCCTTCACCAGTTGCGATGAAGATGTCTCTTTAGCCTATGACCTTGATGGCGTATGGCAGGGGACGATAACCGGCAACTACTATAGTTATCGTCGCGGGTCGAATGACTATGACACCGAAATCATGTTCCATCAGACTGGCGTATGGGGCAGCGGTGGCACAGGCTACGAGATTGACCGTAACATCGGCACTGGCCGCTATACGAAGAACTATTTCGACTGGTCAGTAAAGGGTGGACGTATCTACCTGGACTATGATGACGGTTTTCGTATCATTATCCGCGACTATGAGACCTACTGGGTAGGTGGCAGGATGCGCTTCCGTGGCTACTTTGACGACTACGACACGGGCGAACAGTTGGCTGCGTTCAATCTGGTCAAGGTCGAATCGTCAAGCGATTACTATGATAGGTATTACCAGAAACAGGAAGCGGCCGCACAGACGGATACCATCGGGGTTGTCACGACAGACAACTAAATGCCCAGCCCTCCTTGGAACGACAATTCTACCGCCTTGCTCTGCTGTATGCGAGAGTAGGGCGGTACGTTGTTTGTCACCCAGATGTTGCCGCCGATGACGGAGTGGTGCCCGATGGTGATTCGTCCCAGGATAGAGGCATTTGAGTACACCGTCACGTGATCTTCGATGATGGGGTGACGCGGGATGTTGAGCATGTTGCCGTTCTCGTCGTAGCGGAAACTCTTGGCACCGAGGGTTACACCCTGATAGAGGGTCACATGGTTGCCGATGATGGTTGTCTCGCCAATGACGACACCCGTACCGTGGTCAATAGCGAAGTATTCGCCAATTTGTGCGCCAGGATGAATGTCAATACCGGTCTTCGAGTGAGCCTGCTCGGTGATGATACGTGGAATCACCGGCACCTGCATTTTGTGCAGCACATGGGCAATACGATAGTGGGTCATCGTGTTCATCACGGGGTAGCAATAGATCACCTCGCCGTAGTTGGTGGCGGCAGGGTCGCTTTGGAACATCGCTTCGACATCGGTGTATAGCAGGCGTTTCACCTCTGGCAACTGGTCAATGAACTTTAAGGCAAGTTCCTCAGCAGTACTGATGACCTCGCTTTCGGCACAGTCCTCGCAGAACTGCAGTCCGCGTGCAATCTGTCGGCACAGCAGCGTGTACAGTTCGTCCATGCTCACGCCGATATGGTAGGAGCGCAGCCTGTCGTCGCTCTGACGCTTGTGGAAATAATCGGTGAAGAAAATGTCCTTGCACAGGTTCACAATAAGCCGTACCTCGTCCACAGAAGGCAGTGGAGCGTAGCCTGCGGGCATCATGGCCTGTTCGCTTTCCGATAGTTTTGACAGTTTTGCTACGTTTCTTTGTAGCACTTCGTTCAGTCGGTTATGTTCCATATCGATCACTATAAGTGGATTAGCGGATGAAAAGCAACTCGCGGTACTTGGGCAGCGTCCATAGGCCGTCCTCGACAATCATCTCAAGATGGTCGGCCTCATTGCGTATACCTTCCATTTTTGGACAAACTGTGTCGTGGTAGGCGATGGCACGCTGATGGATGTCCTTAATGCGATTGGCCACGCGGCGTGCATCAGTCAGTTCTTCCACCATCTGTTCGATACGGTCGGTACGCTCGGCAATCTCCTCAATGAGTTTGATGTTGCGCGCAGAGAGCCGGTTGGCTTTCTCTGTGTTGAAGAGCATTGATGAGAAGATGTCCTTCACGCCCTGCACGTTCTTGATAAGTTTGCTCTGGTAGTGGGTTGCCACAGGAATGATGTGGTTCATCGCCATATCGCCCAGCACGCGGGCCTCGATCTGTACGGTCTTGACGTACATCTCCCATTTCACCTCGTTGCGTGCCTCCAGTTCCTTACGGTTCATGACCTTGGTGCTCTCGAACATCTGGACGGAGGCGTCGTCGAGGTAGTGCTCGAAGATGACAGGACACGACTTCTCGACGTCGAGTCCGCGCTTGGCAGCCTCCTTTACCCATTCGTCGGAGTAGCCGTTGCCATCGAATCGGACGGGCTTGCAGGTTGTGATGTCCTCGCGGAGCACTTCCACAAGAGCGTGGAACTTGGCGGTGTGGCCAGTGCCTGCTTGGTATTCGGGACGTTCTGCGAACTCGGCAATCTTCTTATCGACACGCTCCTTGAACGAGGTGAGTGCTTCGGCCATAGCGGCATTCAGGGCTATCATGGCTGAGGCACAGTTGACGCTGGAGCCTGGTGCGCGGAACTCGAAGCGATTGCCGGTGAAGGCAAAGGGCGAGGTGCGGTTGCGGTCGGTATTGTCGATGATGAGGTCGGGAATCTGCGGTATGTCAATCTGCATGTTCTTCTTGTCCTTGACCACCGATGTCTCGCCACGCTCAATCTTGTCGAGCAACTCTGTGAGTTGGGTGCCCAGGAACGACGAGATGATGGCGGGAGGAGCCTCGTTGCCACCCAGGCGGTGGGCATTGGTGGCTGACATGATAGAGGCCTTCAGCAGACCGTTGTGGCGATAGACCGCCATGAGTGTCTCCACGATGAAGGTGACGAAGCGCAGCGTCTCGTTGGCAGCCTCTTCAGTCTTCATGCCTTCCGTCTTGCCGGGGGCGTGGAGCAATACGCCGGTGTCTGTTGACAGGCTCCAGTTGTTGTGCTTGCCTGAGCCGTTGATGCCGTCGAAGGGCTTTTCGTGGAGCAGCACGCGGAATCCGTGCTTGCGAGCCACCTTCTTCATCAGCGACATGAGCAGCATGTTATGATCGACAGCCAGGTTGCATTCCTCGAAGATGGGAGCCAGTTCAAACTGGTTGGGAGCAACCTCGTTGTGACGCGTCTTCACAGGAATGGCCAACTCGAGGGCTTGTATCTCAAGGTCTTTCATAAAGGCCTGTACGCGGTCGGGGATGGTGCCGAAGTAGTGGTCGTCCATCTGCTGGTTCTTGGCACTCTCGTGTCCCATCAGCGTGCGACCGGTCATGAGCAGGTCGGGACGGGCAGAGTAGAGCCCTTCATCGACGAGGAAATATTCCTGTTCCCAACCCAGATTGACCTGTACCTTCGTCACGTCGTCGTAGAAATACTGGCAGACGTCCTTGGCAGCCTTGCCAACGGCATGGAGCGAGCGGAGCAGGGGTGCCTTGTAGTCGAGAGCCTCGCCGGTATAGGCAATGAAGATGGTGGGGATACACAGGGTGTCGTCGATGATGAACACGGGCGACGTGGGATCCCAGGCGCTGTAGCCGCGAGCCTCGAAGGTGTTGCGGATGCCGCCGTTGGGGAACGATGAGGCGTCTGGCTCCTGCTGTACCAGCAGTTTGCCGCTGAACTTCTCTATCATGCCACCCTTTCCGTCGTGCTCTACGAAGGCGTCGTGCTTCTCGGCAGTGCCCTCTGTGAGTGGCTGGAACCAGTGTGTATAGTGGGTCACGCCCATTTCCATAGCCCACTGCTTCATGCCGGCAGCAACCTCGTCGGCTATGGAACGGTCCAGGCGGGCTCCGTTCTCCATCACGTCGACCATCTTGTCGTAAACCTCAACGGGCAGGTATTTATACATCTTCTGTTTGGTGAAGACATACTTGCCGAAAAACTCTGAGGGGCGCTCCTTGGGTGCCTTCACTTCAAGGGCACGTTTCTTGAATGCCTCTTCGACTACCTGAAATCTTAAGTTGTTTGCCATATTAGTCTATGAATCGCTTTGTAATATTCTTGTATTCTTCTATTCTTCTGTCTCTGAGAAATGGCCACCAGCGACGTACTTGTTCTGAACGCTGTGTGTCGATGTCGATGATGGCTTCTGTTTCTTGATCCGTGGGAGCCTCATAGAGGAGTTCGCCTTGTGGACCAGCCACGAACGATGTCCCCCAGAAGGGAATCATTGACCATTGACCATTGACCATTGACCATCGTTCATCGCCTACGCGGTTGACGGCAACGACGGGCAATCCGTTGGCAACGGCATGACCACGCATCACGGTCTGCCATGCTATGCGCTGACGCTGTTGCTCATCGTGCGTGTCGTTGGTGTCCCAACCGATGGCGGTGGGGTAGATGAGCATCTCGGCACCTGCCAGAGCCATCAGCCGGGCTGCTTCGGGATACCACTGGTCCCAGCACACCAGCACGCCCAGGCGGCCCACGCTGGTCTGTATGGGCTGGAATCCCAGGTCACCGGGAGTGAAGTAGAACTTCTCATAGTAGCCAGGGTCATCGGGGATATGCATCTTGCGGTATTTTCCGGCTATGGTGCCGTCTTTCTCGAAGACCACGGCGGTGTTGTGGTAGAGGCCCGGTGCGCGGCGTTCGAAGAGAGAGGTGACGATGATCACCTGCTGCTCTTTGGCTATTGAACCGTAGAACTCTGTTGAAGGCCCCGGTATGGGCTCTGCCTGGTCGAAGATGCTCACGTCTTCTGTCTGACAGAAGTAGAGGCCGTTGTGCAGTTCCTGCAGCACGATGAGTTCTGCGCCTTGTTTGGCCAATGACCTAATTTTTTCTGCTAGCCTTCGCTTGTTGTCTTCGCGATCGGCCGTATTATGCTGTTGGATGATACCGACTTTTATGCCCATTACTTATTCGTTTCGTTTATCTTCATTTCTCTATTGTTCAGACCCCCATTCCCTTCACTTAGCGGGCAAGGGTAATACTGCATCGTGCAGCAATGGAGGGAGCCGTGCTGCTTGATGAGGCTACGGCAGTCGATGCCCACAATCTCGCGGTCGGGGAAAGCCTCGCCAATAATGCGCAGGGCCTCTGCATCAAGATCGGGCTGGGCATAGGTAGGCACCAGTACGGCATCGTTGATGACCAGATAGTTGGCATAGGTGGCAGGCAGGCGGTCGCCATGCTCATTATTCGTTGCACCTTGTTCATCGTCATAGATGGGGCGGGGGAGAGGCAGGCGTAGCAGCCTGTAGGGATGGCCGTCCATGGTGAGGAACGACTTCAACTGCTCCTCCATGAGCCGCAAATCCTCGTATTGCGGGTCGGAAGGGTCGTCACAGCCAACATAGACGAGGGTGTCGTTTGGACAGATGCGGACGAGGGTGTCTATATGTCCGTCGGTGTCGTCACCATCGAGGTGACCGTAGTCTATCCACATGATGCGTTCGGCACAGAGATAGGTTTTCAGCCGCTGCTCTATCTCGTCCCTGGTCAGAGGCTGGTTGCGGTGTGGCGCCAGCAGGCAGCCGGAGGTGGTGAAGATGGTGCCTTGCCCGTCGCTCTCTATAGAGCCGCCTTCGAGCACGAAATCCAAATGGTCCACATATTCCCCCTTCACCACACCGAGGTCGTAGAGCCGACGGTTGATGGCGTTATCGAGGTCGGCGGGAAACTTCTCTCCCCAGCCATTGAACTTAAAGTCGAGGAGAAGGGCCGAGGAAGAAGAGAGAAGGGTGATGAAACCATGGTCGCGGGCCCAAGTGTCGTTGGTGGGACAGACCACGTGGAGCATGCCTGGGGCGCCTCCTTCCGGCGCAACGATGATGAGCCGTTCGCGCTGGCTTATCTCACGGGCCATCTCCCGATAGGTGACCAATACCTCATCGAGCATGTCGGCCCAGTCGGTGTCCTTGTGAGGCCACGTCAGTTGCACGGCGCTCTGCCGTTCCCATTCGGCTGGCATCCTGTATGTTGTGCCCTGAACCATCTTGTCGCTCAACTCTTACTTAAAACTTGTAGCCGAGTGTGACAACGAGCATCTTGTTGGTCACCGTCTCGTCGATACCCGAGAACAGTTTGGTCACGCCGAAATTGTAGCGGGCATCGAGCGTCACGCCGCTGTACTCGTAGGACAGGCCGACAGGGAAGGAGAGGTCGAACTTGTTCATCTTCACCTCTTCGCCATAATACAGGGCGAAGAACCTGTCAAGGTCTGCCTTTACACCATCTACCTCCATCTTCGCGTTCAGTCTATAGGCAGGCTGCACGCCAGCCTTCAGGGCCAGGCCTGGCAGCACATAGTAGTTGAGCGTCACGGGTAGGGCTGTGTAATAGAGTTTCAGCGTGCTGTTATCGTCAAATTTTGCGCCCTCGTCGGTGAATAGCAGGCCGCCAGCCACGCTGATCTCGTCGGTGATGAAGTATTCTCCCTCCACGCCGTAGGTCACGTTCACCTTCGACTTGACACCGTCCATGTTGCTGAGCGAACTGATGGTGATACCCACACGTGGCTGGATTGTCTTGTCGCCCTCTTCATGCTGCGCCTTGACACTTACTGTTGCCATCAAGGCTGCTATTGCTACAATAAAGAACTTCTTCATAATCTGTCGTTTCTCATATTAATCATCGACTTCTACTACCTGGAACTTCTTGTTGTATTCCAGTTCCAGTCCGTTGTTGAGTTTTACGTCCCAGCCTCGGCGGTCACGGTCTATCTTGATAATTGTGGTGCCAGGGAAGGTGGCTTTCACATGAGCCTTGATCTGCTCAGGGATGAGGGCGGTAGGCACGGCAGACACCTTGCAGTCAAGTTCCTTCCAGTTGCCTTTCTTGTCAAACTCCACTTTCTCGCCCGACTGGTACATCACTTTGTAGTCGTTCCAATCGACGGTCACTATCAAGGGCACCTTGTCTGCAAAGTGGGTCTGGAGCAATGTTTTTGCTGCCTGGGGCAACTGCTCGAAAGTAATTACTTTGTCGTTGTCTGCCATTGCGGGCATACTTGCTGTCATCACGAGGGCGACCAGCATCATTAGAAACTTTTTCATTGGCTTCATAGTTTGTTGTTGAAATGGTGCAAAGGTAATCATTTCTTTTGAATTCTCCAAATGCACAGCCAATTATTCACTTGATTTTTTATCATCAGCCGCTGTGTAGCCGACGGCAGCCCCTGCCTTATGGCCGCTTTTGAGAATCCGTTTTCGATTTTGACAAATGACCAAATGACCAAATGACCAATCGAAGATTCGATTCGGGTATTCAATAAGCGACGCACCCTTTTGTGGATGCGCCGCCAAATGTTGTTGCTGATTTGTGTCCGAAGACGTTCTGGGTTATTTCGCCTTATAGGCAGCAATGCGCTTTGCTACGTTTTCCTTGAGGTTGTTGTAGAAGAACGAGTAGTCGTTTTCGTGGAAGCTGGCTGGTCCGAAGTAATCGGGCATATCGGTGACGGGGGCAGTGGTGTTAGTCACGATGACACCACGGGCGAGATTCACCTGTGCGTCCACACCGAGGTCTACAATCTTACGTACTGGGGTCATCCCGTCCATCTCCAACTCAATTGAGCCTTTATTCATGCTGGCGGGTGCATAGGTCTCATCTCGTTTCCAGTTCAGCGGGTTGATGCTGATGGCACCTGGCAGAACGACTTTGTTGTTGGCGTTCTCCTCTACGTTCTTGGGACCCTCGGTGTTGTAACTGATGATGACACCCGTGTCGCTCTCGCCGGTAGCGAACTTCAGATACGGGTATTCCTCAAGGTCGCTTTTCGTGATGGAGAAGCCGATGGGATAGGCGGCTATCATGCGCTGGTAATAGTCCTGGTGCTCCTTGAAGTAGTTCTTCAACACATACTTGAGCATGGCCGAACCCTGGCTGTGACCCGCGATGATGAACGGACGGCCGTTGTTGCACTTCTCGAAGAAGTAATCGAGAGCGGCTTTGATGTCGGCATAGGGTACATCAGCAAGTGCCGGGTCAAGGCTCCCGTATTTCTGCGTAACTTCCGCTGCATACTTGATGCCAATCTGGCGATAGTACGGCACAAACACGTTGCATGACTCCTCGAACACACTTGCGTTCGTCTCATATTCACCATTTGCGCGTATCATCATCTCGAGATTGTGGAGCGGCGCAAAATTGGGGGCATCCTCTTCGAAGCTCGACTCGATGTACGACGTCGAGTAAATGTAGAACGCATCAACGTCTTTGGTGATTTTCGGGAACGCGAGCCAGTTGTCCTTGTCGCTGTAGTCGGTAATCTTCTCCGTTACAGGTTGTGACGAATTGTCGTCGTTCGACGAACACGCTGTGAATACACTTGTGCCGCAAATCAGGATGGCGGCAAGCATCCACATTTTCATTCTTTTCATGATTACAATAATTAAGTTGTTACACAACAATGTTAAGATAAACTTTTGATTGTGCAAAGATAGTTGTTGCCCTTTGAAATCACAATAATCAAAGGGCAACAGACAGTAAGTTTTTACGATTCGGTGACGAATTTTACGATTCGGGGGACACTATGTGGAAATTTGGCTACGTATCCATTCCGTTGTGTTCATTCCCATTATTTTTTTGAAGGCAACATTGAATGTATTGTAACTACGGAAACCACTCTTAAAAGCCAGTTGCTGAACCATTATTGGCTGATGGTTAGCGACTGCCTCATGGTAGAGGTTAATGAAGTGCTGGATGCGCAAACCGTTGATGTAGGCATTGTAGGTCATGCCCTGATTGGAGAAATACTGGCTCAAATAGAGACGGTTGGTGCCGATAATCTTTGCTAGTTGGGGGAGGGAAATGTCGTATTGCAGATAGAGTTGCTGTTCCTCGCAATGCTGCTTCAACAAAGGTCCGATGTTGTTGCGCATGGTGAGTGGCAGACCCTCCCCCAGCCCCTCCCTGCGAGTGAGGGGAGTAGTTACTTCTTCCGCTTGTCCGTAGTTGGTTTCCTGCCCTTGAGTGTAATCACTCCCCTCCATCTCAGGCGATTTAGTCCTTAAGCGGACAAAATCTTCTGGCAGGGGGAGGGTCTGCAGCGTTTCCACTCGCCACAGGAGATAACAGATAAGTACGATGTTGATGACCTCCATAGCATATTCGTATATCGTTTCCCCTACATCGAGCAAATAGATTGCGTATACCAGCAAAATGATGGCCAGCACCACGAAACTCTGCCATACTTCCTTATGTTCCAGGTCGGCATAGTTGTCGCGCAGCCAGCGGCCGTATTGTCTCGTCGCGCGCACCATATATATGATTAAGCCAAGCAACACCAGCAGGAAGTAGGCATATACCACCAGCATAAGGTCATCGTTACGGGTAGCAATGCTCCACGCACTTCCTGCAACGAGCGGCACTACCATCACGGCAACAGGCCACAGCGGTCGTCTGCGGTCTTGCAGCATCGTGAGCAATATGACTATAGCAAGAGGAATAACCGTCATGCTATCGAGCAATCCGGCTATAAGACTGCCCAACATCATATCGTCGCTTGAGGTGAGGAAATACGTCGGCAGATACCACAAATGGCACAAGGCAATGGCGGCAAAGAAGGCTGCAGTCCAGCGGCGCAGGCGTGCTGACGACTTAATGTCAGGGGCAATGGCATTGGCACGACGGAACAGCAGATAGCAACTTGCGTTCAAAGAAAGCATTGCCACTGCTGCATAGAACATAAAGAAAAATATATCTTCCCTAATCTGGTCGTACATTACTGAAATGCCTTTTTAATTTTCAAGTGCAAAGATACAAAAAAAACTGAGATACACGAATTTTAACCTCAGAAAATTCACATGATTTGATGAAAAAAGGTAGGCCCGACATTTTTCGTGGTCATTTGGTCATGGTCATTTTGGTCATTTTCGATTTCGGAAACACGATTTTTGCTCACTATTAAATAAATATATATATTTATTATAATAGTGGCCGATTTTGACATTCCGTTTTCGATTTTGACAAATGACCAAATGACCAAATGACCGCGTTGCATGTTTTTTTAAGAAACGAATTTGAAGACTCGCTACGCGCTTCGCTTGCGAAGAATTAGAACGAATTTTATCCACGAATTTGAATAATTAAAAAAATTAGGGCCAATTAGGAAAATTCGTTTCCCAAAAGAAAATTCTTGTGAAGTCTTCGTGCACCGCAACGGCAATGTAGTACCTTTGTACACATAAGAACGTGCGGGCGAGCGAGCCCGTGAACGGAATGCCTCGGACGGGGCATCCGAACGTCATCTACGACCCACGCGAATGCTTGGCAACAGCCGAAGGAATGCTTTCTTAGGGGGGTAAGGAAGCATCGGAACGGAGGATGCGAGGCATCGGAAAGGGAAAAGTGAAGAGTGAGTAGAACGTGAAATCCCCGTCTCGGCAAAAAAAGTATTTGATTTATTTTGTTTTGCGCTCGACATTTCGTAACTCTGGCTTCGCCGCGCTCGGCATCCCGAAAGGGTGACGCTTGCTACCCGCTCGAACTTGTTCGCTTGCCAGAGCAAGAACGGGACGCAAGAAGTTACTAAGCATTCGGAAATGAAAAGAAAAACTGGTTTTTCTTTTGCATTTCTCTCATTTTTTCGTAACTTTGCAATCGAATGTTACTCGAACTGAACGATGTACTGGTGGAAGGTGCCGAGAAGACGGTGTCGATGATAGTCCGCGACCGGCAGGTGGCGTGTCTCACGGGAGGCACGCAGGGCGTTCGCTCGCAGTTGTTGCTGGCCATGCTGGGCTTGGTGGAGGTGAAGAGCGGGTTCGTCAGTATCGGCGGTGAGCCTCTTTCCAGGAAGAATGCCAGGACCTTCCGCAAGATGATGGCCTACGCGCCGTCGGAACTGGTTGCCGATGGTGAGGTGACGGTCTATGAGCCGCCTACGGTTCAGGATGTGTTCAACCTCAAGGCCAACCGCGATGTGCCTATCTCCAACGGCATACTGGCCGAGGAGATGAAGCGCACGGGAGCCTCTCACGATAAGGCTCAGTTGCTGGCCGTCGCCGTGCTGCGCAAGTGTCCGGTCTTGCTGGTGGACAGCCCGGAAGCGGCCTCGGCCGACTATCTGCGCCATCTGGCTGACGAGGGTCGCATCGTGGTGGTGGCAAGTGACGATGAGACCGTCCTTCGGATGGCCGATGAAGTGATTGAGATGTAAAAATGGTGAAAAAGTTAAAGAGAGATGCAGGTTGCAGAGATATCGATCATAGGAGTGGTGGCTGTGCTGGTGTTGCTGGCAGCGGCTGTCGTTTTGTTTGCACTCATTGACAAGCGGCTGATGCTGCGGGTGCTGCGGGTGTTCGGCGTGTATGCGGGAGGAATCCTGGTGCTGGGCGGTTCATGCTGGCTGGTCTGGCGGGCTGACGCCTGGTGGGCGACGCTCTTGTTTGCCGTAACGTATTGGCTGCTGGGAGTAGTGTGGTGCCTCAGTCAGATGGAGGGCAAGTGGAAGACGCTCCTGCTGCCTGTCGGACTGTCGATGCTGGTGGGCAGCGTGGTGGCTGGCGGCAGTCTGATGCTCTGCTTGCCCCGATGGGCCTTCATCCCCGTCTTCGGTGTGGTCGTCACCTATTTGGTGAAGGCTGTCGCTCAGACCTTGCTGACCTATCGTCGCAGTCTGCTGCATACGGAGGCCCACCGTCAGTATCTGCTGGCTAATGGCGCCTCTGTGCTCGAGTCGCTGATGCCCAGCGTGCGCCGTTCGTTGCGTGCAACCATCCTGCCCCAGTTACGAACAATGGCATCGCCACTTGTCGTGATGATGCCAATGCTCTTTGCTGGTATGCTGTTGGGTTGCTCCTCGCCGGTGGCCGCAGCGGTGGTGTCGCTGTTGCTGATGGCGGCCATCCTTGCTGCCTCTGTGCTGGCAGGTGTCGTAGCCCTTTATTGCTTCAAGAGATAAGCCTTGAAGTCGGCAAAGTCCTTCGTCATGGGGACGCTCTGCTTCTCGCCCTTCATGAAGGCGGCGAGACGCTCGGGAATCTCTACGTCGATTCCCAGAATGTCATCAACTTTCTCCTTGAACTTAGCGGGGTGGGCCGTCTCGCAGAAGATGCCGATCTCGCCAGGCTGCAGTTGTTCTTCGAGGGCACGATAGCCGCAGGCTCCGTGCGGGTCGAGGATATAGCCCGTCTCCTTGTAGCATTTCCTCATCGTCTCCTTGATCTGCTCGTCGCTATAGGTGGCGCCGCTGATGAGGCTGGTGATGCGCTTGTGGGTCTCCTCGGCCGACAGTTGGCCGCTCTCGCTGTAGAGATCGATGATGCGGGCGAAGTTTGAGGGGTCGCCCACGTCCATAGCGTTGGCCAGTGTCTGCTTCGATGGCTTCGGCTCATAGCGTCCTGTCTGCAGATAGTTATAGAAGATGTCGTTGGCATTATTGGCAGCGATGAAGCGCTTCACGGGCAGTCCCATCTGATGGCCGAACAGGGCGGCGCAGATGTTGCCGAAGTTGCCGCTTGGAACGCACATTACTAAATTTTCATTTCTCATTTTTAATTTCTCATTTATCATTTCAGAAATTCGTGCCACCGCATTGAAGTAATAGAATGCCTGGGGCAGGAAGCGGGCCACATTGATGGAGTTGGCCGACGTGAGCATCATGTGACGGTTCAGTTCCTCGTCCATGAAGGCAGCCTTCACCAGGGCCTGGCAGTCATCAAAGACACCGTCCACCTCAATCGCTGTGATGTTCTTGCCCAGCGTGGTGAACTGGCATTCCTGAATGGGGCTGACCTTGCCCTTGGGATAGAGCACATACACGTGGATGCCCTCGACGCCCAGGAAACCGTTGGCCACCGCCGAGCCCGTGTCGCCGCTGGTGGCCACGAGCACGTTGACCGTCGGGTGGGTCGCGGTTCCCCCGCGACCATTTCTCAGGAAGTACTGCAGCAGGCGGGCCATAAACCTTGCACCTACATCCTTGAAGGCCAGGGTGGGGCCGTGGAACAGTTCCAGCGAGTAGATGTTCTCCTTCACCTTCACGATGGGACAGTCGAACTGCAACGTGTCGTTTACCAGATCCTGCAAACCGTCCAGGTCAACGTCTTCGCCGAAGAAGGCGCTGGCTACGTTGTAGGCGATGTCCTGGAAACGCATCGTAGGCATGTCGTCGAAGAAGGCCTTCGGCAACTTGTGAATCTCTTCGGGCATGTAGAGCCCGCGGTCCTCGGCCAGTCCCTTGACGACGGCCTTCTGCAGATCGGCCTCTGGGGCCTGATGGTTGGTGCTGTAGTATTTCATCTTTATTCTGAATGAAGTTCGTTTTGCAGGTGCAAAGATAGTGATTTATTTTGATATTCCACAGATAAACCCTATTTTTTGTGCTTTTTGTTTTGTATTGTTCTCACTTATTCGTATCTTTGTCGCAGTAAACAACCTCAACGATGAATATTGCTATCTATACACTGACCTCGCAACTGCATGACGAACAGGCCGTCAATGCCGTGACCCGCGAATTTCTGGACAGCCTGGAGGTGGAGCATGATTTGAGGGGAACCGACTATGTCGACTATGGGACACATCCCCTGGACCTGATCTATGTGCGCACGGGTGGCACGGAGGGCATCTTCAAGCGCCTTCTGCCAGAACTGCTGGCAAAGTCGGACCGTCCTTTCTATCTGTTGACCTCCGGCAAGAGCAACTCGCTGGCTGCCTCGATGGAGATTCTCTCGTTTCTCAGACAAGAGGGGCATAAAGGGGAAATCATACATGGGAGTACCGCCTATATCAGGCATCATATCCAGATGCTGGAGAAGGCGGGCGAGGCGAGACACCTGTTGAAAGGTTGTCGACTGGGCATCATCGGACAGCCGTCCGACTGGCTGATCTCCAGTCATGCAGACAGGGAGGCCGTTAGGAGAATGCTGGGCATAGAACTCATAGATATTTCCATGCAGGAACTGCTGGACGAGATAGCAGTTACGCCACAGAAGGAGGTGGCGGAGCAGGCTCCGACAGAGGCTATCAGGCGTTCTTTGCCCGATGCGGACAGGATATACAGGGCCCTGAAGGGGCTCGTCACGCGCTATCGTCTGCAAGGGTTCACCATCCGCTGCTTCGATCTGCTGACAACTGTGCAGAACACAGGCTGTCTGGCGTTGGCAAAACTGAATGCAGAAGGTATCGTTGCCGGTTGCGAGGGTGACGTGCCGGCCCTGCTGACAATGATGATAGCCCAGAAAGTGGCGGGAGTGAGCGGGTTCCAGGCCAATCCTGCCCGCATCGACCCGGAAACGGGTGAAATGGTATTTGCCCATTGCACCATACCTTTCAATATGGTGGAGCGGTATGAGTTGGATACCCACTACGAGTCGGGCATCGGCGTTGGCATCCGCGGCTATATGAAGGAGGGGCCGGTCACCATCTTCAAGGTGTCAGGCGATCTCTCCCGCTGCTTCATTGAAGAGGGCGAACTGATCAGGAATCAAGCCGAGGCTGACCTCTGTCGCACGCAGCAGATCATCCGACTCGATGATCCGGCTAAGGCTTCCTATTTCCTGACAGCCCCCATAGGCAACCATCACATCATTCTGCCCGGTCACCATCGGGAAGTGTTAGAACAACTTTTATCCATATAGTAACTATGACAGAACAAGAGTTAGACGCGAGAGTGGCACGTGCCGTCGATTATTTCATGGAGGGCTTTGGCTGTTGCCAAAGTGTAGTGGCTGCATTCTCCGACCTCTACGGCATTGATGAGGAACAGGCCAAGAGGATTGGTGCCGGATTTGGTGGCGGTGTGGGCCGTTTGCGCATGATGTGCGGAGCCGTCTCCGGCATTGTGATACTGGTGGGACTGGATTGTGGACAGACCGATGGCGACGACCGCGACGGCAAGTCGGCCTGCTATCAGGTAGTGCAGCAGTTGCTGGCCCGATCAGAGGCTGAGAATGGCAGTCTGATCTGTGCGGAGATACTGGGACTGAAAGGTCACGAGAAGGCGCAGTCAAGTTATATCGCCTCACCCCGTACGGCCGAATACTACAAGAAGCGCCCCTGTGCCGCTAAGGTTGAGAGCGCCGCTCGTATCTTTGCCGATTATCTGAAGGCGAAGAACCAGTAGGGGATAGCCTCAAATCTTCATGAATGTCTGCATGAACTGCTCCAGTCGCAGCAGACCATAGGCACCGCTGACGCAGGACTCCTCGTCATAGTGCTCCACCGCGTCGGGCTCTATACCTTTATAATATATAAGGAAAGGTATAGGCTCGTTGACGTGGATGCGGAGTTCCACAGGCGTGGGATGGTCGGGGAGAATGGCGATGGCCACAGGTTCGTTCATCTGTTCGGTGGCCTCGAAGATGGGCTTGATGAGGCGCTGGTCCAGATAGTCGATGGCTTTGAGTTTGAGATCCAGGTCACCATCGTGGCCGGCTTCGTCGGTCGCCTCTACGTGAACGAAGACGAAGTCATCCTTCTGCAGGGCCTCGATGGCAGCCTGCGCCTTACCCTCATAGTTCGTGTCGGCCAGTCCGGTAGCCCCAGGCACCTTGATGATGCGCAGTCCGGCATATTTGCCGATGCCCTGAATGAGGTCGACAGCCGAGATTACGGCTCCCGACTTCACCTCTGGGTACTGCTCCATCAGCGTCTGCATAGAGGGACGATAGCCACCACTCCAAGGCCAGATGCTGTTAGCCTGGCGTTCGCCCTTTGCAGCCTTTGCCAGATTGTATGGGTGCTTGGCGAGGAGGTCCTGAGAACGCAGGATGAGGTCGTTGATGAGGGAGGCGGTTTCTGCGGGTGAGAGGTGGGAGGCGTCAGCGGGTGAACCGCTGACCACACTTTCTGGCTTCACCAGCAGCGGGCGCCAGGGCTCGTTGGGATGGTCATGGGGTGGGGCACAAGTGATGTGCTTGTTGCCACCTTTGATGACCAAGAGATGGCGATACTGGATGCCGCAGATGAATTTTACACGTTCACAGCCTTCTTTCTCGTTGATGGGCTTGGCGAGGTTTTCGTTCAGATAGTCAATGAGCACACGGGCATCTTCTGTCTCCAAATTACCACCATTATGCGTGATAATCTTACCGTTCTCGAGTGTGATGATATTGCAGCGGATGGCGAAATCATCATCAGCCATCTCATAGCCTATCGATGCGGCTTCCAAAGGTCCTCGTCCCTCGTACACCTTGTTCAGATCATAGCCCAGAATGGCGGTGTTTGCCACCTCGCTGCCTGGGGGGAAACCTTCTGGAACAGTAATCAGACGGCCACAACGGCCAGCCTTCGCCAACCGATTCATATATTCAGGACGGGCATATTGCAGGAGGGTCTTCCCGCCAAGACGGTCAACCTTGTGGTCGGCCATACCGTCCCCCAAAATAATAATGTGCTTCATAAGGAAAAAGGGCTGGACGGCGAAACCGTCCAGCACACTATTTTAGATATTAGCGATAGACATGATATTTGCGAAGACACCTGCGGCAGTCACGGCAGCACCGGCACCATAACCCTGAATCAGCATCGGGTATTCCTTATAGCGTTCGGTGGTCAACAGCACGATGTTGTTAGAGCCCTCAAGACCGTAGAATGGGTGTCCGTAAGGTACCTCCTTCAGAGCAACGCTGGTCTTGAAGTTTGACGGAGCGTTCTCGTCGGCCTCCATCGTGGCCACGAAGCGCCAGCGCTTGTTCTCTGCCTCGAGCACCTTGCGACGGGCCTCGAAGTCGGCATCGAGTTCGGGAAGTTTTGCCCAGAAGTCCTCGATAGACCCAGCGAAGAATTCGTCGGGCACAAACAGGTGCTTCTCCACATCCTCCTGCTCCACCTTGTAGCCGGCCTCACGGGTCAGGATGACCAACTTACGGATAACATCCGTACCGCTGAGGTCGATACGTGGGTCGGGCTCGCTGTAGCGCTGCTCCTTCGCACGACGAACAGTCTCGGAGAACGGTACATCGGCGGCAATCTCGTTGAAGATGAAATTCAGCGTACCAGAGAGGATAGCCTCAATCTTCAGAATCTTATCACCTGAGTTGCACAGGTCGTTGATGGTGCCGATAATGGGCAGGCCTGCACCTACGTTGGTCTCATAGCGGAACCATACACCGCGGTCGCGGGCTGTCTGACGGAGTTTGATGTAACTGTCGTAGTCGCTCGAGGCGGCAATCTTGTTGGCTGCCACCACCGATATGTTGTGCTCCAGGAATGTCTGGTAGAGCGTTGCAATCTGCTTGCTGGCGGTACAATCGACGAAGACGCTGTTGAAGATATTCATCTTTACAATCTCGTCGCGCATGTGCTCCGTATTAGCAGGGAAGCCGGCACGCAGAATGTCCATATAATTGTTCAGGTCGATGCCGTCACGGTCCAGCACAAAGTTCTGTACATCGCTGATGCCAACCACGTTCAGTTTCAGACGCTTGGTCTGCATCAGGTACTGTTGCTGGGTGCGAATCTGCTCAAGCAGCATGCCGCCAACGGTGCCGATACCACAGATAAAGATGTTGAGCACCTTGTATTCTGACAGGAAGAACGAGTCGTGCAGCACGTTCAGCGATTTGCGCAGGAACTTGCCGTCGACCACGAACGAGATGTTGGTCTCCGAGGCACCCTGGGCACAGGCAATCACGCTGATACCCGAGCGTCCCAATGTTCCGAACAACTTACCTGCAATACCTGGTGTCTGCTTCATGTTCTCACCCACGATAGCAATGGTAGCCAGTCCGCTCTCCACCTGCATGGGGAACATAGCGCCCGTCTCTATCTCTTTGGCAAACTCGGCGTTCAGTACCTCAGCAGCAGCCTCGGCATCTTCGTCGCGTACACCGATAGAGGTGGAGTTCTCAGAAGAAGCCTGTGACACCATGAAGACAGAGATGCCTTTATTGGCCAGGCTGGTAAAGATACGGCGGTTCACGCCAATCACGCCCACCATCGAGAGACCCGTCACCGTGATGAGTGAGGTGCCCTTGATGCTCGAGATACCCTTGATGGGCTTCTGGTCGTTTTCTATATTGGCCTTGATGAGTGTTCCCGGGTGTTCGGGGTTGAAGGTGTTCTTCACCCTGATGGGGATGTTCTTGACGCAGACGGGATAGATGGTTGGCGGATAGATGACCTTGGCACCGAAGTTACAGAGTTCCATAGCCTCCACATACGATAGTTCGTTGATGGTATAGGCACTCTTGATGACCTTTGGGTCGGCAGTCATGAATCCGTCCACATCGGTCCATATCTCCAGAATGTCGGCATCGAGTGTGGCTGCTATAATAGAAGCGGTATAGTCGCTGCCGCCGCGTCCCAGGTTCGTCGTCTCGTTGCTGTTGCTGTCGCGGGCAATGAAGCCAGGTACTACGTACACCTTCCTGTTGGTTGCGGCAGAGTCGCAACATACAGAACTGAAGGCCTCCTTCACCAGTTTCTTGGTCAGTTCGGTGTCGAGCACGTAGCGGCCCTGTTTCTTCTCCGTGCGGATGAAGTCGCGGCTGTTCATGCGTACGCCATTCTTCACAACGGCAGCCACGATGTGCGAACTCAGGCGCTCACCATAGGAAATAATGGTGTCTTCCGTCCTGTTCGACAAGTCGTGAATCAAATACACACCGTAGAGGATGCTCTTCAACTGGTCGAAGAGTTGGTCTACATTATTAAATAAGTCTACGCGCTTGTTGATGTCTTGGATGATAGAGTCTATCATCTGGTGGTGACGTCTTACCATCGCGTCGAATTCCTCGCGATAATGCTCGTCGCCCTGTTGGGCCATCTGCGACATGGCAATCAGTTTGTCGGTGATGCCATTCAGTGCGCTAACTACTACGATGACAGGTTGCGTCCGAGCCTCTGCCTCCACAATTTCTTTTAAGCTTAAAATGCTTTTTGCGGAACCTACGGACGTTCCGCCGAATTTCATTACTTTCATATTCCTATGCAATTTGTCTTTCCAACGGTACCCCTCAACAAGCGGGGCTTTCTCCATTGGCGGTGCAAAGGTAGTGCAAATTTTTCATTCGGCCATCGTTTTTGGCCATTATTTTCTTAATTTTGCTGTTGCTTATGTGTTTTTTCGTTTATTATTTGTAATTTTGCATTCAGATATGATAAATGAGTACCAACTTCGTGTTTTGCCGCAAGTGGCGGCCAACAGCGATAACCTGAGGAAATATGTGGCAGAGGAGCAGGGGATAGCCCTGAGTGCCTTGAAGGCTGTACGTGTCTTGAAACGCTCCATTGATGCCCGTCAGCGTACCATCTTCGTCAACCTGAAGGTGCGTGTCTATGTGAATGAACTGCCGACAGATGATGAGTATGAACCCGTGGTGTATCAGGATGTGAGCAATAGCCCGCAGGTCATCGTGGTGGGAGCCGGTCCTGGCGGACTGTTTGCCGCTCTGCGCCTCATTGAACTGGGCTATCGTCCCATCGTGCTGGAGCGCGGAAAGGATGTGCATGAGCGTAAGAAAGACCTGGCTAACATCAGTCGCACCCAACAGGTCGATGGCGAGAGCAACTATTGCTTCGGCGAGGGTGGGGCAGGTGCCTACTCCGACGGCAAACTCTACACACGCTCTAAGAAACGTGGCAACACAGAGAAAATCCTGCGTGTGTTCTGCCAGCATGGTGCATCGGCCAATATTCTGGCTGATGCTCATCCCCATATCGGTACCGATCGCTTACCTCAGGTCATCGAGGCGATGCGTAACACTATTATAAGATGTGGCGGCGAGGTACACTTTCAAACGAAGATGACAAGGCTAATCATTGACCATTCACCATTGACCATTGACCATTGTCATGCAGGGATTGTTGTTGGTGTGATGGCGCAGCAAATGGTCAATGGTCAATCGTCAATGGTCAATGAAAAAGAGTTCCTCGGTCCCGTGATTCTGGCCACAGGCCATTCGGCCCGTGATGTCTATCGCTATCTGGCTGATGCCAAGATACATATTGAGGCGAAGGGCATTGCAGTCGGTGTGCGCTTGGAGCATCCGTCGCATTTGATAGACCAAATACAGTATCATCGTAAGGAGGGTAGGGGACAATGGTTGCCTGCCGCTGAATATTCGTTCGTGACACAGGCCGATGGACGTGGTGTCTATTCGTTCTGTATGTGTCCTGGCGGTTTTGTTATTCCTGCAGCCACGGGCCCCGAACAGATTGTGGTCAACGGCATGAGTCCTGCCAGTCGAGGTACCCAGTGGAGCAACTCGGGTATGGTGGTTGAGGTCAGACCGGAAGATCTGGACAATGTAATAATGGAAAAATGTAATAATGTAAAAACTGAGAACGATCCGTTAGCGATGATGCATTTCCAGGAGGAACTGGAGAAGATTTGCTGGCAACAGGGCAATATGAAGCAGACGGCGCCAGCCCAACGTATGGCAGACTTTGTGAACGGGCGGTTAAGTTATGACTTGCCGAAGAGTTCGTATGCCCCAGGTCTGGTATCATCGCCCCTGCATTTCTGGTTGCCCAAGTCCATCGCCTCACGATTGCAGCAAGGATTTAAGACCTTTGGTAGGCAGGCTCACGGCTTCCTAACCAACGAGGCAGTCATGATAGCCGTCGAGACGCGTACATCCTCGCCTGTTCGCATCGTTCGTGATAGTGAGACCTTGATGCATGTCCAAGTGCAGGGTCTTTTCCCTTGTGGCGAGGGTGCCGGCTATGCCGGAGGCATCGTCTCCGCAGGTGTCGACGGTGAGCGCTGCGCAGAAATGTGTGCCCTCTATATGGAAAAAAATGGCTGAATGCTTGCGTGTTTCATTTTTTTTCCGTATCTTTGCGCCTAGAAGAAGTAATAACCCTGTAAATCTATTCGCTTATGAATAAGGAGGAGAAATTCGTCATTACCATTAGCCGACAGTTCGGCACGGGAGGACATGAGATTGGTGCGGAACTGGCTCGCAGACTCAATGTGAAGTTGCTCGATAAGCAAATATTGAACGAGGTGGCCCGCAAGTTCAACATCGTAGAGGATGCTGTCGAGAAGATAGAGTCGCGCAATCCGTTGTGGCGTGATGACTTTACGCAGTTCTACCGCTCCTACATGGCTGGTGCAGAGTATAACGGACAGGAGCAGGATCAGACTTCCCATCAGTTGTTCGAGGCTCAGGCAGAGGTCATCCGTAAAGTGGCAAATCAGGAGTCGTGTGTCATTATTGGCCGTTGTGGCTTCTATATCTTCCGCGACTATTCTAATGCCTTGAAGATATTTATTCATGCCGACGACGACTGCCGTAAGCAGCGCATAGGACGCAAGTATGACATTGCCAGTAGCGATGCCGCTGCCATGATAGTCGACAATGACTACAGCCGTGAACTCTACACCAAGACGTACACGGGGTGCGACTGGCAGGATGCCCGCAACTATGACATCTCGCTCAATGTGAGGAAGTTCGGTGTTAACGGAGCCGTTGACTTCCTGATGAATGTCATCGGCTAGTTCTCAATTTTCAATGCTCAATTAAGGAAAAGTGGCATTAGGTAAGTGGATAGGCGGCTATCTGGGATGGAGCGCCTTTGGCCCCTTGGGGGGAATTCTCGGATTCGTGGTAGGAGCCCTGTTCGATGTCGCTGTCAAGGGATATGGCACACAGGAACAGGCTGCCCGACTGACTGGTGAACAGGATGTAGAGGGACAGCGCAACAGTTTCCTGCTCTCGATGCTTGTTCTGGCAGGTTATATCATCAAGGCTGACGGCAAAGTGATGCACTCGGAGATGGAGTTCGTCAGGAATGTGCTACGCCAGAACTTCGGTGATGAGGCCTCTTGGCAGGGTGATCAGTTCCTGCGCCAACTGTTTGAGGAACAGGAGCGCATAGGACAGCAGGCTTTCCGTCAGCGCATCCAGGATTGCTGTCTTCAGATAGCCCATAATGTCGACTATTCCGGTCGTTTGCAACTGCTTAATTTCTTGGTGATGATAGGGCAGGCCGATGGTCATGTGCCCCCTGTCGAGTTGCAGGCCTTGAAGGATGTTGCCCAGTGGATGAAAATGTCGCCCAGTGAGGTCGATTCCATGCTCCATCTGCGTGGTGAATCGCTTGATGATGCCTATAGGGTGCTGGGTGTCAGCCCCGATGCTACTGACGAAGAACTGAAGAAGGCATATCGCCGCTTGGCCCTCGAACACCATCCTGACCGTGTGGCCAAACTGGGTGACGATGTGCGTAAGGCTGCCGAGAAGAAATTCCAAGAGATAAATGCTGCCAAGGAGCGTATATGGAAAGCAAGAGGGATCTGAGATTTAAGGTTTGAGGCTTGAGATTTGAAACAGCCGGCTATTATTGTTCCTGATGGGTGCGACAAGGTGTTGCTGCATGCTTGCTGTGCGCCTTGTTCCTCAGCCATTGTTGAGTGGCTGCTTCAGCATGACGTGCGCCCCACCATCTTTTATTTTAACCCCAATATATGGCCTCGCGAGGAGTACGAAATCCGTAAGAACGAGAGTAAGCGTCATGCGGAGCGTCTGGGTATTCAATGGATTGATGGCGATTACGACCATGTTTCTTGGTGCCAACATGTACAGGGGCTTGAGGGAGAGCCAGAAAGGGGCTCCCGCTGTGAACAGTGTTTCCTCCTTCGTCTCACGGTGACAGCACGCAAGGCCAGCGAACTCAGCATCCCCTATTTTGCTACCACGCTGGCCTCTAGTCGCTGGAAAAGTTTGGAGCAAATCAACCGCGCGGGCCTTGCTGCTCAAGATATAGCCAACAGCCAACAGCCGATTGTCCAATTTTGGCCCCAGAACTGGCGCAAGGGAGGCTTACAGGAACGTCGTAACCAGTTGCTGCGTGAGAATCAGTTCTATAATCAGCAATACTGTGGCTGCGAGTTCTCTGCAAGAAATGCCGCACCCACAAAACCCCTGCTGCGGGCACAGATGAGAGAGGCTAAGAAGCAGCATCTGGCACAACTGCCAAAGATGTCGGCTGAAGTGGTCGAGCGTCTTTCGTCATTCTTCACTCAACACCCATCGCTTAACACGATTCTTGCCTATTGGCCTCTTCCCGACGAGGTGGATATTCGTCCGCTCATTCATTCTCTGATAGCCCAAGGTAAGACCGTTCTCCTTCCTAAGGTTACGGGTGCTGATACGATGGAACTGCGTCGTTACATTTCGCCTGCCGACCTACAAGAAGGTGCCTTTCATATCATGGAACCTGTCGGCGAAGCCTTTACAGATTACGAGAAGATAGATGTGGCTTTGGTGCCAGGCATGGCCTTTGATGCCGCTGGGCATCGTTTGGGGCGAGGCAAAGGCTACTATGACCGCTTCCTCTCCTCTCATCTCTCATCTCTCAACTCTCACCCCTCACCTCTGTTAATCGGCGTCTGCTTCCCCTTCCAGCGTGTTGCTGAGGTGCCGTCGGAGGAACACGACGTCCTTATGGACGAGGTGATTTGACAAGAAATACGAAAAATGAGTTAATTTCTCATTTCTCGTTTCTCATTTCTCATTTTTTTGTATTACCTTTGCACCCCAAATTGAAACATTGTAATAGTCAAATTGTTAGTAGCATAGATGTTTGAGAATTTATCAGAGAGACTTGAACGGTCGTTCAAGATACTGAAGGGTGAGGGCAAAATCACCGAGATTAATGTTGCAGAGACTTTGAAAGATGTGCGTCGAGCCTTGCTCGATGCCGATGTCAACTATAAGGTTGCCAAGCAGTTTACTGACACCGTGAAGCAGAAGGCTTTGGGCATGAACGTGCTCACAGCCATCAAGCCTAGTCAGTTGATGATCAAAATCGTGCATGATGAACTGACGGAACTGATGGGTGGCAAGGCTGTGGAACTGAAACTGGAGGGCCGTCCGGCCATCATCCTGATGTCGGGTCTGCAGGGTTCTGGTAAGACAACTTTCTCAGGAAAACTGGCCAACCTATTGAAAACACGTCAGCACAAGAAGCCGTTGCTGGTGGCTTGCGACGTCTATCGTCCTGCTGCCATCGAGCAGTTGAAGGTGGTGGGCCAGACTGTCGGTGTGGATGTATACACCGAGGAGGGCAACAAGAATGTGGTTGAGATAGCCCAGAACGCCATTGTCAAGGCCAAGCAGGAGTCGTATAACGTGGTTATCATCGATACCGCCGGTCGACTGGCTGTCGATGAGGAGATGATGGATGAGATTGCCACCTTGAAGGAAGCTGTCAAACCCGATGAGACGCTGTTCGTGGTTGACTCGATGACGGGTCAGGATGCCGTGAATACCGCTAAGGAATTCAACGACCGCTTGGACTTCGATGGCGTGGTGCTGACCAAACTCGATGGT
>Ga0310695_10001703_pt1 | contig 50162 bp, 53 predicted proteins | sample RumenRJG_04DNA_FD_203882 | JGI IMG/M metagenome (GOLD analysis project Ga0310695, IMG submission 203882) | Bovine rumen microbial communities from Lethbridge, Alberta, Canada - RJG_04 (v2) (version 2) | ecosystem: Host-associated > Mammals > Digestive system > Stomach > Rumen | place: Canada... | reverse complement strand
TGTACATAGAACGATATATACAGTATGTCGGAGGTATACTTCATGAAGATAATATTAAAAAACAAATCCGAACTGCCTATCTATGAGCAGATCGAACAGCAAATGAAGGCACAGATACTTGACGGTGCTCTTTCTCCTGATGAACAGCTCCCGTCTATTCGTCAGCTTGCACGCGACCTGAAGATCAGTGTCATCACTACAACAAGAGCATATAACGATCTTGCTGAAGAAGGATTCATAGTTTCAATGGCGGGCAAAGGTTATTTTGTCGCTTCGAGAGATAATGAACTTCTGCATGAGCGTATGCTCTTTGAAATGGAGGACGGCTTTGAAAAAGCCATTACAAACGGCAGAAATGCCGGTCTTTCTGACGATGAAATTATCGCTGAATTCAAAAAATACTTGGAGGGTTAAAGTATGGAGAATATTCTTGAAATCAACGGATTATGTAAAAAATATGAGGAGTTTGAACTCAAAGATGTCAGCTTTTCACTACCGAAAGGCTATATCATGGGATTTGTCGGACAAAATGGTTCGGGCAAAACTACAACTATCCGCTCTATTCTCAATATGGCTAAAATCGACAGCGGCAAGATAAGTGTATTCGGACTCGACAGCGTTACTGATACTATCGCTATAAAAGAACGCCTCGGAGCCTCTATCTCGCTCAGCACCTCAATGTCAGGCAGATAGAACAACAGCTAAAACCATTTTACAAGGACTGGGACAGCAAGGAGTATATGCGCCTCATCAAAGAATTTGACCTTCCCGACAATAAAAAAGTCGGTGACTTTTCAAAGGGCATGAAGATGAAGTTCATGATAGCTATCGCACTTTCTCATAAACCGGAGCTGATTATTCTCGATGAGCCTACAAGCGGTCTCGACCCCGTTGCACGTGACGAACTTCTCGACATTCTCGCTGAATACATCGAAGACGAGAAGCGCGGAGTTCTTTTTTCAACACACATCACCGCAGATGTTGAAAGAATCGCTGATTATGTAACTATCCTTCACAACGGAAAAGTATGGTTCACAGGACTGAAAGATGAGCTTATGGAGAAATATGCCATAATTAAGGGTGCGGCGGAGGACGTACCTACTGCACTAATGGAGAAAATGATAGGTTTCCATAACTACCGCAACGGCTTCGATGCTCTTATCGCTGTTGACGACCTCGCCGGAATCCCATCATCACTCGAATATGAAAAGGCAACAATCGACGAAATTCTGGTATATATAGCAAAGGAGGGTAAACATGAAAGACATTCTGAGAATTATAAAGTTTGATTATTATGTAGCCGCTCCCACGGCGCTTCCTGCTACACTTCTGTCAATATTTGTAGTGTCTATTGTCAGTCTGTTAGCATTTCCGGGAGCAAGTTCTTACCTCGCATTTGTTGCAATGGCTTTCGTAATACCGCTTCAGGGAGCGGCTGAAAAGAAAGGCTTCGCACGTATTTACGGTGTACTCCCTGTTAAACGCGAGAACATCACCCGGGCAAGATTTGCCTATATCTTCTTAGCGCATTTCAGTATGGAGATAATCGGTATCATCATGGCTGTAATATCTGTACTCCTCAAATTAAACCGCTTTCTACCGGATAAAGCGTCTGTACTCGTTGAAGTCGCTGAGGAAAACTATTCCTTCCACACATTCATGAACTTCGGAATGTGCGTTGGTGCTTTCGCAGTATCCTGTATCATTTTTTCATATATGGAAATGGCAGGACAGATTTTCGGCAGAGAAAACGAAATGAAGATACTTATCATATCTCTTGCTGTTTCTATCGCTGTCATATTCGGATACGGTGCACTCTCAACACATGGCTTCCTGCCGATGATAAACTTTGACAAAACAACAGATATGTCGATTAAAAAATGCATTATCATAAGTGTAGGATCCAATATCCTGACAGCGGTCTTATGTGTAATATTCGGCTTGATAACGACAAAAGCCGTGAGCAAGCGCGAAATCTGAAGGAGGGACGGACATGAATAAAAAACGCATTGCCGACCTTATCCGTGCAGATATAATAATGATGAACGGTGGAAAAAACAGGCTTAAATCTACTATGATCATATTTTTCATATTCAGCATTGCAGTAGGTTTTTTTATTAATTCTGCCGCAGGAATGATATACGCTCCTACAATAATGGGTGTCTTATTTGTTCCGATGATTTTTGCTAATGAACAGAAGTATCACAGCGAAAAGATGTATGCAATGATACCTGTTAACAGGAAGGAAGTTGTACGTTCACGTTTTATAATGACAATAGGACTCTATACTATAGTTTGCCTTATAATTTACACTCTCATGCTTATTGCCATGAAGGCAGCTTTATATAAGAAGATATTAGGTGGTTTCGATGCCGCAGAATTATACCTCGATAAGATAAACTCTGCATTCGGAGCACATTTGAACTTATTCGGACTCAATAATCTGTTGTTCTGGGTGTCATTTTCAATGGGCCTTTCCATATCTGCCGGAACACTCCGCAAATATTTCAAAAACGGAAAAAGCATTTCAACTAAAATTGAAGGGCGTAGCCTGAGAGAGTACCAAAAGCGCGATTATGTTATTTTTTTCGCAGTATTAGGAGTACTGGCACTGTTTTTCCTTTGCTTTACAGGTATTCTACCGATTACTACTGCGCTTATACCGGTAATTGCACTTCTCCTTCAGTTAATGAAAATAATGAATGGAATCCTCTTCTGTGCGGTGGTACTGATTCTCGCGGTATTCTCAGCAGTCTATTCCTTCATCTGCACACTCATGGAATATGAGGACAAGGAAATATAAGGAGGGAAAGCTATGAAAAAACTAATAAAAAGAATAGCTGCGGCAGTCGGTGCAGGTGTGATTCTCACTGCGGCGGCAGTTCCCTCAGCATTTGCCGCTGAGGAAAAGGATACCTCCGCAAAGCTTCCGTCGGGCATGACCGTAAATGAAGCCGTATTTGAACTTGATAATATTTACTCTGGCTCCGACGAAGTCGCACAGGTGGAAGAAGATGAGAATATGTTCGCCTCTGCCGCTATAGGAATATTCAAGGGAGACGAGGTTCTTTCGACGAAATATTACGGCAGAATCGACATCGAAAACAATATCAGAGCCGATGAAAACTCAGTATACGAGTGGGGAAGCATTTCAAAAACACTGATATGGGTCAGCGCTATGCAGCTCTATGAACAGGGCAAACTCGACCTTGAAAAAGATGTCCGCGACTATCTTCCTGACAATTTCTTTCAGCACCTCTCCTACGATGAGCCTATAACTATGCTTAATCTCATGAACCACAGTGCAGGCTGGTGCAAGACCACCCGCCCCATCGAGACAAAGTCCGAAGACGAGGTACTGCCGCTGAAAGAAGCTTTACAGGCAATAGAGCCGGCTCAGATTTACCGTCCCGGCGAGAAATACACCTACTCCAACTATGGTGCGGCAGTTGCCGGATACGTCATCGAATGTGCAAGCGGTATGGACTACTGCGAATACGTACACAAGAACATCTTCGAGCCTCTCGGAATGGAGCATACCGCTCTGAATCCAACTCACAGCGACTGCAAATACGTATACGAAAACCGTCCGAAAACACAAAGCTACCAGTTTATATTCGGAAAAAATACAAGTCTTGGCAACAGACTCCACTTCATATCCGCCTATCCAGCAGGTGCAGCAGCAGGTACTCTCAGCGACTTGATGACCTACGCTCAGGCTTTAGTCAACGACAGCGCTCCCCTCTTCAGAAACAAATCAACTCAGGAGCTGATGTTTGAGGGAACAAGCTTCTACGGAAATTCGGATATACCTATGAACTGCCACGGCTTCTGGAGCGAGGAGCACGCTGTACGCGTAGTGGGTCACAGCGGAGCTACAAATGCCGGTCAGGCTGATATGATATTCGACCGCGAATCTAAAATCGGACTTGTAGTAATGATAAATGAACCCAACGGAAACATATATATTTCAAAGGCTCCTGATATTGTATTCGGCAGCCTATCACCTGATATCTACGGCGAAAATGCCGCGGACAGTCATAAACTCAGCGGATACTGGGTCGGCACACGCGACAGATTCCGCGGAATGTTCAGCTATATGCCGTATCTGAGCGCAGTCAGCGGAAGGTCACTCGGTGAGTTTGAAACTGTCGGCAGCGGAGTAAGCCAGATAAGGGAAGGACAAAGTGCAATACTTGTCGGCGAGGTAAATGGCAGCGACGGAAGTACTGAAGTAATACAGACTCCAAGCAATGACTATATTCCTGTCCGCTTTTACATCGCAAAGATATCGCTGCTTGCTGCGTATATACTCACGGCTGTTGGCGCTTTTTACCTTGTACGCATACGTCTGAAAATGCGCAAAACCGGCAGATGGAAGAAGTATGCCGGCTCAGGAGCAATATTTGCGGGACAGACAGCAAATATCGTTTCAGTATTACTATTCATTACTGCTTTCACAATAGGAAACAGTTCTTACGGCGGAATCAAACTATCGACCGCAACTCTCATCGGTATAGCACAAATGCTTTGTATCGCAGTAAGTGCAGCAGCGATAATTATTGCGGCTGCGGGAATGTTATCCAAAAAGGAAAAGGCTCGCCCATACCGCTATATTCTCAGCTTCACAGGAAATGCTGTATGCATAGGCGCAATAGTATTTTTCGAGCTTTACCGCTTCTGGGGATGTTAAGTTTCATAACAAACTGAAACAGCCATGAAGAATAATCTTCATGGCTGTTATTTTATTGCTCATTTGTTTTAAATACTATAAGTTTACGAAGCAATACAACATCGAATACGTCAACGACCTTATCATCATTGATATCTCCTGACAGTCCTACAGGTTCTTTACCGAGTACATGATTTGCACATCGTACAAGGTCGGCAACTGAAAGTATACCATCACCGTTTACATCTCCTATAACCTTTTCCGGTACATTAGTTGTAGTGGTGGTTTCGGTGGTTGAAGACGAAACTGTTGTTGAAGTTGAAGTAGCCGAAGTCGCTTCTGTGGTGGTGGAAGTGGTTGAAGACGTTGATGTCGAAGTAGGCTTGGACGTTGTTGAAGTTGAGGTAGTAGTTGTTGAGGAAGTCGTTGATGTTGAGGTAGTAGGTGGTGCGGAAGTTGTTGATGTTGTCGTAGTAGTAGGTTTCTCAGTAGTTGTTGTGGATTCAGCGGTGGTAGTTGTTGCAGAAGTTGTTGTAGTAGTTGTCGTGGCAGTTGTGGTGGTAGTCGTCGTGACGGAAGGTGTAGTCGTGATAGGAATCGCATTTGCAGGGTCGTAATCATCCTTGGAAATAACGGGATAAGTAAAATGTGCAGGACCGTAATCCGTACTCTCTGTATGCTCTTTAAAGAACGACTCTGAACCCTTCAGGAAGAATGTATACACTAAATCATATCCGTAACTGCCGTCGTAATCGTCCCATGTTACGTCGATACCGTACCATTTTCCGTCTTCCATCTGAACATAGTTCCACATATGCGCAGACTTTTTCTCAACATCATAGTTACCGAAAATGCAGACACATGGTATACCGAGGCGGTCGCAAATAAGCTTGAAACCTTTTGAATATCCTTCACACACAACTCCCGGCACAACGAGTGAACCAAGACATGAGCCTGAAAACTGTCCTTCAGTATCGTAATATGTAAATTTTGATATCTTGTCATGTATACATTTTATCTGCTCATAACGCGTACTGCCGGTAACTTCAAAATTTTCAACAGCTTCTTCAAGTTTTTCTTTATAATCGAAAACCTCGTCAAACGATGCAAAACCGGGATAATACGCAGGGTCGATGGTAAGCTGTTTAACAGTGTAGGTATACTTTTTCGACAGGAACTTTCTTGACTGCGATACAGATTTTACTCCGACAAGCAAATCGTCAGCATTAAGCCAGAAAAGCTCCGGTATATCGAACGAAGCACACTCTATACCGCCGCGGCAGGCTCCGAAAACGGCATTGAAAGCCTCTTCCGTGTTCATATCAAAATACGACGACGTACTCTCAAACACAAGGGGTTCAGGAAGAGTGACAGTAACTTCATCCATGCTCGGATTTATAAGCTTCATGAGTGCCATATAAACTGCGGCATTGTTATCGTCGAGGTAGTAACCGAGGTTATACGCGCCCTCATCGTAATTATAATTTGACGAAACAACAGCAGTGTCAGACATTTTAGCCTTTTCTACGGCGTCTCCGAAATCGAAGGATTCGCCGTCAGCTGATATTTCTACCGTATCATATGTCAGTCCGTCCGCAGCATATGCGAGTGGGACAGCAGAATTAAGAAGTGCTACAGATGTCAAAAGAGAAAACGCTGAACTGAGTAATTTTTTCATAATAAGTCCTCCATTCTCATTATCAGTATCTTCCCATTCCCCATAATAAATATCTATCTATAGTATATTATATCCAAAGTCCCTACTAAAGTCAAGCAATGAGAAAAAAATTCATATATTTTCCACAAACGCTGTCCGCGATGCGCGTACACATAATCTCGATATATAGACACATTCCATTTGCGATATGCTGAAAGCGCCAAAATTTTGCGGAATAAAGCCATATTATTTGTTATCTTGTCTCTTGCAAAAGCTTTGCCGGTATGGTATACTGTTATTTGGCAGCCTGCGCATTGCGGCTGTATGACGATAAGTATTGATTTTGAAAGGTGAGATACCGGAAATGAATTTATCAGAAATGAACAAAGAGCAGCTTATCTCTTTCAAGAACGAAACTGAGGCTCTCTACAACGACTTCAAGGCTCAGGGACTCTGTCTTAATATGTCAAGAGGTAATCCCTGCAAGGAGCAGCTCGAACTCAGCGTATCTATGCTCGACGTTTTCGATGACGGCGACTTCGTAAGTGAAAACGGCATCGACGTCAGAAACTATGGTATGCTCGACGGTATACCCGAGGCTAAGAAGCTCTTCTCTGATATGATAGGAGTCGAGAACGACGAAGTAATTATTTTCGGCAACTCAAGCCTTAATTCTATGTACTGGACTGTACAGATAGCTTTCAATAAGGGTATCCTCGGCAATACACCGTGGTCAAAGCTCGAAAAAGTAAAGTTTCTCTGCCCTGTTCCCGGTTATGACAGACATTTCAAGGTAACTGAATTCTTCGGTGTTGAAATGATAAATATCCCCATGACGGCAACAGGTCCGGATATGGACATGATCGAAAAGCTCGTTGCTGAGGATGACGAGATAAAGGGTATATGGTGCGTACCGCAGTACTCAAACCCCGACGGTATCTGCTACAGCGACGAAACTGTAAAACGTTTTGCCGCTCTCAAGCCTAAGGCTAAGGACTTCCGCATTTTCTGGGACAACGCTTACTGCATTCATCACCTCACTGACGACCCCAAGCCTATCCTCAATATCCTTGAAGAGGCTAAGAAGATCGGCAACGAGAATATCGTATACATTTTCGGTTCAACTTCAAAAGTCACATTCCCCGGTGCAGGTGTTGCAGTAATGGGTGCAAGCAAGGAAAACGTTGCAGAACTCAAAAAGTTCCTCGGAATCAGCATCATCAGCTACGATAAGATGAACCAGCTCCGCCATGTTAAGTTCTTCGGCACATTCGATAACATGAAGGAGCATATGAAGAAGCACAAGGCTATCATCGCTCCTAAGTTTGAGCTTGTCTGCAATATGCTCGACAAGGAGATCGCTCCCCTCGGTATCGGTGAATGGACTGAACCGGCAGGCGGCTACTTCGTATCTTTCAATGCACTTAATGGCTGTGCAAAGCGTATTGTAAAGCTTTGCAGTGACGCAGGTGTAACACTTACAAACGCAGGTGCAACATTCCCATACGGTGTTGACCCCGACGATAAGAATATCAGAATAGCTCCTACATATCCTTCGATTGAAGACCTCGAAAAAGCAATGAAGCTCTTTGTTATCAGCGTAAAGCTTGCAAGTGTTGAGAAAATTCTCCGCGACATGAAATAATATAAAAGCCTCTCCAACCGGAGAGGCTTCATAGCATACAAAACATCACATTTTTGTAGGGACGACCATTGGTCGTCCGCTGAATTCAAAAAATAAATAAGTTTTTGATTAAAATCACTTTAATACAGTATCAAATCCTCTCCAACCGGAGAGGATTTTCTGTTTAACATAGAGCGAAATCATACTGTCCCATCTTCACCAAAGAAGCCGGTAAGATACAGCATAAGAGTGTACTTTCCAATGAGAAATTAAAGCTGAGCACAAGCCATAAGGTAAGGAGCTATACCCTTTGCGTCGTTTTCAATTACACGTTCGCTGAGGTAGTACTGAGCCGAACCGTCACGGTTTTCCGCACCGCCAAGTCCGCCCATAAAGCAGATGTTTTTTAGCACAGGAACGTCATTATCATAGACAATAAACCGCTCAGTAACTGTTTCAAGTGCCCGATATCCTGCTTCAGCAATATCATCAGCGACGACCCCGAGTTTGTGAGCTTTTATAGCTGAATACGCAAACAGCAACGTTCCACTTGTTTCACGGTAGTTTCCGCTCAGTTCAGGACGTGCCGGCAGCTGTAAAAGCATACCATCATCAGTAAGGCAGTCTTTCAGAGACTCCAGCAGTCGGCATAGTATTTCTCCGCATTCGCTGTCTCCGGTAATTTCGTATAAATCAGCAAGTCCTGCACAAAGCCAGCCGTTTGAACGAAGCCAGAATTCCGATGAAAGGCCGGTCTCCTTATCCGCCCAGCACAAATCTCTGTCCTCACTGTAGCCGTGATAATACAGACCTGTCCCACTGTCACGCATGATATCACGGATATTGCGGACCTGAGCAATCGCATCCTCTATACACGAGCTGTCACCCGTGAACTTCCCATACGACGCAAGAAACGGCAGAGCCATATATACACCGTCAAGCCATACCTGATTCGGATATATCGCCTTATGCCAGAAATTTCCGCAGGATATACGCGGCTGACGTTTCAGCTGCTCCTCATAGAGCATTTTCGCCGCAGCTGCATAGTGTTTCCTGCCGGTCAGTTCATACAGCCTCAGCAGCACATTTCCGCCGCAGATGCTATCAAGATTGAAATCGTCAGCCTTAAATGTCGGTATACGACCGTCATTGCAGACATAGCTGTCGATAAACCTCTCAGCATACGCGAGATACTCCGGTTCATCTTCGGCATACATCAGAAGAGCACGTATCATACAGCAATCCATGTAATTCCATTTCGGCTGCTTATGGAAGATGTAGTTTTCGGTGTTCCACTTCGGCGAATAAGGTTCAGAAGTGAGAACGATTTTTTCTATATAGTCGAGAGCAGTCCGCTCTGTTCTGGATTTTTTTATCATCCGGACAAGCCTCCTGCGGTAATACCGCTGATAAATTTTTTCTGAGCGGCGGCAAAAACCGCTATTGACGGGATGAGTCCTATCACAGACATTGCTATGATTTTACGCTGTTCGTAACCATTACCTGTGCTGTCTGCTGAGAGACGAAGTATCAGCGAGAGCGGATAGCGCTCGACCGAGCTTATCATGATGAGCGGACCCAAGAAATCGTTCATAGTCCACAGGAATGTGAAAACGGTTATTGAAACTATCGCCGGACGTATGCACGGAATCAGAATATACCATAATATCTGCAAGCTGTTACAGCCGTCTATTCTTGCGGCTTCGTCGAATTCTTTCGGTACACCGCGGAAAAACTGCACAAGCATGAAAACAAAAGCTCCCTCCGCAGCAAAAAGTGCGGGCAGAGTGAGCGGTATATACGTGTCGAGTACACCTGCTGTATTCCACAGGGTATAAAGCGGCATTATCGTTACTATCGCCGGCATGAACATCGAACCCATAAGCAGTGAAAAAAACAGTCTTTTCAGAGGGAAATCGAACCGTGCAAAGCCGTATGCCACAAGTACCGATGATACGACCGCAAATACAGTTTTCGGCAGTATAATCATGAACGTGTTCACGAAATAGTGTCCCATACTATAAGGGGTAACTGTCTGCCATGCACGTTCATACACGGAAAAGTCGAAGTGCCGCGGCAAGAACCATATTGACGAAAAAATCTCGTCATTCTCCTTGAAACTCGCTCCGACGAGCCATAACAGAGGGTATATCATCACGACAGCACAAACAGTCAGCAGAATATAAAGTAGGAGTTTTTTCATACGTCCTCCTCCCTTACTTTTCCGGTAACTGCGAAAAGAAGCGTCACAATAACCGTTATGAGTACAAAAAGCACCCATGAAACAGCGTTAGCGTATCCCGCATTATGATAACGGAACATCTCGTCATAAATCAGCATACCGATAGTATAGGTACTCTTCATCGGACCTCCGCCTGTTATCATGTAAGGAGCATTGAACTCCTGCATAGCCGCTATCACCTGCAAAATAAGATTCAGGAAGATAACACGCCTTAAAAGGGGCAGAGTTATGCTGAAAAATGCCCTTATCCTGCCGCATCCGTCAACGCGGGCAGCCTCGTGATATTCAGCCGGTATATCACGCAGGGCATTAAGAAAAAGTATCATTGCCGAGCCGAATTCCCACAGGCGCAGCAATATGATTATAGCCATGGAATGAGCCGGTTCACCGTACCAGCTGACGGGGTCGAGTCCCGCAAGACCTGTTACCTGTTCTGCAAGACCGCCTGACGTGAACAAAAACTGCCACATAATAACTACCGCAAGGTTAGAGCCGAGTATCGACGGGATATAGAATATAGTCCTGTAAGCACCCATGAACTTCAGCCCCATATTCAGAAGCAATGCGACCGCAAGTGATACCGCAAGCTTCAGCGGAACAAGTATAAGTGTATACTTCAGCGTTACCAGTACGGAACTGCGGAGTTCACTGCTTCCGAACATTTCCGTATAGTTAGATAGTCCGGCAAAAACCGGAGCATGAACACCGTCGTAGTCAGTAAGTCCGAGCGCAAACGAAGCGCAGAACGGGTAGAGAGTGAAAGCTGCAAAACCGATAATGAACGGCATTATCAGCAGCAGACCCGTGTATTTTCCGACTCCGACAGCGTTGCGGCAGTTGTTCTTTTTCATTTTCTCACTTTCTCCAGATATCCGGCAATAGACTCATAAAGCTCATGTGCCGCCACAGAGGTATCCTCTTTGCCATAGGAGACCTTTTCTATAGCGTCATTGTAAAACTCCTTCATGCGCGTCATTTCCATGTACGGACTTATCGTCACAGTATCAAGTCTTTCGAGCATTTCGTCGTTATCGTTAGCGAGTCCTGAGAGAAGGTCATTTTTTTCAAGAGCCTCCTCTGCACAGCGCGAAGCGGGGATTCCGCGCGTAGTACCGAGTATCTTTGCACATTCCTCGTCATTCAGCAGGAAATTCATAAATTCAGCCGCTTCATCGGGGTATTTCGTGTCCTTTGAAACCGCGTACATAACTGACGGCTTCACCATCCAGCCGCCTGATTTTCCGTTGCCGTCGTCCAGAAACTTCCCTGCCTCAAGAGTATCCTCCGGCAGAGCCATTTCATATTTTCCAACCGAGCTTCCCCATTCAAGCACTCCTGCAACTTCTCCGCTGATAAATGCCGGAGACTGATAAAGTGCGGAACTTCCGTCCTCGTCCGAACGTTTGCTTACTGAGCGGATAACGTTTTCGTCCTCAAGCTTTTTGTAAAAATCGAGAGCCTTACGTATATCCTCTTCAGAGAATCCGAGCTTTCCTTCCATATCAATGAAAAGTCTGCCTGTCTGCTGCTGAACGTACACGACAGAGAGATACCATGCGGTAGAACCCGACTGTGTATCGAGGTCGAGGGGGTATACCCCTTCCGAGCCCATAGTATTTCCGAGTGCAAAGAGTTCGTCCCACGTAGAGGGGTATTCTGCACCGAAGCGCCTGTAGACCTCAGAATTATAGAAGAGTCCCCTTCCGCTGACCGAGACCGTCACAGCGTTGAGCTTATCGTTCATTCTGCCGAACGACAGAGTTTCATTTTCAAACTGTGAGAAGTCAATATATTTACTCAGGAGTCCGAGGTCATAGAAACCGTCTCCGTCGGGAGAAAAGGTCACGAGCCAGTCGTAGTTTATCTGCATGATATCGGGCGCAGTACTGCCGCTTATCTGCGAACTGACCTTTTCAGTCCAGCCGTCCCAGCCGCCGTATTCGGGAGTAATGGTGATATCGGGGTGAAGCTCGCCCCATTTTTTCAGAGCTTCAAGAGTAGCCTCATGACGGTCATCGCCGCCCCACCAAGAAAAACGCAGGGTGCACTTATCAAGTTTACCGTCGGGCTGAGTGATAACTGCGGAACTTTTACCGCAGGCAGAAAGAGTCGCTATGCAGCCGGCTGCTGCAATACAAATATTAAACTTTTTCATACTCTCTTTCCTCAAACATAATGATATTATAATTAGTATACCATATTACCGCAGAAAAAGCAAGGGAGACCTTCAAACGAAAGTCTCCGCATTCTGTCAGGTACATCAGACGGCAGTCAGCCGTCCGCTTTTTATATTGTTCCAACGTATAAGATTCTCACTGACCGCTTCCGGCACGCGATGTTTTCTTTTTCTTCTTGACCTCGTACATAAGCTCATCAGCCTGATGAATCATGCCGTAGAGAGTATCGGTTTCGGAAGGTACAGCCGCAATACTGCCAAGACTTGCGGATATCTTATAAGGTTTACAGATGATATTGTTGATGCTTTCGAGTTTGGCATTTATACGTTTTTCGAGTGCTAAGCCATCATTAGGCGAAGCTTTTCTGTCGAATACCACGAATTCGTCACCGCCGAATCTTGCACAGATACTGTCGCGGCGGCAGCACTCCTTTATAACGTCAGCAAGGCGCTGAATAGCGAAGTCGCCCTCATTGTGACCGTAGTTATCGTTGATAAATTTCAGTCCGTCCATATCAATGAATGTGAGCATGACCATCTTCTTCTCGTTTGCACTTGTACGGAAGAGGTCGTCCGCAAGCTTGATGAAACCGTTGCGGTTGTAGACATTGCAAAGCGGGTCGATGACATAAAGTCGGTTAAGCTCTTCCATAGCCTTGTTGATATGTGAGAGTTTCCGCAGATTTTCGAGTGAATTGCTGATATTCATTGAAAAAGTATGACACAGAAGATTTGTAATCGGGAAATCGCTGTTAGTAATAATGAAATATCCAAGCACCCTCTCCTTGAAATGCAGAGGCAGGAAATAGCTGATATTACCGCCGTCTTCAAGAGGCTCGGGGTAAACGTCGAACGACGAGAAATACTCGATACAAGTCGTCTCGCCATTATTCCATACAAGAGGAGCAGATAATCCGCTGTCAAACTCATGATTCATATTTGATGTAGTTATCTGGTCCTGCCAGTCATCGGTCAGGCAGAGTGCAAACTTTTCACAGCCTATATCGGCGATAAAATCACGAATAACCGCGAATGTATCGTCGGTATTTTCAGTTTCGGCAAGTCTTGCGGTAAGAATATTCAGCTTATGAAGATTATCGTTTGATTCCTCTATCTGATTATGTGTGCGCTTTCTGTACATAGTGAACGTGTCGGAATCATCACCGCTGCACATTTTACAGCCACAGCTCTCGGTAAATACGCATTCAGCCTCCATTTTTTCGATATCAGGCTCATTTCCGCTGACGATATCGTAAATCACCTTGCAGGCAACACTTCCCGCTCTCGAAAGCGGACGCTTGACAGATGTAAGTGCAGGGCAGTTGTTCCGTGCACTGTAAGTATTATCAAATCCTGTGACTATAACATCGTCCGGCACTTTATAGCCGAAGCGTTCAAGAGTACTGACAGCAGTTAAAGCCATAGCGTCGTTAGCACAGATAAAGGCATCGGGCATGGCAAGTCCGGACTCGACATACTGCTCGATTGCAGCTTTTCCGTCGTATGGGCGGAATTCACCGTAGAAAATTCGTCCTTCCTCAACAGGAAGACCGCTTTCATCCATTACCTCGCGGAAGGCATTGAGTCTGTCGCAGGCTTCCGGATTCGACATCGGACCCGATATGTAGTTCAGCACCTTAGCACCGTGAACATTTATCACATGGCGGACCATATTCCGCATTGCGGCAGAATTGTCGATGCTGATGTTATGTATTTCCGGATAGTCATTGCAGTCAAATATGACCGCAGGTATACCTGCTTCAAGTACGCGGTCGATTATAGAAGACTTCACATTCTTATCGTTTATAGTATTAGTCATAAGTATAGCGCCGTCAAAGAACGATAGCTCGGCAAGATTATACATACTATACTCGCCGACATCAAACACTTTGCTGTCGAGCATTCCGCCGTAAGCGGCAAAGTATGAGACGTTGATGTTATTACTGCGTGCAAATTCATTTATACCAGTGATGATATTATTCTGATATTCCTCGTCAAGTCCTGCAACATAAACGGCAATATTGATAACATTTCCCATAAGCATTCTCCGTTCTCTGATTTCATCTATAACATTCAGACAATACGTCCAAAAACGAAATGTTGAGTTCATATAAATTATAGCACTTTTCTACCAATAATAAAAGGGATATAACAAAATAAAATAAAAATCGGAAAAGTGCACATCAAATCCATCGCTTTTTTGTACAAAATGTTGTCGGTAACTCTCTTTACTTTTTGGCTTTTTTGTGTTAAAATAATACTATATGACTTTACAGCTTTTATGCTTTTATATGAAAAAGCTGAGGAAAGGACAGTTTAATAATGCCTATTACAGAACTACTCGAAAGAAACGCTGACCTCTACGGCAACGACGTTGCACTCGTCGAGGTCAATCCCGAAATAACCGAAGTCCGCCGCAAAACATGGAAGGAATATGAGCTTATAGAGCCAAATCCGGAATGTCACTACCGCCGTGAGATAACATGGAAGGTATTCGATGAAAAGGCTAACAGATTCGCAAATATGCTCCTCTCACGCGGAGTTCAGAAAGGTGACAAGGTCGGTATACTGCTCATGAACTGCCTCGAATGGCTCCCGATTTACTTCGGTATCCTCAAAACAGGTGCACTTGCAGTACCGCTCAACTATAGATATACCTCAGACGAAATAAAGTACTGCCTCGACCTTGCAGAAGTAGATATTCTCATGTTCGGACCCGAATTCATCGGTCGTGTCGAGGAAATCGCAGAAGATATCAGCAAGAACCGCCTGCTGTTCTACGTGGGCGAAGGCTGTCCCTCATTTGCTGAACACTACGACAGCAACGTTGCAAACTGTTCAGGCGAAGCTCCGGAAATAAAACTCACTGACGACGACGATGCCGCTATCTATTTCTCCTCAGGAACTACAGGCTTCCCGAAGGCTATTCTCCACAAGCACCGCAGTCTCGTACATTCAGCAAAGTGTGAGCAGAACCACCACGGTCAGACACGCGATGACGTGTTCCTCTGCATCCCCCCACTCTATCACACAGGTGCAAAAATGCACTGGTTCGGCAGTCTTCAGTCCGGAAGCAAAGCAGTACTGCTCAAGGGCATAAAGCCTAAGACCATAATTGAGACAGTCTCAAACGAGCTTTGCACGATAGTATGGCTTCTTGTTCCGTGGGCACAGGATATTCTTGACGCTATCGACAGAGGTGACATCGACATTTCACAGTACGAACTCTCACAGTGGAGACTTATGCACATCGGCGCTCAGCCTGTTCCTCCGTCGCTCATAGCACGCTGGAAGGAGCATTTCCCGAATCATCAGTACGATACAAATTATGGTCTCAGCGAGTCTATAGGACCCGGCTGTGTACATCTCGGAGTTGAAAATATCCACAAGGTAGGCGCTATCGGCAAGGCTGGATTCGGCTGGGAAGTCAGAATAGCTGACGAAAACGGCAACCCTGTTAAGCGCGGCGAAGTCGGCGAACTCTACGTAAAGGGACCCGGAGTTATGACCTGTTACTACCGCGACGAGAAGGCAACTGCCGAAACCCTCAAAGACGGCTGGCTCCTCACCGGCGATATGGCACAGGAAGACGAGGACGGCTTCATTTACCTCGTTGACCGTAAAAAGGACGTTATCATCAGCGGCGGCGAAAACCTCTACCCCGTTCAGATAGAAGACTTCCTCAGAGCACACCCCGCAGTCAAGGACGTTGCTGTTATCGGACTTCCCGATAAACGTCTCGGTGAGATAGCTGCCGCTATCATATCTATAAAGGACGGTATGAACTGCACAGAAGAGGATATCAACGCATTCTGTCAGAAGATGCCGCGTTATAAGCGTCCTCACAAGATAATCTTTGCCGATGTACCAAGAAATCCCACCGGCAAGATAGAAAAGCCAAAGCTCCGTGAAATCTACTGCGGCGAAAGCGTAGTTGCAAAACAGATAAGAAACTGATAAATACAAATTACGAGCGTACAATAAGTACGCTCGTTTTATGCTATAACAAACTATTTACAAATTAACATAAAGTTCACAATATGCATTGCCGCGAAATTATTGACAAATATCAGCACTTAATGTATAGTTATTCTTGTAAGTATATGCGTATTTTCTGCCGCAGCCGGATGTTCTGCACTGCGTCCGGCGGGTATATCATCTTTGAAAGGAGGCTTTGTTATGAACGTTCCAAATGACCCTGCTATACTCCTCAGCTTTGTGAATACCAAACTCAGGGACGAATTTCCTAGCCTTGACGAGCTGTCAAAAGCTCTGTGCGTTTCAGCTGATGATATCGAGACGAAACTGGCAGGAATAGGTTATTCCTACAACAAAGAAAGAAACTGTTTCGCTTGACGTTATGCGTCAGAATGGGAGGAAAAATGAAAAAATTCATCAGAAAAGCTGCTGCCATTGCTTCGGCGGCGGTTATTTCGGTATGCTCATGTGCAACAATGCTTGCATCTGCGGCTGATACCGAAGAAAATCACGAAGTTACTATCGTTTTTAACATCACCGATGACATGACTCCGTCTAAAACTACGGATATGTCGCTCTTTGACACTATTACCACAACCGCAAACAACATCACTATCCCCGCTGGTTATTTCAGCAAAGACGGTGTAACTTTCTCCGGTTGGACTGTCGACGGAGTTATCGGATACACTGCCGGAACATTCTTCGCTATTCCTCATGATGTTGACAAAATAGTGTTTGAGCCTTGCTGGGTCGATACTAAGGCAAAGCCATACACGGTAACATATAACCTCGAATACGAAGGTGAAGAGCTCGAAAAGCCTGAGTGGCTCGAAGACGAAAAATACTCTGCAAATGAGATTTTTACACCGAACTACGCTATGATGCAGTTCGATACTGTCGGCACACGCGGACTCACTGACGGTGAAAGAGTTTTTGACATCGGCGACAAGCTCGTTATGCCCGACCACGACCTCGTTCTCTATCCGATTTATTTCAAGAGAATAAACCTCACCTATTTCGCCGGAGACGTTGACCGTCTGAACGGAAATGACACAGTTACATTCAAGAGAAACGAGGGTTCATCAGATGAACTCGCTGCTCCCGGCAGATTCTCACGCAATGGATTCGTACTTTCCGGCTGGAAGTCAAGTGTTGACGGCAAGACATATCTACCGCAGCAGTCAGTTGAGCTTCCTCACGAGGACGTAGTATACACAGCTGTATGGACTCCAAAGGAGTATAAGGTAGTATTCATTCCCGGAAACGGCGGAGAAAACATAAAAGTTCCCGGTCTTACTGACACTGAGATAGAATGTCCTGAGCCGGGTATAACAGTCAAAGGCAAGTACTTCGCAGGCTGGCAGGGCAGCGACGGCAAGCTCTATGCACCTGGTGACAAGTACATGATACTGGGTTCAAAGCCGGGTGTCGGAATAAGCTTCACAGCCGTATGGAAAGACGGCGAAGCTCCTTCACAGCCCACTGAAGATGTAAAAGCAATTGCCGGCGACGCTAACGGCGACGGTGAAGTTACAGTCGCAGACGCTGTAACGATTCTCCAGTACATCGGCAACAAGGACAAGTACAACCTCAGCGAACAGAAAAAGAAAAATGCCGACGTTGACGGTGTAGCCGGTATCACAGGTACTGATGCACTCATGATACAGAAGCTCGACGCAAAAATAATTACAAAGTTACCTGTTGAAGAATAAGAAAAATCCCGGAATTCACTTCCGGGATTTTATTATTCTTCTTTGTTTTCTTCAGTCGCGGCGGACTCATCTTTTTTATCTTTGCCGTCCATATGTATAACCTCCGTAGATGATGTCAGAAAACTGCTTTCTTTATCATTGCAAGTTCTTCAAGGTCAAGACAGTGTTTGAAGTCGCCGTCGTGCATTACTGCAAGAAGTTCATCTATCTCTGCCCAGCATACATCTGAAACCTCCGCCGACTGGAGTACCAGCTTATCGGTATCAACTTCCTCCCTGCAAAGGTATATTGCACGAAGTTCATTATCACGGATATTGTCCTTAGCATAGCTGTTTTTATGGAGTCCTATAAGTTCAAGACGGCTTCCGTGGATATTGATACCAAGTTCCTCCGCCGTTTCGCGTACAGCGGTACTGCGGAATTCCTCTCCCTGTGCAACATGACCTGCCGCGGAAACGTCGTAGCAGTCGGGATTTATGACCTTTTCATGAGAACGCTTCTGCAAAAGCACGTAGATTCCCATATCCTTGCGCTTGATTATCCATATATGTACAGCCGGATGAAGTTCACCGTCACGGTGAACGAGACTTCTCGGCTTTGCTTCAGAAGTAAGTCTTGCTTCAGAATCAATGAGGTTGAGGAACTCGTCCTCTATCACTTCCATAGAGATATGCGGGTTATTCTTCTCACATTCTGCAAAAACGTCCGCCGCCTCACGAACTGTATCATTTTCTATGTCTTCGTTTGATACATAGAGACGGAAGCATATATCGTTGCTGATGCTCATAAGAGCACCTGCAAGCTCGTCTCTGCCGCATACGCTTTCATTTCCGAGTTTTTCAGCTATCGCGGAATAAATCTCCTCACGCGAAGAAAGTTTATTAAGGTATATCTCTGTTTGGTCCATAAAAAAACGCTCCTGTTCAAAAGCTGTGTTCACGCGACTGTAATTATATACCCTTTGCCGTAAAATGTCAATGCTTTTCAGAATTATTCAAAAATTATACATAAAGGCAGCACAACTCCGGTCAGAGCGTGCTGCCTTGCTTTCATTTAACGTGGTATCCGGTCGCTTTTATAAGTGCGACATTTGTTCCGAGGTCGTCAGTAATTTTAATAAGGTAAACGCAGGTAGTCCTGCCGTTTTTCATGAGATTAGCCTCAGCAATGAGGCGTTTGCCTTTGACTGTTGCAAGGTATGAGATATCGCAGTTCAGCGCAACGGTACTCTCCCCCTGCCAGTTTGAAGCTACGGCGAAAGTGAAATCAGCGAGTGTGAAGTGAACTCCACCCATAACACCGCCCATAGCATTTTTATGTCTCTTGTCAATCGGTACACTGCACTTTGCATAATGGTCGCCTATTTCGTCAATTACCATACCTGCATTAGTCGCAAACGTATCACTTTTGAAAAATTCCCTTACTTCTTCGATAGTATTCATAACATTGTTCCTCCAATCATATCTCGTCCATAGTACTTGGTTTATGTTCATGCTGATACTTGTCAAGCTTTTCGTCGGATTGTCCTATGTCATTCATTGCGTCAGATGAAGTCTTTTTAAGACGGCTGACCTCCTGCTCGAACTGGTCCATTATACCGCGCTGGAACTTATCCTCTTTCTGCTCCTCGAAGCGAGCGCTGAAATGCGGAAATCCGCGCTGCTGTTCGAGCCAGTGGTATTTGATTATCGCCCACATATTCGCTCCGCCGGTAACAAGGCAGGCAACGGTATATATCATCATTCCTATGAACGCAACAGGTATTCTCGAAATAATACCCTTACATTCAAGAACTATCATCAGTACCATATTAACCGCCTGTATCGCAAGAACTATCATAGCGGCAAGGTCATGGTGATGTATGCTTGCACGGTAAGTCAGAAACGCTGAAAGCGGACATACTATGAAAGTATCCAGTATCATCGCAAAAGCGATATACGCGAAAGGAGTCTGTTCCAGCTCAACAGAGAGCCAGTCCCAACTGACACCGACTATGCTTATAAATGAATAAGCCATCATCAGTATACCGAGGATAATATATGTGAAAAATGCGATACTATTGATTTTTTTGCAGGTTTTCATTAGTCCGTAGTTGCGTGAAAGCTCCCTTCCGAACTCTTTATCAACGATAAACGGCATAGTATTCCCCCAATACCAGAATTATTAAAAATATTATAACATTTCAGCGGCATAATGTCAACGTCAAAAAAAGAAAAAGTTGTTAAATCAAATGAAATATTTCACGATTATTCTAAAAAAATTCATATTTGCTTTAAAGGCTTGAAATGTGCCGAATATTGGTAAATATAAAACCTTGACACTTGTAAATGTTATATAATACTAACAAATACTATATACCTTCACTTGTGCAAAACGCACAAGAAAGTTACAGGTAATTAGGCTAAAATGGAGATAGAAATTCTATTTATTATGTGTTATAATTATCACATATATGTGAGTCATAATATATCCGTCGGCGAACGGTTTGTTATTTATTTCACAGCAATTAAAGGAGGTTCACTTTAATGAATTCAACTAAATCCACTGTCCCCTTCAAGGGCACTCCCGAACAGGAGGCTCAGCTCCTCGCAGTTATCGAAGAGAAAAAGGACACTCAGGGTGCTCTTATGCCTATCCTTCAGAAGGCTCAGGAGATCTATGGCTACCTTCCTATCGAAGTTCAGACAATTATTTCCGATAAGACAGGCATCCCGCTTGAGAAGATCTACGGCGTTGTTACTTTCTACGCTCAGTTCTCACTCTATCCCAAGGGAGAGTACACAATTTCAGTATGTCTCGGTACAGCCTGCTACGTTAAGGGTTCAGGCGATATCTACAACAAGCTTCAGGAGAAGCTCGGTATTGCCGGCGGCGAATGTACTCCCGACGGTAAGTTCTCACTTGAGGCTTGCCGCTGCATAGGCGCTTGCGGTCTTGCTCCCGTTCTCACAGTCAATGAAGACGTATACGGACGTCTCACAGTTGACGATGTTGAGAAGATACTCGCTAAATATTCTGCATAAACCAATTACATTATAGGAGGAAAACCATATGAAGACTCTTGAAGAACTCAAGGCTGTCAGAGAATCCATGAAGGGCGAGGTCGCTCTCAGAACTCATGGCAACGCTTCTTCAAAATATGAAAGACACGTACTCGTCTGCGGCGGTACAGGATGTACTTCTTCCGGCTCTCCCAAGATCATCGAGAAGCTCGAGGAAGAATTCAAAGCAAACGGTCTCACAGACAAGGTTCAGATCGTAAAGACAGGTTGTTTCGGACTCTGCGAAAGAGGTCCTATCATGATAGTTTACCCCGAGGGTTCATTCTACTCACGAGTAAACATCGATGAGATCCCCCGCATCGTTAAGGAGCACCTCGTTGAAGGCAACCCCGTTAAGGAGTTCCTCTATGAAGAGACTGTTGAAGGCGATACTATCAAGGCTCTTGATGACACTGCATTCTACAAGAAGCAGCACCGTGTTGCTCTCAGAAACTGCGGCGTTATCAACCCTGAGAATATAAATGAATACATAGGACGCGACGGCTACAGCGCTCTCGGCAAGGTCCTCACAGAAATGAAGCCTGAGGACGTTATCCAGACTATCCTCGATTCCGGTCTCCGCGGAAGAGGCGGCGGCGGATTCCCGACAGGTATGAAGTGGAAGCTCGCAAGAAACATCGTTCCCGATGCTGACATGAAGTACGTTTGCTGTAACGCTGACGAGGGCGACCCGGGTGCATTCATGGACCGTTCCGTTCTCGAGGGCGATCCCCACGTTGTTCTTGAAGCTATGACGATCGCTGGTTATGCTATCGGCGCTAAGCAGGGTTATATCTACGTTCGTGCTGAGTACCCGATCGCTGTTGAGCGTCTTAACATCGCTATCAAGCAGGCTCGTGAAGCTGGTATGCTCGGTAAGGACATCTTCGGCACAGGCTTCGATTTCGATATCGATCTCCGTCTCGGCGCAGGCGCTTTCGTTTGCGGTGAGGAAACTGCCCTCATGACTTCTATCGAAGGCAACCGCGGTGAGCCCAGACCCAGACCTCCTTTCCCTGCTGAAAAAGGTCTTTTCCAGAAGCCTACTATCCTCAACAATGTTGAGACATATGCTAATATTCCTCAGATCATCCTCAACGGTGCAGACTGGTTCGCATCAATGGGTACTGAGAAGTCAAAGGGTACCAAGGTATTCGCTCTCGGCGGTAAGATCAAGAACACAGGTCTCGTTGAGATCCCGATGGGTACTACTCTCCGCGAAGTTATCGAAGAGATCGGCGGCGGTATCCCGAATGGCAAGAAGTTCAAGGCTGCTCAGACAGGTGGTCCTTCCGGCGGATGTATCCCTGCAGAGCATTTCGATATCCCGATCGACTATGATAACCTCATCAGCATCGGTTCTATGATGGGTTCAGGCGGACTTATCGTTATGGACGAAGACAACTGTATGGTCGATATCGCTAAGTTCTTCCTCGAATTTACAGTTGATGAGTCATGCGGTAAATGTACTCCCTGCCGTATCGGTACTAAGAGAATGTGGGAGATACTCGACCGCATCACTAAGGGCAAGGGCACTATAGAAGACCTCGACAAGCTCGAAGAGCTCGCTTACCACGTTAAGTCAAACTCTCTCTGCGGTCTCGGTCAGACAGCTCCTAACCCTGTACTTTCTACACTCAAGTGCTTCAGAGATGAATATATTGCCCACGTTGTTGACAAAAAATGTCCTGCTGGCGTATGTAAGGATCTCCTCAGCTTCGAGATTGAGAAGGATAAGTGCTTCGGCTGCGGAATGTGTGCTAAGCAGTGTCCTGCTGAGGCAATCACAGTTACAGATTACACAGCACCCGGCAAGAAGAAGCCCGCATACTCTATCAACAAGGATAAGTGCGTAAAGTGCGGCGCTTGTATGTCAACTTGTAAGTTCAAGGCAATCATCAAGAAGTAAGCGGAGGAATAATCAATGGAAAATATCACAGTTAAAGTTAATGGTGTTGAGATCTCCGTCCCCAAGGGTACTACTGTTCTTGAGGCTGCCCACAATGCTGGTTTTGAGATTCCCACACTTTGCTACATGAAAGAGATCAACGAGATCGGCGCTTGCCGTATCTGCGTTACTGAGGTAAACGAGGGCAGAGGCTTCCGTCTCGTTGCCGGCTGCGTTTATCCCTGCTCACCTAACATGGAGATCCTCACAAATTCTCCTAAGGTTATCGAGTCACGCAAGAAGACTCTTGAGCTCATTCTCTCTACACACGACAGAAAGTGCCTCTCCTGCGTAAGAAGCGGCAACTGCGAGCTTCAGAAGCTCTGCAAGGACTACGGTGTTGAGGACGCTGGCAAGTACGACGGCGTTAATGAGCACTACGAAATAGACGATACAGCTGCACATATGTACCGCGACAACAATAAATGTATCCTTTGCCGCCGCTGCGTAGCAGTTTGCTCTAAGACACAGGGTATCGGTGTTATCGGCGCAAATGAGCGTGGATTCAAGACATTTATCGGTTCTGCATTCGACATGGGTCTCGGCGAGACAAGCTGTGTATCATGCGGACAGTGTATCGCTGTTTGTCCTGTTGGTGCTATCGCTGAAAAGGACTACACAAAGCCTGTTCTCGAAGCTATCGCTGATCCTGAGAAGACTGTTCTCGTTCAGACAGCTCCTGCTGTACGTGCAGGTCTCGGTGAGGCATTCGGTCTCCCGATCGGTACAAACGTAGAAGGCAAGATGGCAGCTGCTCTCCGCCGCCTCGGCTTCGATAAGGTATTCGATACCGATTTCGCTGCTGACCTCACAATCATGGAAGAGGCTAACGAGTTCATTGAGCGCGTTCAGAACGGCGGTACTCTCCCGATGATCACTTCATGCTCACCCGGATGGGTCAAGTTCTGCGAGCACTACTATCCTGATCTTCTTGATCACCTTTCAACCTGCAAGTCGCCTCAGCAGATGTTCGGTGCAACAGCTAAGACTTACTACGCTGAGAAGATGGGTCTCGATCCTAAGAACATCGTTATGGTTTCTATCATGCCTTGTACTGCTAAGAAGTTCGAGATCGGCAGACCTGATCAGAGCGCAGCTGGCGTTCCTGACGTTGATTTCGCTCTCACAACCCGTGAACTCGGCAGAATGATCGAGCGCGCTGGTATCAACTTCCTCGGTCTTGAGGACGAAAAGTTCGATGATCCGCTCGGAATCTCAACCGGTGCTGGTGTTATCTTCGGCGCTACAGGCGGTGTTATGGAGGCTGCTCTCAGAACAGCTGTTCACACTCTTACAGGCGAGACAGTTACTGATCTCCCTGAGGTTCGCGGAACTAAGGATATCAAGGAAGCTACTTACAAGGTTGGCGACCTCAATGTTAAGGTTGCTGTTACAAGCGGACTCGCTAACGCTCGTAAGGTTCTCGACGACATCAGAGCTGGCAAGTGCGATGCTCAGTTCATCGAGATAATGGCTTGTCCCGGCGGCTGTGTAAACGGCGGCGGTCAGCCTCAGGTTCCTATGGGAATCAGAAACTTCGTTGACATCAGAGAAGAGAGAGCTAAGGTTCTCTACAACCTCGATAAGTCAATGCCGCTCCGTCAGTCACACGAAAACCCCGCTATCAAGGAAGTTTACAAGACATTCTTTGAAAAGCCCGGCAGCCATAAGGCTCACGAAGTTCTCCACACATCTTATGTTAAGAGAAAGATAAACGAAGTTTGATTCTTTTGAAAATGTCCATTCGATAAAAATATCCCTCCGGTATTATTTACCGGAGGGATTTTCATAAAAATAAAGGAGAATACTATGGAACACATTTGCGAATTATGCGGAACTAAACTCATCAGCGGTAAGCTTTTTACTCCTACTCCACACGATGTTATGTTCTATCCTCTCGGCGAGGAGTTCAAATTCGACCCGCAGCGCAGTACAATACACTGTGAGGCTTGCCCGAAATGCGGACATATCCAGAATATGACTCTCACCTCCCCTGATAAGATATTCGGTGAGAACGGCGAATGAGTTTACTCGATTCAACCCTGAATACACGTGCGATACTTCCGGATAGTATGCGGTTTATCCGCAGTGATGCGCCATTTGCTCTCACTGAAAACGAATTGAACTGGCTCAGATACAACAATATAACAACAGTTATCGACCTGCGTTCAGAGAACGAAGCTACTGCATGCCCGAGTATACTTGCTAACGCTGAGGGATTCAAATACATAAATATTCCGGTAACAGGCGGAAATATCGTCCCGAAAACTCCTGACGACGTCGGAAAATCGTACATTGCAATGGTCGATGAGCAGATGAAGCACATAATCACGACTATCATGTCCGCAGAAACAAACGTGATATTCTTCTGCGCAGCCGGTAAGGACAGGACCGGTGTTGTATCAGCACTCATCCTCCATAAGCTCGGATTCGACGACGAATACATAATCGCTGACTACCTCCGCTCCGGAGAAGAACTGCGTGAAATGCTCGAAGCCTACGGAAAAAGCGGAGTCGCCGACATAAATGTTATAACCCCTCAGCGGCGCTATATCGCTGAACTTCTTGAATTTATCAAAGGAAATGAAGTATGATAGAAATAAAAAAGGTCAAATATCTCCCCGAACTCAGACGGCTTGCCGAGGTTGCGGACGAGATATGGCATGAATGTTTTGTTGACATCATCAGTAACGGACAGATTGACTACATGGTAGAAAAATTTCAGTCTCTCGATGCCATGTGCAAACAAATTGAAGAGCAGTCGTACTGCTACTTCGCAGTTTACGACGACAGCGACCTCTGCGGATATTTCGCGGTTAAACCCGAATCTGACGACCGTTTCTTCCTCAGCAAGCTTTATCTGCGCCATGATAAACGCGGTAACGGTATTGCAAAAAAAATGCTTGAAAAAGTATTTGAAGAAGCTCGTGCCGCAAATAAAAAAACAGTCTACCTGACCGTAAACAAGCAAAATGAACACGCAATAGCAGTCTACAAAAAAACCGGTTTCACACTGATTGACAGTGTTATCACCGATATCGGCGGCGGATATGTGATGGACGATTACATTTTCTCATATATTCTCTGATGTTATTACATACAAACAATAATATCTTGACCTGATAGTGAATATAATGTATAATAAAAGCTGTTATATGAGGGAGTAGTTAGCGCATTACGCGTGACAAGCCGACATACTGACCGCATATTTTGCGTATTATCGCTAAGCGGTCCGGTTTTGCCTTAAATAATGAGACTCATGTATGGCGTTTTTGCTGTACCTGAGTTAGATATTTCGGGTACGAAAGTGCCCGATTTTTATTTTGAGAGGTAATCTTATGACAATCACAGAACTAATCCTGCTTTCACTCGGACTCGCAATGGATGCTTTCTCAGTCTCAGTCTGTAAGGGACTGAGTATGAAGAAGATTGACTATAAAGGCGCAGCGGTAACTGCGCTGTTTTTCGGTGCATTTCAGGGCTTTATGCCGCTCATCGGCTATTTACTCGGAAGTCGATTTGAAAAATTTATAAGCAGCTACAGCCACTGGATAGCCTTTGGATTGCTCGGTTTCATCGGAGGCAAAATGGTACTCGAAGTGATACGCGGCAATGAAGATGACGAGTCTGCAAAAGAGTACAAACTCGACCTGAAAGAACTGTTTATACTTGCGATAGCAACAAGTATCGATGCGCTCGCGGTAGGAGTAATTTTCGCGGCACAGAAAACTCCGATATTCAGCTCTGTTACCGTGATAGGAATTATCACATTTGTTACAAGTCTGATAGGAGTAATTATCGGCAACCGTTTCGGCAGCAAGTACGAAAAAAAAGCCGAACTTGCCGGCGGAATAGTACTTATACTTATCGGTGTAAAGCTTCTCCTTGAAGGAATCGGCATAATATAAAAATGAGCGGACACATAAGGGGAGCCCCCTTTGGCGGTTTCGCAGGATACCGAATATGTACCGTAAATTTACGGCTCGGTAGCCCACAAATTCCGCTAAGGGAAGCACTCTAATGTATGTCCGCTCTTATTTTTATTATTCTTCTTCAGGCATTTCCCAGTTGTGGTAAACGTTCTGAACGTCGTCATTATCCTCAAGGTGTTCGAGGAGAAGGTTCATCTTCTTGATGTGGTCCTCGTCAGTGAGAGTTGTGTAGTTCGCTGGAACCATCTCAGCCTCAGCAGAAAGAACGTTATAACCCTTTGCAGCAAGGCCCTCTCTGAGTGCTGATACGTTCTCAGGAGCGCACTCTATCTCAACAGTCTCCTCGGAAACGTCGAAATCATCGCCGCCGCACTCGAAAACATCTTCCATAACAGCGTCTTCATCGAGACCGGTATTCTCAAGAACAACGATACCCTTCTTTGAGAACATGAATGATACGCAGCCTGTTGTACCGAGGTTGCCGCCGAACTTGTCGAAATAGTGACGGATATCACCTGCTGTACGGTTCTTGTTATCGGTAAGGCACTCAACGATTACTGCAACACCGTTAGGACCGTATCCCTCATAAGTGAGGTTTTCGTAGTTATTCTTGTCCTCACCGCCGGCAGCCTTCTTGATAACGCGGTCGATATTGTCGTTAGGCACATTGTTTGCCTTAGCCTTAGCAATAAGGTCACGAAGCTTAGCATTGTTAGCAGGGTCGGGACCGCCCTCTCTTACGACAACAGTGATCTCACGACCGATCTTAGTAAAGATCTTACCCTTAGCAGCGTCGGTTGCTTCTTTTTTACGTTTGATATTATTCCATTTTGAATGACCTGACATGGTTGATTCTCCTTTACTCTGAATAGATATAATTCTCGTCAGTATCGTGACGAAGTTTATATAAACGGGTAATTTTTTCATCGCGATAGTCGAGGATAGCGACGAGTGACGCTCCGACTATGAAACCGAGCGAAAAAGCTGCACAAGTTCCGAGAAAAAGACTTCTTGTATTGTTTCCTTCCATGATGAACCTCCGTTTTAATCGTTATCAATAGCTATATCAGCGCCGTCGATCATAACGCTGAAAAGTTCATAAATCCTGTCGTTCCTGCCGAGCAGGAAAAGGTAGCCAAAAAGGCTTTCTATAGCCGTAGCACGCCTATATTGGGCAGCGTCGGCATGCTTTGGCACGGTATTGCCTGTCGCATTTCTTCCGCGTTTGAGTACTGCAAACTCGTTATCGTCGAGAACCTCTGCAAGTCTGTCATATACCGACGACTGAAACTCGGCACAGACCAGTTTTATCTTTGCGGAATGAAGCTTAGACACCGGCATATTGGCAATTCTCAGCAAGTGGTCGCGCACAAGTGTATCGTATACGCTGTCACCGAGAAAAGCAAGACTAAGCGGACTGTAGGTATTTGCCTCACGTCCTGATAGGTATTCTCTTTCCATATTACTCAACAAAGTCAAACTCGAATCCTTCAAGGCTTACGGTATCGCCTTCCTTGATACCCATTTCCTCAAGCTTAGCGATAATACCGCTATTGATGAGAACTCGCTGGAAATACTGGAGCGACGACCAGTCATCGGGGTCAACAGTACGCATGATGGGCTGCATCCACGGAGCATCGACATAGTAAATGCCGTCCTCGACAGTGACCTCAAATTTCTTGTCAACACCGAGCATTTCGTCAAGTTCAGCCTGTGGAATTGGTTCAGCCTCATACTCCTTGATAGGCGGGAGAGTGTCAAGAACCTCTGAAACCTTGCGGATAAGCTCATGAGTACCCTGAGTAGTTGCAGCCGAAATGCAGAAGAAAGGTATTCCCTTCTCCTCGATAAAGCTGCGGAAATCTGCTATCTGCTCCTCTGTAGCCATATCCGACTTATTTGCAGCAACGATCTGCGGACGCTTAGCGAGTTCCTCGTCGAATTTGGCAAGTTCAGCGTTGATTATATCGAAGTCCTCCTTAGGGTCACGACCCTCTATACCCGAAACATCAACAACATGAACGATTAGACGGCAGCGCTCAACATGGCGCAAAAACTCATGACCGAGACCGACTCCGTCACCGGCACCCTCTATAAGACCCGGGATATCAGCCATAACAAAGGACTTTTCCTCCTCCGCTCTGACAACTCCGAGAACCGGAGTAAGAGTTGTAAAGTGGTAGTTTGCAATTTTCGGCTTAGCTGCGCTGACAACTGAAATAAGCGTTGATTTTCCGACATTCGGGAATCCGACAAGACCAACATCAGCGAGAAGTTTCAGTTCAAGGGTTACCTCAAACTCTTCACCGGGATAACCGGGTTTTGCAAACTTTGGTATCTGACGTGTAGACGTTGCAAAGTGGACATTTCCCCTTCCGCCGTTGCCGCCGCGTGCAAGCACCTTAGGTTCGTCCGTAGACATATCCGCCATTATTCTGCCTGTATTAGCATCTCTGACGATAGTACCTCTCGGCACCTTGACGATAAGGGGCGGTGCACTTTTTCCTGTGCAGTTGCGGGCTCCGCCGTTCTGACCTCTTTCAGCAACGTATTTACGCTTATATCTGAAATCGATAAGGGTCGAGAAATTGTCGTCCACCTGAAAGACAATGTCTCCGCCTCTGCCGCCGTCGCCGCCGTCAGGGCCGCCGGCAGCAACGTATTTTTCTCTGTGAAAAGAGACAGCACCGTCTCCGCCGTCGCCTGCTTTGATTTTTATCTTCGCCTGATCAACGAACATTTTCTGACCTCCTTAAAGAAAAATCCCAAGCAAACGCTCGGGATTTATGACGCAATAAATTGATTACTGCTCTGTGTAAACAGAAACCTTCTTACGGTCACGACCGTAACGCTCGAATTTAACTGTTCCGCTTACTGTAGCGAATAATGTATCATCAGAACCGATACCTACGCCCTCACCGGGATGGATATGTGTACCTCTCTGACGAACGAGGATATTGCCAGCCTTAACGAACTGACCGTCAGCTCTCTTAACGCCGAGTCTCTTAGCCTCAGAGTCACGACCGTTCTTTGTAGAACCAACACCCTTCTTATGAGCGAAGAACTGCATACTGATCTTAAACATACTTACACCTCCGAAATAGTGATCTTAATAGTTTTCGGGAATTCTTCAAGGACTGAGCCAAGGTGTTTCTCAAGCTGATCAATGATACGCGAAGCGCCGTCAGCCGGAGCAACACTGCATTTTATGATATTATCACCGATATTGACTTCGGGACCGAACCCGAATTCAGCGAGAAGATTCAGCGTAAGCTGAACTGCTGATGAAACAGCCGCACAGACAATATCCTGACCGCTGTCAGCATAACCTGCATGACCGCTTATATCAAATCCTGTCAGAAACCCATTTGATTTTTTGAATCCTGCACGGATCATGATCAAGCCTTGATTGCTTCGATCTTGACCTGAGTGTAAGGCTGTCTGTGACCCTGCTTTCTCTTTTCACCCTTCTTAGGCTTGTAGGTGAAAACAGTGATCTTCTTAGCCTTGCCGTTCTTAACTACCTTAGCTTCAACAGCTGCGCCGTCAACGTAGGGAGTACCTACCTTGATTCCGTCATCAGCACCGAGAGCAACGACCTTATCGAAAGTAACAGTCTCATCAGCCTCTGCTGCGAGCTTTTCGATGAAGATGATATCTCCCTCGTTTACCTGATACTGCTTTCCGCCGGTTTCAATAACTGCGTACATTTGTGGCACCTGCCTTTTCATAAAAACTCGCTGTCACAGGCGCATAGACATGACTTTAAAGAGCCTGTTTACAAGCGGCAATAATATTTTATCATAAACGAGACAGCTTGTCAAGGGGTTTTTGCTATTTTTTTGCCTGAAATCAGACTTTTCAGTGTTCCTGACGTCTTAGAACAAAAGGCTGCCGGACAAACCGGCAGCCAAAGTGATCAATATACTCTGTAATTGGGTTCAGCGATTCTGTAAGCAGTACCGGGAACGTAGAGATCCTTGGGTTCGTGACCCTGTTCTCTTGCTTTTCTGAGTTCTCTGAACGCAACGCTGTTGAAAACGATACGCTGAACGTCTTCCTGCGGAGGTCTTGTATTAAGGTATTCAAGGATAACCTGCTGGAGGTAGAAATAAGAACGGAGCTGAGTTTTTCTGAACTCGATCTTAGATGTACCCTCCTCGGAATTATCGTCGCCTTCGATGAGGAAGAGACTGTCGCCCTCCTGATAGCCGAGAGTGAGCTTTGCAAGTATCTCAGGGATAAAGATTCTTACCTCAGCAGCAACGCTCTTATCGCCTGCAACTTCATCGAGTTCCTTAGCCATAGCCTCATAGTCCTCACGGTTCTGTATCTTCACCATCTTCTCAAGTGCAAACTTTCCGGCATTGGTGTAAACTTCCTTTTTATAAGGACAGGGGTCAGCACCGCGCTGAACGAAGATGCCGTACTGCTTTTCGCACATGAAGTGCTCAGAAGCGTCCCATGTATCAACATAGGGTCTGAACTTTTCGCCAAGCTCGTTGCATACAGAGCCGTTAACGCGAACCTCGATTATCTGACGGTCTTTGTGCTTAGCGAGGTAGATTCTGAGCCAGTAGTACTTCTTTGAGCCGAGGTACTTTGGTATCTCGTTCTGAATAATAGCTACGAGCATAGTAGGCTGCTTGTCATCAACACCTATTCTTACGATAGACTGAGCATACATATCGAATACATACTGCTGTCCGAGGAACTGTACAGGTACCTCGATAGGATTTTTCTTGAACATAGACTGGTCGAGGGGGTGCCACAGACCGCCGTAGAATATCTCTACAGCCATGTGAACAGCCTCTGCTTCGTCTTTACCCTGTGCATCAACGGGGTCGATGATAGGCTCATCGAAATCGTCGTGGGAAACGAGGAACACTACCTGAACGAGCTTGATACCGTCTTTTTCATCACGTCTGCCGATTTTTACATCAATTGTAAAACCGCGGGGCATGATGATGCAGCCGTCATAGAGAGTGCTGCCGTTAAGTTTTTCATCAAGAGCTTTGAGTACAGCGTCTTTGTAGTCAAATTCCATTTCATTAACAGCAGCGGATGTTTCTTCCTCCTGCTTTTTCTTCTTACCAAATAAAGCCATTATAATGATTCTCCTTGTATTAGAAATTATATATTAACAGCCCCGCAGCCGCGAGCCTGATATATTCAGTTTTATTTTACGAACTGTGCAGCTGCCCAGCCTTCTTTGAGATTAACGCCGAGTCTTGTAAATCCGACGCTCTCAATAGCCGAGAGTACTTCTTCCATGCGCTCCTCGATGATACCTGAAACTATCAGGAATCCGCCGTCCTTCAGGTAGCGGACGAAGTAATCCTTCATCGCAATGAGCACATCTGCAACGATATTCGCAGTAATGATGTCATACTTGCCGTCAATCTCATCAGCAAGCTTTTCATCAGCGAGGATATTTCCAAAGTAGGTCTTGTAGCTTTCCTCGGGTATATGGTTCTTTATTGCGTTCTCCTTTGCTGTAGCAGCAGCGTTTTCGTCGATATCGACTGCAACTGCATTTTCAGCTCCGAGGAGAATTGCCGCAATTGAGAGAATACCGCTTCCACAGCCCATATCGAGTATCCTGTCGCCTTCTTTAACGCAGCCTTCAAGTATTTCAAGGCAAAGACGTGTAGTATGGTGCTGACCTGTGCCAAAGCTTGACGCAGGGTCAATTTCAAGCACTACCCTTTCTCCGAGGTCGTCATATTCCTCCCACGAAGGCTTGATAACAAGGCTGTCGCCGACTTTGAGCGGCTTGAAATACTGTTTCCAGTTGTTAGCCCAGTCCTCTTCACGGATACTTGCAAGTTCAGCTTCGAGTCTGCCGTACTTTCCTTCCGTATCGCCAGACTTCATTTCCGCAAGCATAGCTCTCACGGACTGTAACATATCCGCTCCCTGTTCATTACCGGGAAGGTAAACGGTTATGCAGGTCTCGCAGTCAGCAAGTCCCATAAGGTCCTCATCGATGTAATCCCACTGACCGTTCTTGTTTTCAAGGAATTCGTTAAAGTCCTCAGAATCCTTGATAACAAAGCCTTTCACGCCGATATCCATGAGCTTTGAACACAGCAGCTCGATACCCTCGGCAGCGGTAAAAATGTTAACTTCAGTCCATTCCATTCAGGAAGATCCTCCTTTGATTTTAAGTCAGTCAGCCGATAACCGGCTGACTGACAAATTATTGTTTTTAGCCGCGTATAGCTGTCAGAAAAGCGAGAACATCAGTGTTATCAACAACACCGTTGCAGTCGATATCAGCTGCGGCAAGCTCTGCGGCGGTAAGAGTTGAAATACCGTCGGGAAGAGTTTTCTTGTCAATAAGGTATGTATTGAGCAGCGAAAGATCATATTTATCAACGCTGCCATCGTTGTTGATGTCGCCAACAGCGTGTGCTTCCCCAGCATCACAGAGAGTGAGCTTTGTGAGGTCAGCCCAGCCTTCAAAATCGTTTGATCTGACACGTCCGAAGTTGCCGTCAGCTTCAATTATTTCAACAACATTGTCTTTTTTCAGTTCTGCAACCTTTTTACCTGAGCCGCAGCCGGACGTAAGATTTACAGATTCATTAGAGTCAAGATAGTACTCACCCTTAGGCATTGAAACTGTAACATCAAACGATATCATAGCGCTTGCATACTCAGTTTCAGCCGTTATTATTATAGGGTACTTTCCTGCACGCTCTGAATTATACGAGGATGCATCTACCTTGACATTTTTGGCTATAGACAGTCTCTCAGCAGCTTTTTCCCACGGACCGAGCTTAGGGTCGGTACCTATTACTTTAGCAGTAAAGCTCGCAAGATCGAGTTCCTCGCCGAAATCGTAAAGAGTTTTTCCGGCGTTTATGTCGATCAGGAGTTCAGGGGCATAGGTCTTCACAACGCCACTGTTTGAAGGAGGGTTAGCGCCCTTGAGAGCCCAGTATTCGCCCTGAATACCTTCAGGGTAAACTGCATAAAGGTCATCGCAGTCGTTAGCCGGGTCGCACATATAGATATGATCAGAATCAACAGCTCTGATGTATACCCAGTGGTACGCGCCGTAAGGGGCGTTAACTCTCGCGATTATATGCCAACCATCAGCCATCAGACCGCTTATCTCACTGATAAGCCCCGACTTTGATGATGATTGAAAATAATCGTCCCAGCCCCACTCAATACTCGGTATGAGCTGATGAGCAGTGCCCCAGCTCTGAATAGCGCCGTCGTATGAGAAACCATTTACGCTTGAATACGCATCAGCAAGAACACCCGGATCAAACTGTTCAACGCTGCTGATACCAAGATTACCCATTGCAGCACTGTCGATCGAACCCGAATGCATAGCCATGATAGCAAGCGAAGTAAGCAGACAGCCGGAATCTCTTATAGTTGCGCCGTCTCCCATTGAAGTGCCTGACCAGCGCGGATCGAGCTGGCTCCATGAGAGATATTCGTCGTATACAGAAGCAGCCTCAGCCTCAGGCATAGCGGTTGTCATCAGGCAAAATGCGGTAAGCGTAGCAGAGATGACACTAAGCAGCTTCTTTGCTCTTGAGCTTTCCATTGGTTATTACCTCCAAAACTTTTTATTTCCCACGCTTACGATTCTTTTTCTTAGCCTCTCTGAAAGCATCGTAAGCCGCCTTGTAGTCTTCCATAGCCTTTGTTCTGTCGTTCTCGCTCATTTCAGCTCCGCCGTATGACGAACTGTTGAAAAGCTCTGCCGCAGCCGATATATCCGCACCTGAAACCGCTTTTATCTTAGCAGCAGCTTCATCAGCAGTATTGACTTTGGCAATGCCGTAAACTCTGCACAGCCGGTGCATAACACCAGCCACAGCCTTGTCCGGCTTACGCTTATTGTTAATGAGCATGAACAATTTATGAGTTAAGGTCGGCATTATGATAAGAAGCAGCAACGCAGCAGCAGCTGCTGCAAGCATAATGATTCCCGCCTTAGACAGCATATGTGTGGTAGTCTCTTTTTCTTTTGCCGCAGACTCTTCATTAGCGTCATTCGACATTGTCGGCTCGAAAGTTACCCAGCCATAACCCTTGATATAGAGTTCAGGAAAAGCATGACCGTCTCGCGGACTTATCGAATAACCATGCCATACTCTGTTGCGGTCGTAGTTATCTGATCCCTCCCACTCATTGTGCATGAGATAGCCTTCACAGAAACGTGAAGGTATTCCGGCTGCACGCGAGAGAAGAGTCATCGCAGTAGCGTACTCCCAGCAGACACCCCTTTTAGTAGTAAAGAGGAAGTCCTCAACGTTTTCGCCTGTTGCCTTCTGATAATCGAGGTCATAAACGAATCCGCTCTGCAAAAAATACCACTCTATAGCCTTAGCCTTTTCGTAGTCAGTCTCACAGCCGGCAGTTATTTCTTCAGCGAGTCTGCGGATACTTGGAATATTTCCGTAGTCGAGCAAGTCGCTTGTGTAGGTGTCATAATAAAGGTAGCTTTTGAGTACAGTTTCAGCGTACTCTTCTTCTGCCGCATCATTTAGGATATCATAAGCATCGGAGAGCATCTGCTCATAATCGCTTACATTTCCTACTGCAACAACAGCCTTGAAGTTATCTTCGTCAAGGAAGAAGCCCTCGGGCATATACTCAAAAACAAACTGGTCATAGCCGTAATACTGGTCACTGTTTGTCAGCAGTGCATCACTGTGGGTGAGGTCAAAAGTATTTGAATAAGACGACCTTGTAAGAGTTCTGATACCCTGTGGGATAGGTATAGTCTCACCCTGCGTTACAGAGTGGAGAGTAGCTTTTTGAAGTTCAGGGAATGTGAATTTGGTTCCGACGTATTCACTCAGACCGTATCTTTCCGCAAACACGCTGTCGAGTTCGGCTGCGGCGAGAACCGCCTCTGCAATACATCTGCCGTCATAGAATTCTATGGGAAGCTGACTGTATTCGTCGTAGTGTGAATCTGCATCACTGATATTCCATGAATCCTTGGAATAATCATACGAAGAGAAGGTAGCAGTTTTCAGTCTCATCGGTTCGCCGCCCTCCATATAGTAAGTCGGACGGTCGCTGAGATTTCCTCTGAACTGTTCACCTGATGAGGTGTCACGGAATCGCTCTATCATTTTAACGAGCTTATCAGTGAACTGGTCAGCATCAATGAGCATTTCGAGGTATTGTCTGTCTTCCTGAACGGTCGGCTTCGGCGAAAGTGTTGAACACAGTGCGAACAGAACTGCAAACACGGCAATGGATTTCCATGCCTCAGATTTATTCACTACCCGTATTTTCTCATTTTCATTTATCTGCCGGAACATAACCATCATCAGGACATATCCCACAGCAAGTGCGATGATATACCCTATCGGCATTTTCTCATATTCCTTACCGTAGATAGTAAAAGGAATGATGAATACAAGGAAATTCATAAATATCCTGTACCGGACTCTCGTGAAATAATAAATGACCGAGAGCATGAATATCAGGAAAAGTATGAATACAGCTATTGTATACCACTTGTTGTACTTCAGCGCATCCTGCGGAGTGAAGAACCATAGTCCCCATGAAATAGAGTAGCCCTCTTCACCGCGCTTCATAGCGTAGCTTGCCGCATAGCCGAAGAAAATATAAAGAATTATACATATCAGGAATCCGATGAAATGATGTTTGTTAACATAATCGAATATTCTGAACACCAGCCAGCCGATAACATAAGCCGCAGCGCCGTAAGCAAAAGCAAGGCTGCTTCGGTAATGGTACATTATCGACATCATTCCCAGCACCGTATAAAGAAGTACCGGGTCAGCGAGTGTTTTCAAAAAATATTTCCTGATACGTTTCTCATTATTGATTGTATCAGTCATTGTTTATACCATTTTAAAGTTGTTATCGCCGTCAAGATACCACATCGGAAGATCAGTCAGGTTAGGACTGTCGTGTGAAACACCGATAAGGCTGACGTTTTCGTCATTCTTGACAGCTTTAGCCGCCTCATCTACATCTTCATTGCAGTCGGTAGAAGCGATAACGCAGGCACATACAGTACCGGCATAATTGCTTAGTTTGATATGTCTGTCAGGTATTACCTTCAAAGCAAGCACCTTCAGCAGAAGCTGTTCGGGGTACTCCGGATTATCGACATTTTCTGCGATTATGCCGCCTCCCGGACCGTAATAGATGAACGTTGAAGCGATACCCTGACGGACAAGCAGTGAAAGGAGTCCGAATACAGACCTGAGTATCTTTTCCTCAGCGGATATAGCGTTCTGCGGCAGTTCCTTACTGCTTCTGTAAAGGTCGAGGACAATGACAGGCTGAACCGAAGCAACAGCCTCGTCAAGTCTTACCATGAGTTTATCTTTTTTAGACGAAAGCTTCCAGTTTACGCGCTTCAGCGGGTCACCCTGAACGTATTCGCGGTGTTCGTAACCGGGAGCGGTATTAGCTGAAAACAGCATCATTGTATCATTGTCTTCATCGTCGTCACTCGTCAGCACCACATCGGCAATACTGCGGAACAACTGCGAAGAAGCTGTAATAGTCGGTATATCAGGGATTACTCCGACACTGACAGGAGGCGGTAATTCCCCCTTTACAGCCACACGCAGAAATCCGAGAAATCCGCACGAACAGACTTCTTCAAGTGCTATTTCACCGTTTCCGCCGCAAGCAGACTGAGCATCAAACTCGAACGAATAGCTGTCTTTTCCGGCAAGAGAAAGTCTGTAGACCTTATTCACCGGTACAAACGCTTCACTCAGCCGAGGCTTTATCTCGATGATACCGAGGGGAAATCGTCCGGTTTTTTCGACGGTAACGCGAACTTTCAGCTTACTGCCCTTTTTGACATATCCATCGCAGTCAAACGAGACCTTTACCCTGCTGTGAGCATAAACTGCAAAAAACAGAGACACAAGTGGAGCAAACAGCATGAACGCGATAAGTATAACGCCCATTTCACCGTCTATGAAGAAAGTGAAGATGTAAAGCAGAAAAGCTACCGCAATAAGAGCGAGTGTACTTTTGATATTCTCGCCGATACTCGAACTGAACAGAGTAAACTTCTTTTTCTTATTCTTTTTGCTCATAGACTTACATTGCAGGTACGGGAGCGTTTGAAATAATACTGTTTATATATGCCTCGCCTGTTCCGAATTCACTCTTACCCTGCGGAGAAAGAATGATACGATGTGCGAGGACTGCTGATGCGGCATTTTTCACATCAGACGGAGTAACGTAGTTTCTTTCATTGATGAAAGCGAAAGCTTTAGCAGCCTTGTAGAGTGCAATACTTCCGCGCGGACTGATTCCGAGGGTAGCGTTTCTGTCATTACGGGTCGAGCTGACAATGTCAACGATGTACTTCTTGACCTTTTCGTCAACACGCACCTTTCTGACCTCGCTCTGCAAAGTAACGATATCGTCCACAGTCATAACGGGAGTCTCAATATTATTTATGGGGTTATGCATCTCTGTACGCTCAAGAATAAGCATTTCCTCATCAGCATCAGGATAACCCATTGAAAGTTTCATAAAGAAACGGTCCATCTGCGCTTCCGGCAGGTGGAATGTACCATAGGTCTCGACGGGGTTCTGCGTAGCCATTACAAGGAACGGCTGAGGGAGTTTGTGAGTTTCGCCGTCGAGGGATATCTGTCTCTCCTCCATTGCCTCAAGGAGTGCCGACTGCACCTTCGGCGATGCACGGTTTATCTCGTCAGCGAGGAGAAAGTTACACATAACAGCACCCTCGCGATACTGGAAATCGCCTGATTTAGCGTCGAGCATGGTAAAACCTGCTATATCGGAAGGCATAACATCGGGAGTGAGCTGTATACGGTTAAACTTACCGCCGATAGAACGGGAAAGAGCAGTAATAAGCTGAGTTTTACCGACTCCGGGCACGTCCTCAAGAAGAACGTGACCCTCACAAAGCAGGGCGGCAATCAGCTTAACGACAGTATCGTCCTTTCCGACGATTACCTTTCCGATAGAATCAGCGAGTTTTTTTATATTTTCATTCATAGTGTTACCTCTTATGTATGGATAGTCCTATCCAATTATGTATTATTATAACATATTTAGGCATAGTGTTTCAAGGGGTATATATACAAATATCGCACCCGCTATTTGTAAGTAATATACAAATAAGCGAATGCGATAATGCACTCAATCTGTTTATGAAAGTTTTGAACATTGTTTAAAATGCACAGTTAATACTGTTCATTCCTGCGGCGGAACTTTCTAACAATGAGGAGACTGTCTATGATTCCAAAAAGGAAGCATACAACTCCTATGCCGAGAACAGCAAAGCAATCGGCTTTGATTTTAGTGTCCTGCGCTCTGTATTCAGCAATATAAGACTTGTCCAAGCCGCACTCAGCTGCAAAATCGTCACGATATTTGATATAGTCGTCATTTTTCGGCTGTTTCCAAAGCTTTCCCTCGAAGTGAACAGCAGCCGGTATTTCATCGGTCTTGCCGTCGTCATATTCTATCCAGCCGTCAAGATTAGCGTCAAGAGCCGCCTTCATCTCGTCAGTAGCGGCAGCAACTACGTATACGAAGCCGTTTGCTGATGCGTCCTGTTCGCCGTTTTCGATTTTTACTATTTCATCGCGTGTAAGATTTTCAACAAGGTAATACACAGTCTCACGTTTTGACGAAGGAATAACGCCCATAACCTTTTCCTCTTCCGTCATTGTCGCGAAACTTCCGAGAACACAGGCTATCTCACCTTCAGCGGCAGCAACCTTGCTGAAGTCGCTGAAAGGGGCGGTATTGAGTGAAACTGTAGACTTTGTGACGTATACGATACATTCCCTTGCACCCATAAAAATCAGAGCAGCACCGATAAACAGGGCGATTACCGCCCACATTACTTTTTTGACCATATTCTATCCTCCAAAGGCAAATGGCAGGCATTAAAATTGCCATAGCATCGTTAAACAACGCTATGGCAATAATTAAATCTTTTCAGCAGTTAAATTACTTGATCATGTTAGCAATTTCGTCAGCGAAGTTCTCTTCCTTCTTCTCAACGCCTTCACCGCGCTCGAAGCGAACAACGTCAACAACCTTGATGCTGCCGCCGAGCTTCTTAGCCTCTGCGTCAACATAGCCCTGAACGCTGAGCTTGTCGTCCTTAACGAAAGCCTGCTCGAGGAGGCAGTTTTCGCTGTAGTACTTGCCAACCTTACCCTCAACGATCTTTGCGCGAACCTGCTCGGGCTTGTTAGCCATCTTAGGATCCTCAGCCATCTGAGCGAGCATGATCTCCTTCTCCTTCTCGATAACCTCAGCAGGTACCTGCTCACGGCAGAGATAAGGAGCATTAAGAGCAGCAGACTGCATAGCAACGTCCTTACCGATAGCAGAAACTGCATCAGCAGAGAGGTCAGTATCAAGCTTTACGAGAACGCCGATGCTGCCGCCATTGTGGATATAAGAAGCGAGAACGCCTTCCATTCTTACGAAACGACGGATAACGATGTTCTCACGGATCTTCATGCCAGCGAGCTCTGTAAGAGCCTCACCAACTGTACCTGTACCGCCGCTGATGGGGAGTTCCTTAAGAGCCTCAACGTCAGCAGGGTTCTTTTCGATGATAGTATTAGCAACGTTTGCAACGAAGTTTCTGATATCGTCAGTGTTAGCAGCGAAGTCAGTCTCAGTGTTAACTTCGAGAAGAACACCTGTGTTGCCGTTTACAACAGCAGCAACTACGCCCTCAGCAGCAGCTCTTCCGCTCTTCTTAGCCTGAGTAGCGAGACCTTTTTCTCTGAGGAATTCGATAGCCTTGTCCATATCTCCGTCGTTAGCCTCAAGAGCCTTTTTGCAGTCCATCATGCCAACGCCAGTGGACTTCATGAGTTCCTTTATTTCTGCAACAGATACCTTACCCATTGTAAATACCTCCAATAAATAATATAAAATAATTGTAGGGGACGGCGCCTCGACGTCCCTGAAATTCATCGGGTTGTCGGGGACGCCAACCCCTACGTTTCAATTCAGATTATGATATTGCTGATTATTCAGCGTCTGCCTCAGCAGCTTCCTCAGCGGGAGCCTCAGCCTGAGTGTTGTCGCCGCCCTGTCTGCCTTCGATGATAGCGTTAGCAACTGTACCGGCGATAAGCTTTACAGCGCGGATAGCGTCATCGTTACCGGGGATAACGTAGTCAACTTCGTCAGGATCGCAGTTTGTATCAACGATAGCAACGATCGGGATATTGAGCTTCTTAGCCTCAGCAACAGCGATCTTTTCCTTGCGGGGGTCAACGATAAAGAGAGCTGCGGGGAGCTTCTTCATTGTCTTGATACCGCCGAGGAACTTCTCAAGCTTTTCTATTTCAAGGTTGAGCTTAACAACTTCCTTCTTGGGGAGGAGGTTGAAAGTGCCGTCCTCTTCCATAGTGTGGAGCTGCTCAAGTCTCTTGATACGAGTCTGGATTGTCTTGAAGTTTGTGAGCATACCGCCGAGCCATCTTGCGTTAACGTAGTGAGCGCCTGCGCGAGTAGCCTCTTCCTTAACGGAATCGCCAGCCTGCTTCTTTGTACCTACGAAGAGAACTTCGCCGCCCTCTGCTGAGAGGTCACGAACGAACATATAAGCTTCTTCAAGCTTCTTAACTGTCTTCTGAAGGTCGATGATGTAGATACCGTTTCTCTCTGTGAAGATGTACGGTGCCATTTTTGGGTTCCAGCGTCTTGTCTGGTGTCCGAAGTGAACGCCAGCCTCGAGGAGCTGTTTCATTGAAACTACTGCCATTGTGTAGTCCTCCTTAAAATTGGTTATTAATATCCTCCGCCCGACTTAACTTACAGACGACACTCAAGCGAGTGCACCGGTCTGCAAAAGCACAGACGTGCGAATTGCTTTAATATTATACCATAAAGCGCGTCCGACTTCAAGTATTTATCCGTCTTTACTCAAACAAACTTTTAAAACTATTTCTGCCAATATTTGTCGAAAACGTCAATTCGTGGTGGTCTACCAGTATAATATCTGTACCTATTACTTTTATCGCACTGCATGGTATCTCAGTATCATCGCCGCCCAAAGTACCGAAAAATCCTCTTCTGCCGTAGATGACCAGTCCTGTGACCATTGACGTGACCGTATCGAATCTCACATCATCGACAGTGCCAAGTCTTTCGCCTGTGCGTATATCAACAACTTCTTTGTCTTTCAACTCTGACAGACTGCAAACCATAAAAATACCTCCCGCAAGCTTTATAATAAAAGCTATGCCGGGAGGCATGGACATTATTTATTCTTCCTCATCATCTTCGTCGTTTTTCTTTTTTCCGGCTAAAAATGCCGATACCAGAGCGATAACTACCGCCGCGCAAGCACCGATGATTATATATTTTGCAGGGAAAGTATCACCTGTAGCGGGAACTGCCGCAAGTAAACTCATCATAAAAATTCCTCCAATCAAGAATAATTTATCAAGAACATTTTATCACACCCTGCTCCGGTTGTCAATTCGTGTGCGATTAAAAACGGAAGTCACGCTCACCGTTTCTTATCTTTTCGAGGTATTCGAGTGCCTTTTCGCGGCGCTTCGGGTCGGGAACTTTCTGTATCTCGCGGTCTATGAGAGCTTCGCCGACCTTGCGTGTCTCAGGAGAAGCGTAGTCCTGTAAATACTCCTGAAGTGTAAGGAGTGCATTCGGGTGACAGCAGTTCTGTATCTGTCCTACCTTGCAAAGCGCCATGAATCGGTCACCTGTACGTCCTTCACGATAGCAGGCTGTACAGAACGACGGGATATAGCCGCTGTCCATAAGCCACTTTACGACCTCGTCGAGTGTACGCTGGTCAGAAACGTCAAACTGCTCGGTATCATGAGGTCTTTCTTCAGCATCATAGCCTGCGTATCCGCCGACAGAAGTTCTCGAACCGCCGGATATCTGCGATACGCCGAGACCGATGACCTTTGCACGACATTCCTCACTCTCACGGGTGGAGATTATCATTCCGGTGTAAGGAACAGCAATACGAATACAAGCTACTATCCTTGCAAATGTTTCGTCGTCGATACCGTTATCGAAAACATCAGGGTCGATATCTGAAGCTCTTCTGAGTCGCGGAACACTGATAGTATGCGGTCCGACACCATGAACAGCTTCAAGGTGCTCTGCGTGCATGAGAAGGCCCGCAAACTCGTATCTGTACTTGTCAAGACCAAAAAGCACTCCGAGACCAACATCGTCGATACCGCCTTCCATAGCTCTGTCCATAGCTTCTGTGTGGTAAGCGTAGTTGTGCTTGGGTCCTGCCGGATGAAGAACCTCGTAGCTCTCCTTATGGTAAGTCTCCTGGAAGAGGATATAGGTGCCGATGCCTGCTTCCTTGAGCTTGCGGTAGTTTTCAACAGTTGTTGCCGCGATGTTGACATTTACTCGGCGGATAGCACCGTTCTTGTGCTTGATTGAATAGATTGTATTTATACATTCAAGAATATACTCAATAGGATTATTAACGGGGTCCTCACCGGACTCAATAGCAAGTCTCTTGTGACCCATGTCCTGAAGTGCGATAACCTCATCACGCACCTCGTCCTGTGTGAGCTTCTTACGCGGAATCTCCTTATTCTGCATATGATATGGACAGTAAACGCACTTGTTCACGCAGTAATTCGAGAGATAGAGGGGTGCAAACATAACGATTCTGTCACCATAGAATGCTTCTTTTATCTCGCGTGCAAGCTCGTAAATCTTCTCGGTCATTTCAGGAATATCGCAGGCGAGAAGTACACTTGCCTCACGGTGAGAAAGTCCCGCACATTCAACTCCCCTGCCGGTCTTCTTCGGCTTTGCCTTTTCGAGGATTTCCTCAATGAGAGCCTTGTTATGCTTATTCTGCTCGGCATATTCAAGAGTTTCGAGAATTTCCTCGTGATTGATAAACTCCTCAGCTTTTAAAGATTTAACGTCATACATATATATTACCTCCAGTTAATATTACTTAGCTTTACATGATAATTTTTCAGCTTCAAGCCTGAAAACTGCAACTGCACCCAGCATTTTTTCAGTGTACTCCCAGTTTTTTTCACCTGCCTGATGATTCATGAGACAGTCAAGTGCCGACCTCTTAGCCTCTGTATCTTCTATAAGCGAAAGCCTGCCTGTACCTGTTACACTTTGAAAATTTGCCGAATAATCGCAGGCACTTCCGCCTTCAATCATCTTGAATCTGCCGTCTGTCTCAAACCCGACATAAGGCGATTTCCCGGCAAGTTCATACTTTCTGCCCGCCTTTGCACCGTGAAAGTAGAATACACATTTCCCACTCTCGCGCCTGAATCCGTAATTCACGGGAACAATATAAATATCACCGTCATCATAAAAGGCGATACGCAGTATTTTTTCCTCAGTGAGAAACGTGTCAATAGCCGCGATATCGGTGATTTCCCTGTCTTTTCTTCTCATATTGCCCTCCGTTCACTTCTTCGAGATAGCGGCTTTGACCGAAACTCCGCCAATTTGTCCGAGACGTCCGGTCAGACTGCTTATGCGGTCAGGAGTAGCGTCAAGAGCGACCGAAATCAGTGATATACCACGTTCTTTGTAGGGGATACCCATTCGTCCGATGATGATATCGTTGTACTCGTGAAGGACACTGTTGACCTCTACAGAAGCCGACTGCTCGTCAATGACTATCGCCGCTACCGCAATTCTTTTCTCGTCCATTATCTCCCCCCTTTTAGAAATAAAAATGCCCGCAAAAAGCGGGCATACAGAATCAGCTTATGTATCAGCCGTTCTCCGAAAACAAGGCTAATGCCCAGCCGCCCGAAAACTAACACTCATTTCAGCCGAGACCGGAATAAATCCCGATATCCGCTGTATCAATAATATCATATTGTCATACAAATGTCAAACTTTTGTGTTAGTATTTACTAATTGTATTTGTAAAATATATAAGTACCCTCTTGACTTTTTAAATATAAAAATGTATAATAAAGTCATAATTACATCATAATTATGACTATTTCAGAAAGGTGTTGAATCAACATGGGAAAATTTGTCATCAAGGAGTCCGGAAAGGGCTTCAGCTTCTGCCTTAAAGCCGGAAACGGCGAGATCGTTGCAGCAAGCAGCAAGATTTATCCGGATATAGCCGGAGTCAAGGCAGCTATCGCCGCAGTTGCGGATTTCGCTCCGAGAGCTGATATCGAGGATCAGACTGCCGGTGCACCCGAAATCAAGGGCGCAAAGTTTGAGCTTTACTCCGATAAAGCAGGAGAGTTCCGCTTCCGCTTCAAGGACGCCGACGGTAATATCCTCGCAGTGAGCGAAGGTTACGTCAAAAAGGACAGCGCTAAAAACGGTATAGACAGCGTTCGCAGAAACGCTGAGAATTCTCCCGTTGTTGAGCCTGTTGCTGAATAAATCAAGCGGACGAACAATGGTCGTCCCTACATAGACAAGCAAAAGAAGCAGGATTTTTCGGGCGAACAGTGTTCGCCCCTACACATACAAACATAAAATATCCCAATTGTAGGGGCGCACATTGTGCGCCCCTGTTGCTTTCATATGAAATTGAACTTTTTTATATTCAGTCCTACTTCTTATACTTTATGTAAAATGACCATTCGCGGACGGATAATATCCGCCGCTGCTCCCCACAGTTCCGCAAATTATCCGATATATTTTATATATACTGACAAATTTCTGCAAAGCACTTGAAATATTACAAAAAAAATGGCATAATTATTGTATATTCACTTTAACATCACCCTTCCGCTTCTGCGCGGAGAATGGAGGTCCTGTATGGCAAATCAGCTTTGCATTGTTCTCGACTTCGGCGGTCAGTATAATCAGCTCATCGCCCGAAGAGTCCGTGAGTGCGGTGTTTACTGCGAGATCAAGAGCTACACCACACCTATCGATGAGCTCAAAGCACTCAACCCCGACGGTATCATCTTCACCGGCGGTCCTAACAGCGTTTATGACGAAACTTCGCCGCATATCTCCCCTGAGATATTCTCTCTCGGTATCCCGATCCTCGGTATCTGCTACGGCTGTCAGCTTATGGCTTACACCCTCGGCGGTACTGTTGAAAGCTGCGAAAAAAGCGAATATGGCAAGATCGAGATATCTCAGACAGGCGGTCTGCTCTTCAAAGACGTTCCCGAAAACAGCGTTGTATGGATGAGCCATACCGACTTCGTAAGCAAGCTCCCTGACGGATTCTCTGTTAAAGCTAAGTCCGCTGACTGCCCTTGTGCCGCTTTTGAATGTCCTGATAAAAAGCTCTATGCAGTTCAGTTCCACCCCGAGGTAACTCACAGTGAATACGGCAAGCAGATACTCCACAACTTCCTCTATGAGGTATGCGGATTCACCGGAGACTGGGTTATGGACGATTTCATTGAGTCTACTGTTGCAAAGCTTCGTGAGCAGATAGGCGATAAAAAGGTAATTCTCGGTCTCTCAGGCGGTGTAGACTCATCTGTTGCCGCAGGTCTGCTCTCGCGTGCTGTCGGAAAGCAGCTCACCTGCGTTTTCGTTGACCAGGGTCTCATGCGCAAGGACGAGGGCGATTTCGTTGAGGATACTTTCACCCGCCTCTTCGATATGAACTTCGTTCGCGTTAACTGCAAGGACAAGTTCCTCGCCGCTCTCAAAGGTGTTACCGACCCCGAGCAGAAGCGTAAGATAATCGGTACTGAGTTCTACAACGTTTTCTGGGATAAGATACGTGAAGAAGGCGCTGAAGGCTTCTTCGCACAGGGTACTATCTACCCCGACCGTATTGAGTCAGGTAAAGGCAATAAATCGGGTCAGGGCAGTACCGCTGTTATCAAAACCCACCACAACATGGTTAAAATGCCCGACGATATCAAGTTTGCAGGCACTATTGAACCTCTCGCTGACCTCTTCAAGGACGAGGTACGCGCTGTCGGCGAAAAGCTCGGTATCCCCCACGACCTCGTATGGAGACAGCCGTTCCCGGGTCCGGGTCTCGGAGTTCGTATCCTCGGCGAAATAACTGAGGAAAAGATAAAGGTTCTCCAGGAAGCTGACGCTGTTTTCCGCGATGAGATACGCAAAAGCGGTATCGAAAGCGAACTCAAGCAGTTCTTCGCTGTTCTCCCCGACGTGCGCACTGTTGGTGTTATGGGTGACCACCGTACCTACGACCACCTCATCGCTATCCGCGCTATTACTACTGATGACTTCATGACCGCCGACTGGGCTCGTATCCCTTACGATGTCCTCGCACGCGTGTCAAACCGTCTGACTAACGAAGTTGACCACGTTAACCGCGTCGTGTACGATATCACTTCAAAGCCTCCGGGAACTGTGGAGTGGGAATAATAAACAAGGCCTCAGAAACGGCGTAGATACGCCATTTCCGAAGCCTCAAAATCTCAGTGATAACAATTTGATAACAGGGAGCTAAGCGGAATTGTTCTGCGGTTCAAGTGGCTTACAAGTTACGCCACTCTTTCGCAGGCTCATGCTTACCGCAGTCGTCGGTCGTTTTCGGCCAGTTAAGCTTCCATTCTGTATATTCGGCCTTGCTGATCTTACCGTCAGCAAGGCCTTTTTTTCGTCTCTGCCACTCAGAAAGGAGGTCAGTCATCAGGATAGAGCCGAAAACAACGCCCTTTCTTCTGTTGCCGTCCTCGTCCTCGCAGTCCTCGATGCTGATCGGGTAATGCTCGTCAAGCTCAAAGAGCATCATCATAACGCCCTCAGCTCCGAGTATCTCATCATCCGCAAGGAAACGGGGGTTCACGTCCAGGGCTTCGGCAAGCAATTCGACAAGTGCCTTCTTGGGTGTGCGTGTGCCTGATTCATACTGTGCGATGCGGACATCGGCGGACTTCTCGTCAAAGCCGACTGCCATACCGAGCTGTTTCTGCGTCATTCCTCTGAAATCACGAATGCGGTGTATCTTATCTCCGATAATGCTCATGGTGGTTCACTCCTTATATATTTCTGTGTTAGCAAAATCTCATACTATCCAGGTAAAGACCTCGGCTGCACTTTCATAGTCATCCATATGATCTTGAATATTCCAAATCCACGCAGTTGCAATATAGATGAATTCTTTCTCTCGGTCAATCAAATAGAAAGAGACAGCCTTTGTGCCTGATGGTGCTTCCCCATTAAAGTCATACCATTCCAATTTATTATCAAATTCTTCGGGAAATAGCTTTGCCATGTCATTGGGATCTGGAAAACTGATTGCAAATGTTTGAGAGCCTTTTGTATAACCATATGTAAACAAACGCTCGTCAGAATCTCTGCTTTCAATAGGAACGGAAGTCTTAACATAATATTTCTTTCCAATTTCAAGAGAATCCGTTCTTATTCTGATCTGTTTTTCTTCATAGTCAGTCGCTTCAATGATATGGTTTTCATCATTATTGATATACACTCCATGTGATGTGTTCCAGCTATCCACTATATCGAATGAGATATTCTTTTCGTCCTCATCTACGATCTCAATGTCAACAAGCGGGGTTCTGAGCACAGTCACATTGCTTTCAAGCACCTTATCTTCTATCATATGATTCACCTCCGGGATAGTAGCTTTACTGCATTATAACATATTTGTTTAGGATAGTCAATAGATACTAAACAAAAAAATTTAGAAAAATTTCGATTTAGGGGTTGACAAAAGCAAAAATGTTTAGTATAATAAGACTAAGCAAAAATGTTTAGATAGAGAATTTTGCTGATCGGATACGCAAATGCGCCCGATACCACACAGAACATTATTTTAAGAAAGGGTTGACTACTATGTCAGAAAAATTTATCCGTGCTGAGGAACTCGCAGAGATCATGGAAATCTCCGTTCCGTATGCATACAAGATCATCAAGCAGCTCAATGAGGAGCTTGACGCAAAGGGCTACATCACCATCACAGGCAGAGTGAACCGTGAGTATTTCAACGAGAGAGTGTACTCGGCAGAGCGCCCGGTGAAAGCACCTGAAAAGAAAGAGGGTGAGGACTGATGTCCGTATACAAGGACAAAAACGGCACTTGGTATGTCATGACTCGCTGTGATGACTGGCAGGGGCAGCGCAAGCAGAAGTGCAAGCGTGGCTTCAAGACAAAGCGTGAGGCTCAGGATTGGGAGCGCAGATTTCTTCTTCAGCAGGGCGGCGACCTCGATATGCTGTTCAAAGACTTCTACAAACTGTATGAGCAGGACATGAAAGCCCGTTTGAAGCAGAACACCTGGGAGCATAAGGCTTGTGTCATCAAGTCGAAGATACTGCCCTATTTCGGGGAGAAGTCCATGAAAGACATCCAGGCGAGGGACGTGCTGACGTGGCAGAACGAGCTGCTCCGTCACCGTGACAAGAACGGCAAGCCCTATTCAGAGACATACCTGAAGAACCTGCATAATCAACTCTCATGTATCTTCAACCACGCTGTCCGCTACTATGACCTGAGTACCAATCCAGCCGCAAAAGCAGGGAGCATCGGCGTGAAGAATGCCAAGGAGATGAACTTCTGGACGAAGGACGAGTATATGCAGTTTTCCGAGGTCATGATGGATAAGCCGATCTCGTTCTATGCCTTTGAGATGCTCTACTGGTGCGGGATCCGTCTCGGTGAGCTGCTGGCTCTCACGACTGCGGACTTCGATTTCAAGAACCGCAAGCTCCGCATCAACAAGTCCTATCAGCGTCTCAAGGGGCAGGACATCATCACAGAGCCCAAAACCAAGAAAAGCAACCGCACCATTGAAATGCCCGATTTTCTTTGTGAGGAGATGCAGGAGTATTTCAGTATGCTGTACGACCAGAAGCCCGACGAGCGGATCTTCCCCATATCCAAGAGCTATCTGCATCATGAGATGGACAGGGGCGTGAAAGCGACAGGCTTGAAGCGAATCCGCATTCACGATCTGCGTCACAGCCACGTTTCGCTACTGATCGAGCTTGGTTTCTCGGCTGTTGCTATTGCTGACCGTGTGGGACATGAGAGCATTGATATTACCTATCGTTATGCTCACCTGTTCCCCAGTACTCAAAACGAGATGGCTGACAAATTGAGTGACCTTAGAAACGATGATGCGGAGGGAGGTGATTCAGATGTCAGCGAAAAACCTTGACAGCAAGGGACGTTTCAGAGCGAGGACGATCGGTTTCCGTGTCTCGCCTGAAGAAGATCAGCTGATCAATTCCGCTGTGGCTCTCTCAGGACTGACCAA
>Ga0310695_10001702_pt1 | contig 50179 bp, 46 predicted proteins | sample RumenRJG_04DNA_FD_203882 | JGI IMG/M metagenome (GOLD analysis project Ga0310695, IMG submission 203882) | Bovine rumen microbial communities from Lethbridge, Alberta, Canada - RJG_04 (v2) (version 2) | ecosystem: Host-associated > Mammals > Digestive system > Stomach > Rumen | place: Canada... | reverse complement strand
TTGTCTGGTCGCGGTCAGGACCGATACTAATGATACAAATAGGTGTCTCGAGCTGTTTCTCGAGGAATGCGATATAATCCTTGAACTCCTTGGGGAACTGATCCTCAGAGGTGAACTTCGTCATATCTGTTTTCCAGCCGGGAAGTTCCTCATATACAGGCTCGATACCGTCTTCGATATTGTATGGGAAATAATCTATCTGTTCGCCATTCTGCTTATAAGCTACACAGGCCTTGATGGTGTCGAAGCCATCGAGCACGTCACTTTTCATCATGATGAGCTTAGTAACACCATTCACCATAATAGAATATTTCAGTGCTACGAGGTCAATCCATCCGCAACGGCGCTCACGACCTGTCACTGCTCCATACTCATGTCCAAGATGACGAATATTCTTTCCTGTCTCGTCAAAAAGTTCTGTGGGGAATGGACCTGCACCTACACGAGTGCAATAAGCCTTCATAATACCATATACCTCACCGATTTTGTTAGGTCCGATGCCAAGGCCTGTACAAGCACCTGCACAGATAGTGTTCGATGATGTGACGAATGGATAGCTTCCGAAGTCCACATCAAGCATAGTACCCTGAGCGCCCTCACAAAGGATGCTCTTACCGCTACGCAGGATATTGTTTATCTCATGCTCAGAATCTACGATCTGGAACTGACGCAGATACTCAATGCCCTCAAGCCATTTCTTCTCTACCTCAGTGATGTCATATTCAAAGTTCAATGACTTCAGGATAGCCTCATGACGAGCCTTTGCCTTTGCATACTTTGCCTCAAAGTTATCGAGGATATCACCAACACGCAGACCATTACGAGAAATCTTGTCAGTATATGTAGGACCGATACCCTTTCCTGTGGTACCTACCTTGTCCTTACCCTTCTGTGCCTCGTAGGCAGCGTCGAGCACTCGGTGAGTAGGCATGATGAGATGAGCCTTCTTGGAGATGTGCAGACGAGAATGAAGATCATGACCGCTGGTTTCAAGCGCCTTTGCCTCGTCCATAAAGAGGTCTGGTGCAAGAACAACACCATTACCAATGATGTTTACCTTACCTCCCTGGAAGATTCCAGATGGAATAGAACGAAGAACGTATTTCTGTCCTTCGAACTCAAGAGTGTGACCTGCATTGGGACCACCCTGGAAACGAGCTATCACATCATACTTCGGGGTCAGTACATCGACCACCTTGCCTTTACCTTCGTCGCCCCATTGGAGACCCAACAGGACGTCAACTTTACCTGTGTTCATAATTTATTATCGTTTAGTTTCTTTTTCTCTTCTTTATTTCTCATACGTGTCATTTTCCCCTGACACACGCTGCAGATTCCATATACATACAACGTAAATCCGTCTTTGCGGAATCGCTTGAAGTGTGTTGCATCAATAGCTTGCTCTATCAGATTGGATTTCACATCTGTGACTCTTCCACAAATGGTACAAATTTGATGACAATGACTTGTGTTGTCGTAACATGCCTCGTAAGCTGTTGAACCATGAAAGCGATGACGTATTACCAGTCGAAGCTCGAGAAAGAGGTTCAGGGTATTATAGAGTGTGGCTCTGCTCACACGAAACTTATAGTCATGATCAAGCTTTGCACTCAAGTCATCAAGTGTGAAATGTCCGTCAATGTTATATATAGCTTTAAGAATTGTATAGCGTTCTGGAGTCTTGCGATGATTATTCATCTCAAGATAGGTGTCGAGTATACGCAACACATTCTTCCAGACATCAATTTTTATCATACTGCTACAGGTGCGATTTATGAAAACCGTACAAAGGTACAAACTTTCAGTGAGAAAAAAGAGAGATAATTTATAAAATTTCTAAATTGACGCGTTTTAATGCGCTAAAATGTGATTAGATTAATCCTCATTGTTCAAAAACATGTTTCCTGCACACCTTCTAAGAACCGATTTTAAGAACAAAAAGTAAGAACAAAAATTAGTAAAATGGAGAAACAAGTTTTTTTTGATTTTAAATTAAGGTTTAACTTGCGACAAACGAAGGAAGACAAACCTACTATTATTTATGCTGTATTTGTGTGGGAAGGAGTACAATACAAAGTGAATACATTATTAAAAGTATATCCATCACACTGGAATAAAAAGTCTCAGAATGCTACGGTTTCTAATAGGCTTTCTAAGTTAAATAATCATAATAATCGAATAGTAAATAAAAGAATTTCCGAAATTATTACATCATTTAATGAAAAAAAGTTGTACTTTTGCGAACGATTACAACTAAATGTAATTCAAGAAATTAAAACAAGTATTAACTCGAAAAAAGGAGTAATTATGAAGCATTTAAAAGTAGACAAAATGACAAGTTTTTTGAATGAAATGATTGAAATTAAGCCAACAAAAGCAGACAGTAAGTATAAAAGTAATATAAATGGGCTTAAGAAATTCTTGCAAGAAAAAGGTATTGAAGACACTATTTCTAATCTTAATGGTGATTTGTTAAACGGTTATCAGCAGTGGCTAGTAAAACAGAATAAAACCATTGCTTGTATCAGGCAGTACATTCAAGACTTAAAGACTCTCATAAATCGTGGTAATAAATTCAAGAAGACAAACATAAACATATCCGATTTGTATATTTTGGAAGACCATCGTAATAAAGAACAGAAGAAAAGTAAACAAATACCGCTTTCAGAAGAACAACTGGTTGATATTTATAAATTGAAGAATCTATCAGAAAAAGAAGGTGAAGCAAGAGATTTATTTATTTGCCAATGTCTTTTAGGACAACGCATAAGTGACATGCCTAAAATTTTTAAAGGAGATTATACTACCAATAATCATGGTGATGGAACAGAGAGTATAACATTCAATGTTCAGAAAACAGGAGACCCAGCCACAATATATCTTTTTCCTATTGCAAAACAAATAATCATGAAATATCGTAAGAATAAGTTTGTCTATTTTGATTTGTTTGAGACAGACAAAAAGAAAGTAATAAATATTGAGCGAGCTGTTAATTCTGAAATAAAGAAAGTATGTGAGAAAGCAGGATTAACTGCTGAAATTAATTATACCGTCCAAAAAGGGGAAAAAATAATAAACGAGAGGAAACCTCTTTATCAATTAATGCATACACATATTGCTAGACACACTTTTATTACCCTCATGTGTAAAATGGGAGTTCCAAAGGACATTGTAATTATTGCTACTGCTCATACAGACATTTCAATGATTAACGATGTGTATTTGCACGAAACTGCAAATGATAAAGGAAAGAAATATATTCAAGCTTTACAAAAGTCTAGTAATCAGAGTAAATTATTTGTAGTTCCATCAGCAAAATCTAATAATAAAAGTGCATTAAATAGCTTGTTTGCTTATGATATACTTTTAAACATATCCAACTTATTGAGGAATAATATAGATGCTTTCCATACTGATAACACCAAGAAAGCTATATCAATAATAAAAGATGTATCTACATTAAATGATTATCCTAAAGAAATAGAAAAAGAGAAAGTTGCCGCATTAGACGATATAGTCTTTGAACTATCATACTATTTCCGTGATGCACAACTATATTCTATCTTCCAATATAAAGAGCAATACTTTGGAATCATAGAGACCGTTGCAAGTTATGATGATGTTAATATGATGTTTGCTGATGAAGACATTGAACGTCCCAAACAACAATTAGAAAGTGATATTGAAGAATATGATAAATATCTTAAAGGAGAGTAAGGGGGATTCCCCCTACTCTCTCACTTCCTATTCTTCATTATCTCCAAATAATCTATCTTACAATATTGGCTTATTACGTCCATGCAGTTCACCTTCTTTTCTGGTCTTGGTATTAGTTTCTGTTTCATAATTCAAATTATTGTTAGTTCTACTCCGTCTAATCTCTTATCTCCAATACGAATCTTAACTTTATGTGTACTGTAGCCATATAGCTTTATATCAGTACCCTTAGCTTTAGCTTTATAGCCAAATCTATCATATATAAGTTGAATCTGTTTCTTCAATTCTTTGTTAGTTACTCTATCCCCTGTATGATAAAGTTTCTGTAGTTCATTCCTGATTTTGTTTTCCATGTTACATAGTAAAGTGTTGTGGTTGAGGCTTGGTTGGTAACTTCAAGTTCAATGCCTTAAAGAGATAGTTCCATGTTAGATAACCGTCTTGGGGTTGGACTTTCTTGTTAGATAATCTGTAGGGGAAGAATTTGTTTAGCATGGATTGTTTCGTTTCAATCATCCATTTATAGTAATCAGTAGGTGTCATTTCCTCACACTTAGCTAGATAAGCAATATCATTAATTAGTAAAGGATAGTGGCACGATAAAATGGAAAGGCAGCTATTATCCTTACATGGTGGTACTATACCCTTCTGATTGCACCATTTACATAACATCTTGTAGTATTCATCGTAATAAGTCTTATTACTATAGTAGGGAAATATGTTGCTATCCATAATTTCTAGTCCATTATCAATCTTTCTTATCAGTCCCCCATCTAAGGCTTTAGAGAGGTACTTATCTATGGTGTCCCTATCCATATTTAATACTCTGGATAGTTCTGCATAGTTAATTCCACTTTTACTCTTACGTTGGAAGAAATAACAGTTAGTCCCATTTAAACAATGAGCCTTAATAAGTAATAACAAGCCCCTCACTTGATTTACATATTGAGTTGGAATCTTACTGTAGTTATCCATCTTAAATAGGTCGTTATTTATATAGAAGAAGTTCGGGTAGGTCTCATGGAAGTTATATTTTAGATAGGTCTTGTTATCCTTATAGAAATACTCATACCCTTTAAATAGGTATTTGTTCCTATATAATGTAGGCACTATGTTCTTTACTGTTTGAAGTGGAATATCTAGATGATATGATATTTCTTCGTATGTAAGATTATCTAATTCGTGATTTGTATAGTTCTCCCTGCTCTTTATATAGGCATAAATAAGTATTGCCTCTAACTTATTGTTACCATCAATCGTGGTAATATCCTTCGTAATTACTGTGTACTGAGTCATTGTTTGCAATGGTCTAGTCATTCATAAAATATAAATCTCCGTTCTTAAATGCTCTATCGTACTTGTTTGTTCCACCTAAAAAGTCCTTAGCCTCTTTCCTTGTGTGAAACACTCTTTTAGTTGGTCTGTGTAATAGCATAATCCATTTATAAAGTCATTGGTTAGTAATGTTGCCGAATCTGTAAAATCCGTATTCTCCATTTATGGGGAATACTATACTAGGTAGTGTTCTCCTTTAGGTAGTGTATAGAGTATTACTTTTCCCAGATAGTTCTGGTACCAGTTTTCCCAATTTTTGTCATCTAGAAGAAATTGGAGTTGGACGCAGCCTAAAGTGAGTATTTCGTATATGGAGAAATATCTACACCTATGTATAAAAGAAAAGGAGCATTTCTGCTCCTGTTTCTTGGCTTACTGCAATTGTAGTAAGCATATATTTATTTATATGGACGATTCCAAGAAGAACTTGAAGGATTAAGCGCAACAAATCATTGTGAATAAACTACTATGCCATGGGGTTACAAAGAAAAAGTGTATAGAAAAGAAAAAATATCATCCTTCAAGTTCTTATTGCTAATATAATGGAACCTGTCGATAAAAACAAGCCTTTGGACGAATAAATTTTTATTTGCACCTTAAGTCCGAATTTTCGTCTGGAGTGTATCATTTTAAAAGGGAATGAGCATAAGAGCCCATTCCCCTTGATTATTTAATTTTGAGTGACCTTTTTGGTAATGAGTATATAAAACTATTGTTTCTCAAAAAATGTCACCATTAAAATTTAGTATTGGCATTGCCTGTTTTATTGTTTAAAAATCTGGATAAGAATCCCCTTTATATATATATATCCAGCCTCCATTGTTTAGTTTTGCACCACTAAAATTGAACAAGCTAAAGGTCTCTCTTCGACTTGATCCTCCATTCCATTCAATGTGCAAATCTGCCGTATAACCTTTATCAATAATACTCCATTCTCCAACTTGATTTTCTTCTGTAATATCCCAATTTGAATATGTTGTTACCCCATTGGATGTATGACCTACCCTGTGACCAGTCTTCGTGTATAACCTTACGACATGGCTATCGTTGAAGATATATCTTTTAAAGACTGTTGTCAATTCTGTTTGGTAAGTTCCTGTCCATATTCCCACTATCTTATTTTCATATTCTGCAACATTGTTTATGTTAGTATCAGAATCATTGCTACTGCTACAGGTAGATAAACTAATACTCACTATTATAAATAAAATAGCCTTCTTCAAAAAAACAATTGTTTTCATAAATTTATTTTATTATAACTTTCTTTGTTGTTCCGTCTTTCATCTTTATTACGTTGATACCCCTCATTGGTGTATGCAACTTCTTTCCTTCAATAGAGTATATCTCTTTAAAATCATTAATAATTTTTAAAGGATTTATGTCCGCTTTTATTTCCTCTTCTGTCAATTCAACAATGTTTCCAAAGGTATTCCATGGATTGGTATTTTTATATAGGAATAATGATGAAGCGGGTACATGCAAAGTCGCATAAATAGCATTCTCATCAAAACTATTATCGGTAATTGGAATGTTTTCTGCATAGCAGTATACATTTTTTAACCTATCCGCATTGCCCAATATGGATTTCCCTATTTTTTCAATATTTCTTCCAATAGAAAAAGATATAATGTTATTACAATTGTAAAATGCATAATCACCAATAGACTTTATGCTAGATGGAATGAATACAGTTGACAATTTACCACATCCCCTGAAGGCATAATCTTCAACTTCATTAATACTGTTTGAAATCTGCAAAGAAGATATGTTGCTGCAATTTGCAAAAGCGGAATGTCTTATATACAGCACACTATTCGGTATTAAAACAGATGTTAGAGACTCGTTTCCAGCAAATGCATTTCTTCCAATTTCTATTATATCATCAGGAATAATTGTAGTAGAGCATCCTGCTATTAAACTTTTTGATTCTTTCTTTATAATTGCATTACAATTATTACGTGAATCATAAGATAGGTTCCCCTCTTCTACAATAATAGAACTAAGCTTACTACAAGACAAAAATGTATTTCCACTCAAGCCAAAATTTACGTTTTTGGGAATTGTAATTTTACTAATGTTGCATCTAGAGAATGCCAGATTACCAATATATTTAACTCTTTCAGGAATAGTAACGGCATTCAAGTTTGTACAGCCATCAAAAGCACATTTATGAATATATTTCAAATTTTGGGGAAGATGTATAGAATATAGACTGTTACATTGCATAAAAGCATCTCCACCTATCGATACGACTTCGCATTCAGTCCCCTCAAAAGTAATTGTTTCGGGAATAACAATATTTCCAGAGTATTTTCCACTATTTGGCTTTATAACTTCCGCAGTTCTATTCTTTTTTACAATTTTATAATTTATTCCATTCAATACTTTATTAGCAATATTACTGATCTCTGAATCTGCTTTAACATAAGATAAAACAGTTTCAGAACTGTTTTCATAAAAAACAAGTTCTAAATCTGTATTATCCAAATAAGTAATTTTCCTTTTTAAATAATCTGTTTCGCCACTATATCTTTGATATAAAACATCATCTTCAATTATATAATCTCCACCTTTACTAAGCTCAGAGCCCCTATAATAAATGAATGTCCCATCAGTCTTGTACTCCACATGAGAATGAGAATAACCAGCACTTGATATGAGTTCCCATTTTCCTATAATTTTGTCACTATAATCTTCTTTTGAATATTGAGTTGTCTCTAAGATTGTTTTGTATTTTCCCCAATACCTATCCTTTTTGTAAGAGGTACCAGAGCCTGATGGTACATATAGAACACAATTGCCACTTGGTTCATTCCAATAAAACTCAACACTTGGTGGGTTGGGATTTAAAGAATATACAGTTTCAATAGTTTGTAAATTTTTAAAAAATAACCCTTTAATTTCTTTCACGTCTTTAGATAATGTGAGTTCTTTGATATTACACCCAGGGAAACCTAATTGTGACGGTATTGTTGTACAGCCAATTGTTACAGAAGATAAAGAAGTACACCAATAGAAAGGATTTCCCTCTATATTTGTTACACTATTGGGAATTTCAACTGAGGTAAGAGACCTACAATTATTAAAGGCTTGACCTCCAAGATAAGTTACAGTATTTGGAATTTTAATCGATAATAAAGAACGGCAATCGCTAAATGCCCATTTACCTATAAATTGAAGACCATCATGTAGCTGAACTTCTTTTAAATTACTACAGTCACTAAAAGCTTCTTTCTTAATATCTGTAACAGAACTTGGTATAACTATTTTTTCAAGTAATTTACACGTCGCAAATGCGTGTGAACCTATAGATTTAAGACTATTTGGTAATTCTATGTACTTTATATCACAACTAGCAAATGCAGCATCACCGATAGATGTAACTTTAAATTTCAAGCCCTGATATTCAACATATTCTGGTATGTAAAGTGAATCTACATAGGTAGGGGTTTTGCAATATATTGCAGAATATTCATTTACCTCAGCCCATAAGCCTGTTTCCACCTGTACTTCCCCGCCTTTGTCTGTGAAAGTCGTAAATGAATAGTATATACCATTATCTACAAAATTAAACCCATTGCACAATGCATAATCTAATGATAGTAGAATTGTTAGAATTAACAATAAAACGCGTTTCATTTCCTATTTCCTATTCAATTTAATGCTATCAGTTCCCAAGATGAATAGCGGATTAGTAGTTTTAAAAGCATGGGACTGCTGAATCTATCTCACTGTGGCTCTGGACTGCCAATCATCAAATAAAGACAACAGCCCATGCGTGAGATATATTAATTGTATAATAATCCCACCATGAGCATACTGTCATTACCCTTGATGATTGAAATTGTCCAGATTTCAGTGAAGGATAATATCCATTTGCTCCTGTTGTTATTTGAGCCATTAAAACGCACTCCATACACTATGGGTACTTGAAACTCGCGGTAAATTTACTAATAATTCATTATAGATAGTTCAAATACTTTAAATTCTTAATATTTATTAAGAATGGTATTACATACACTTATTAAAGAGAGATAGAGGCTTATGCCCCTATCCCTCATTAAAGATTGAAGTCTTTCTTTATTCGTTGGACTGTGCTAATACCTTTTCCTGTTAGTGTCGCAATAGTTCTGATACTATAGCCTCTCTTTAAATAGCTAATAATGTCTTTGTATTGCTCTTTCTTTTGTTCAATGGTCTTAACACTTCCAACTTTTCTTCCAAGTTTGCCACCATTCTTTATATATTGTGCTCTTCCAGAATTGAGGCGGAACTTAATGTTTTCTCTTTCTAGTTGTGCGCAAGTGGATAAGGTTGCAATCATAATGGGTGCAAATAGTGTTGGTTTCCCATCACTATCTAATAAGGTTAGTTGCTCCTTCTGTAAGTAGAGATTGATTCCATTATCTATTAAGTCTTTGACAGTAGCCAGAACTTCAAAAGCATTTCTCCCAAGTCTGGATAGTTCACTAACTAAAAGGATAGAGACTTTATTTTGCTTGCAGTAGTCGATAGCTTGCATTAATATTGGTCTCTCTGTGTTCTTCTTTGCTCCAGAAATCTTTTCTTCAAATATTCTGGAAATCTCATAATTCTGATATGCTGCATAACTGCGTAAATCAGAAACTTGTCTCTCTGTGTTCTGCCTATCTGATAGACTAGAAACACGCGCATAGATAACCGCGTTCATATAAGTCTTTCAATAATTTGGGTTGCGGAACGTATCCATATAATAGCCTTTTCCAGACTAATATGAATACGTTCCAAGTTTGTACTAAATATTTACCATTTCATAAAGTGGTGGTCTGCGTAATAGGTCTAATTTCTTGCCTATTGCTACGAAACCTTCACCTCTCCTAAACTCCAAGAACTCTATGTGCCACGGATTAGGCTTAACTTCGTATCTTATAAACTTCCGATTCTTGAAGAACCAAGTATTATAATCATTGTCTTCTATTACTTCAATAGCCCTAATGTGTATTGCTTGAAATCTGACAAATGAGTTATTAAGTCTTATCCTATACCAACCAACGTTTTGTTTTCCTTCTTTCTTTGATTCCAAATGACACCATGCTGCAATATTGCAGTAAAATTCATTTTTGAAGTTATCAGAAGGGTATAATTTTACTTTCTTTTCCATTTCCTTAATAAATTAGGAGGGAGCACTCCTTTTTGTTGGAATGTTCCCCCAAATAGTTATTAACCAATGAACCAAGAATATTTGGAATCACCATGTAAAGCATTATTAATGCCTACTGCAACATCTGTTGCATTGACAGCACGCTGTAAATAGGTGTCAATGTAGCAGCCAGATTTGTTTGACTGTGTGAGCAAATTATGGAAATCGAACATTGATATTTGATTATCTCTCATTCCAAAGGATTCATTACGATAGTAGTCACGGCAAACACTATTAATCTGTGAATCTGTGATTAAGAGACGTGGAATAGTACGTAAAAGATGATTGGGTAGGGCTTGATAAAGTCTCATTCTTCCAACTATCTGAGCAAATTGTGTTTCTGTCAGATAGGTGTTAGTTAGAGTCTGCATAAGATGTATATCTTTAGCAGGAATGAAACTGTAGAGTAATTCCATTGTGTTCTTGTAAATGTCTTTAATGTCCATTACTTCAAATGATAGCTTAACTCCATCTCCTGTAAGAATCTGATTAGAACAGATACGAACGCGCCAGCCCACGAAGATAGAGAATTTCTCTGTTCCTTTGGTTTGTCTGTATAGGTTCAAATCTGAATAATTACGAACTCCGCCAACGCATAATTCAAGTTTCTGCCCATTGAGAGTTTCATAAATAGTTGGGATTGTGAAAGCAAAAGCCATTCTCTGATAGAACTGTGTTTTCTCAGATTCTAACAGCTCAGATGCTTTCTTACCTAGTGCATTAGGGGTACGACCTCTGACAATGTGTGAAACTCTGACTTCTGGAGTGCTTATAGTCTCTCCTTTGTAGAAGTCGCCAGCGGCATCATGGACGCAAGAGATAAAATCCTGATGAGAGATAGTTAACTCCTGATTTGCCCATGAGGGTACTACGCAAGTTGAAGAAAGTTCCTGTAAAGTGATTGCATTAGTGTTGGCATCAAGAAAGCTAACATAACTTTGCTTAGTGTTCACTTCTGCAATAGGTTCAACAACTTCCGCATCTGCGAAATCAAAACGGCTACGATTCTCTTTAACCGTAGGCATAAGAACTAATTCGTTCATAAGCTAAAAATTTAAATGGTGAATAAATATGTGAATTAACACGTTATTTCTATTTTTGGAATACTTTATGAAATAAGGGATTCCTTTTTAATAAGCATTCTTTTTCTTTAGCTTATGGTGGAGGTGCTATAGGGGTAGTCCGCAGGCTTACATACAAATCTTATGCAATTTCACAAATGACAGGCAGGGGGGATAGTATAATCTGCACCTAATATATATGGTAATGTGGAATATGTGTTTTTGGGTGATACTACAGGATCCAGATTCTCATATAAAGTGGAATATATGAGACCTTACCAGATTTAGCGACTGAAATTGCAGTTGCTATACTATATGATATAGATGGTGATTGCAGATAAAGTTGGAGTGATATTCTGGATTTAGATGGGAGAACTGCACCCATACGGCTATTTTACGTTAAATAATTCTACTTTTTATATGGTAGAGGGGGAATTATCAGATTAAATGCCTACCTTTGATGAAAAATAAGGTGTGCTTATGAATGAGATGGAATATGTTGCATATTATTGTGAGCATCTATTAGAAACAGGAGTAATAGATGGTGAGGAATATGTTTTTAATGACATATCCAGAGTTGATGATGAGATAGTAGAGGATAATGCTAAGAAGTTAGGTATAGAAAAAGATGTGTTTGTTTCAGAAGTTTCAGGAAGATACAATAGTAATACCAAACCTCTTAATTATGATGCTTTATGGAAACTAAGTCTCTATCTATACCAATACATCTATCTCACCCCTGTTGTATATACTGAATATGGCATGGTGGATGAGTATATGGAATTATTCACACTCATTGCTAAGAAAGGTATTAAAAAGATTCAATTCTATCCATCCAGCAATAATGATAAAGGCACAGTTACCATTAAAAATGAAAAGCTTGTAGATATGATAGCAACGTATATCATAAATGAGCATAATAAACTTTTAACAAAGGATAGTCTAAAGAACTTCGATTTTGATATTAGCAAGATTAGAGCATCTAAAGATGTAGATAATACGGCCACATTAAAATATGCTTTTATTCAGGAACTCACCAATTTCTTTACAAAAAAGTTTGGATTACTTACCACTCCCATGAAAGTTGTCATTATGGCTATCGTAATGGTATTCAACAAAGAAAGCTTTAAAAAGAAAGAACGTGGTAAGAAAAATGATAAGATTGATAGAGATAGTGATGATACTTTGGATATGAAGTATAACAGGCTTATGTCTGATGCTAAGAAGGGGAGGCTCATAAAGACATTGTATTCACATGAGGTTGGGTTTCTTGATAAAGAACCTATGCCTTTTGCCATATTAATTAATCAAAAGACCTCAAAAATTCGCTCAGAATACTTTGAATTGTTAAAGAGTTATCGGAAAGAAAAAGAAAAATAGTCCGATAATCAATGTATTGTAATTACCAATACCTTTGCAGCGTCAAAAGAAAAAGACGGTGTAAAGCATACCTTCTGTCATATAGCTAAAACACCATAATCATTAAAGGGCAGTTGGGCGTTAATTTATGAATACAAATTTTCAAATTGAAAATTTTAAAGTGTACGAAGTGTCACAGCTTCTTAGTAATGGTTACAAAATTGGTAGGCTTGCAAGTAATCGTAAGTTTGATAAGCCTACAATAAGTGCTAAAAAAAGGTCTTTAAGAACAAAGGGATTACTACAACCTGCTATCGTTGTTCCTGCTTCTATGGCTTCCGAAGAAGGACTAAACGTTATTGATTTTGAAACTATGGAAAATATTACAGAATCTGAATTAGACAATTACCTTGTTCTTGTTGATGCGAACCATAGATATAGGGCTCATTTGGAACTCCAAAAAACTGATAAGGACTATAAAGGGCTCTTTTATCTTATGCTCCCTCTCACAGACAAAATTAAAGTAGCAGAAATGCTCGCAGAGATGAACATATGTACAAGGGTGTGGAAGGGAACAGATTATATACGTGGTGCATTTATGACTCGTCCAGATGACGCAACTGATTTGTTGAAATATATGATGACTTTAGAAGAGAAGGGATTTTCTCTTGCAGCAATCTCAAAATACACAACAGGAACAGACAAAATAACTAATTCTGTGCTTACGCGATTTATGTCTGGAGACAACCCTGAAATCTTAATGGATAATGAGACTTCTAAATATAATATAAAAAAATGTAGTAAAATCATTGAAGCTGCAAGTAAATTCGATACAAAGTTTTTAGCATCGAGAACATTTCCTGATTGGATTAATACTGTAAGGAATCCCAAAATGACTGATGAAGAACTGACGGATTCTATTGTATCATTTTTAGAGTCTCTTACCAAAGATCAAACAGATGATATATGCGGAACAAAGGGAGAAAAAGGTCGTGACACCAAAGAAACTGCCATTTACAATAAACTAAACGCATTGTATTTTGATTTTTGCAATAAACAATAAGACTTTTAAGGCTGGTCTATTATAGGCCAGCCTATTTTCATAATAAAAGCTAAAAAATAATTGTTTCTCGGAATTTAATACTAAATTTGCAAACGGTTTCGACGGAGACTTACAGGAACATGATTTAAGAACAATTCTTCTAACTTGCTGATAATCAGTATGGGAAGTTTATAAAATTTCTAAATTGACGCGTTTTAATGCACTTTTTGCAAGTCTGTCGTATACAAGACCCAGTTCTGCAAATCGTTGAATTGAAGATTGAGCTGCTTTACGAACAGAAATATAATTCCCCTGAAGAGCTGCTATGGCTTGGTCAACGAATTCATTTATTCCCCGTTCATTGGGTTCGCGCTTAGCCATGAAGATACGTGAGAGAATATGGAAGCCGCAAAGCTGATACAGTTCTTTGTCGGATGCCATCCACTGATATGCTTTCTCCGGAGCGTAGGGCAGATACTGATATAGGTTGAAGGCTGCTTGTTCTGCTATCTCCTGTTCTGTTGTCTGTTCCATCCAGATATCAATAACCTCAGGAAGAACTTCTTCTGGAGGCATTATCATAGTGGCGAGGATTTTACATTCGCGCACATCCTCCTTCCACAGTGCTATGGCAAGGTCATAGTTATAGCCTATCTCATCTGCTTTCAGACGAAGACGGGGCAATGTGGCCCCCCAGTTCAGTTTATAGCTAAGTCCCTTGTCACGCATGGATTTGGCAACGGCTCCGTCCATCATAAGCCGAAACGACTGCTTTATCTCCTTCACGACCTCGCAAACCGCCTTACTATCCTTTCTCATTTATCTGTTAAATCAATGTCCCGTATTCCTGTCCGTACCTAAGCATCTGGTGAGCATAGTCTTCACCATAGTATACCTGAACATCAGCGATATCTCCATTATTGTCATATATCGGTAGCAGTTGTGGATTGATAAATCCTTTGTAAGGCGCAAGATTTAGCCTCTGATACCTCTCAAGAATCTCTGCATGCAACTCGGCATCTACCTTAACGGCATATTGTTCTACAAGTTTTCTTGCTGCTTTATAGTCGCCCTCACTCTTTATGCGTTGTATCTCTGCAAGTAGTGTGGCAATAAGACTTCTCAGCTGTTCGTAGTCGGATATCTCCAGGTATGTCTTCTCATTCCGTCTTATGAGATGGATTACGTTACCGTTCTCATAACACCAATTAGCAATGAGCGCACGATTACGCATATGAGCTTCTTCTATCTGGTGACCTGGCTTTATTCGAATCAGTTGGGTCATCAGTCCGTTCATCATATAAGTGTAATACTGCGACTTGTATGCCTCTATGTCTGGTGTTAGCCCTAATTCCACAAGTTTCTCATCTGCGATATAATAGAGCCCGAATAGATCGGCTCTTGCTTCTTCAATGGTACTACTATATGCCTTTAGGGCGTCGGGATCTGTTCCTGGCAACATTTGTCCGCTACCATGTCCCAGACACTCATGTAAATCTGTATGCAGGTCATCACACAAATCACCGTATTGCCCAATGAGTTCCAAAGTGGCATCATCAATTACAAACTCTTCCTTGAACCCGTTACCATGAGCTGCTTTATTATATGCATCAGTGATGTTGCTTATGGTTATACTCTTTGAACCATACTGAGCACGTATCCAATCGGCATTAGGAAGGTTAATACCTATTGCTGTCGACGGATATTCCTCGCCTCCAAGCATAGCAGCACAAATGACATTTGCTGTTACTCCCTTAACCACCGGTTTTCGAAAACGTGCATCTACAGGCGAGTGGTCCTCAAACCACTGAGCATTATTACTGATTATCTGGGTACGACATGTGGCTTCTTTATCGATATACTCAACAAGTCCTTCCCACGATGCCTTTAATCCCAAAGGATCACCATAGACCTCGATAAATCCGTTAATAAAATCAATAGTAGCATCATGTTCTGACACCCATTCAATTGAATATTTATTGAATAGTACCAAATCACCTGTTTTATAATAACTTATTAGAGTGTTTATCAGTTTTCTCTGGCATTCGTTTTCAGCATAGTCTGCAGCTTTCTCCAGCCAATAGATAATCTTACGGATAGCAGGACCGTACAGACCGTTGGCACACCATACCTTTTCCTTTATCTCTCCTTTCTCTTTAACCAATGTGGAGTTGAGTCCATACGATAGAGGTTCTTTGCAGTCGGCATACCGTTCTTTCATGCGTGCATAGAAGTTCTCTGCCTCCTGTTGTGTCACCCCATCATAGAAATTACATGCTGAAGTGACTATCAAATCCTCACCATCAGCCTTGTTCACACGTTTTGGCATGTATGAAGTATCGAAGATGGCTGGCCAGATTATATTACAAAGCTCTTCCAGAGATAATATCTCTTTTCCTATTGGCAAACTTGTGATGTCCACCTTCTTCAATGCATCCTTGAGAAACTGCTCAGGGAAACCCGGTTCAAATTTCTCACAACCATAGTGATGGTATATTCCATTTGAAAACCATATACGTTTGAGATATACTTCAAAAGCACGAAACTCATCAGTGTCGTGAGGAATGTCGGCATCGGTATATACCGTTTCTAATGTCTTGCGTATCAAGAGATTGTGTTTCCCGTTCTGATCAAAGATGATATCACGTCCAAAAAGAGTCGCTTTGGCAAGATAAAAGATAAATATCTTCTGCCTAAGCGACAATTTTTCAAATCCGTTAAGATGATAGCGAAGCAATTGCAGATCTGCAAACCGTTCGCTCTGATAAATAAAATCCACTACTCGGTACCCTCCTACTCTACTGATTTCTTCTTACGTGGCTGCTTCACCATTGCAGGATGCTGCTGAAGGTGCTTCAAGCGATACTCACGTGGAGTGATACCCTGAATCTTGTAGAATGAAGCATAGAACGACTGGCGATTAGCAAAACCTACCATATCACTCACCTCCTCCATGCGGAGATCCTGGTAACGCTTATCAACTAGTATTGACATTGCCTCATCGATACGGTACTTGTTGACGAATGATGTGTAGTTCATGTGAAATCTCACATTAACTACAGCAGAGATATAACGGGTGTTTGTACCAAGTGCCTCTGCCAGTTTCTTGGCTGAATAGTCCTTGTCACGATACTTCTTCTGCATGACAATGATATTCATAATCTTCTCCTGCATCTCATCCATCAGTCGTGGACTCACCAAACTGCGATAAGCAGCCTCTTTTTCTTTGAGTTCTGTAATATTATACTTTGCCATATCTACGAATTATGGTTAAGTTGATATTAAAATTTTTGCAAATATACAAATATTTTAGATATAATGCAAGAAAAAACAGATAAAATTTGCAAAAAAGTTGAAAAAAGTCGCTTTTTCTGTCACTTTTTCATAAAAATAAGGTGAGAAAGGACAGGAATCAGAATAATTTTTTGTAACTTTGCAGAGCAAATTTATAAAAGATGGCAAAGAAAAAGATACTTTTTATCAATCAGGAGATAGCTCCTTACGTACCTGACACAATTATGTCGCTCCAAGGCCGTGATATCCCCCAGGCCATTCAGGAGAAAAGTCATGAAATACGCATCTTCATGCCAAAATGGGGTAATATCAATGAACGAAGAGGTCAGCTCCATGAGGTGCAGCGTCTCTCTGGTATGAATCTTATCATCGATGATACAGACCATCCACTAATCATTAAAGTAGCATCTATTCAGTCTGCAAAGATACAGGTGTACTTTATTGATAATGACGATTATTTCAGTAAGCGTCAGATGGAACAAGGTGAAGACGGGAATGACTATGCCGACAATGGTGAGAGAGCCATCTTCTTTGCTCGTGGTGTACTAGAGACTGTAAAGAAGCTCCGATGGGTACCAGATATCATCCACTGTCAGGGATGGATGAGTGCCGTCATACCTCTTTATATTAAGACAGCATATCACGACGAGCCTTCGTTCACCAATACAAAGGTCATCACCTCACTTTACACTAGAAGCCTTAATAGTGCTCTTGGTGAGAACTTCAAGCGCTGCGTTGAGTTCCGTGATGCAACAACAGAAATACTGAAACCTTATAATGACATTTTTGAATTTGAAGATCTTGGTAAGCTCGCTATAGACTATAGCGATGGCATTATCCAGTCAGATACAGAAGTAAACAGCAATCTTCTCAAATATGCACAGGAGAAAGAAAAACCCATTTTGAATTATAAGGAAGAAGGCTTTGCTGATGCCATCGAGGATTTCTATGACCAGATAGCTCCAGATGCACCTGCAGAGGAAACAGAAGATTAAAAAAAGATATAGTATACAAGCAATGAAATTAAAATTTGTTACAGCGATTGCACTATGCGCAATGGCAATACTTTCTTGCGACGAAAATACCGGTACACTTGGAGACTCTCTTACTGACGAGAGCAACAAACTCGTCGTAACCACTCAGAACTTTGATGTTCTTACAAAATCCATGGAAGTGGACTCGGTCTATTCAAAAGAGCGTCAGTGTTATGTTGGGAGAGTCTTAGACCCAGAGACTGGTACTTATGTCAAGACTACATTCACCACTCAGTTTAATATGATGGAGCATGCCTCTGACCAACTTCCTAAGAAAGAGGATATCATCGATTTGGATTTTGAAGGCGATGGAGATATCTTAGCTGACTCTTCATATATCATGATTTACTTCGACGTGCCATCAAGTTATGGTGACACGCTAACCACCATGAAACTAAGAATATCAGAGCTTAGCAAGGCAATTACCGGTACCAACACGCGTTATACCAATTTTGATGCTAAGACAGCAGGATATCTTCGTAACAACGGTCTGAAATACGATAAGATGTTCTCCTTACGTGACCTTAACCGTAGTGACAGCATCAGATATCTCGTAGATTCCAACCTGCATCGCAATTCTAGCACCAGTGACAACGGCTGGTATGACTTTATGCGTCTCTGGCTTAATGATCCGTATACAGACAAAGACGGAAAGACTTATCGCAACTACGGAACGTACATTCTCCGTTCATACTATAACCATCCTGAATATTTCAAAAACTCATATTCGTTTATCAATAATGTATGTCCCGGATTCCATTTCGAAACAATCGATGGCATTGGCGTGATGGCGAGAATCAAGGAGATAAGTTTGTATGTGTTCTATAATTTTATTAATAACGGACGTGTTGCTAAGACTTATCTTATGGCTACATCTACAGAAGAGGTTGTTCAGACCTCAACTGTTGTTAACGATAAGGAAGCCATGAAGACTCTAGTTGCCGACAACAGTTGTACATATGTAAAGTCACCTGCTGCGATATTCACAGAGGTGGAACTACCAATCGATGGCATTTGTACATCCCACCCCACCGACTCTCTATTGTCTGCAAAGGTATCTTTTCAGCGACTAAACAATTCCGGTGAAGCTACTGAGTTTGCTTTCTCTAAGCCCTCATCCCTATTGCTTATCGAAAAAGATAGTCTTAACTCGTTCTTTCTTAAGAACAGCACTTACAACAACACTTATGCATATCAGGCATCACTCTCAAGCAATGCCTATACATACAGCAATGTCTCAAACCTTATCTCGCGCATGTACAATAAGAAGATTAAGGGAATGAAGAGTGATCCTAACTGGTTAGAAAAGCATCCTGACTGGAATAAGGCTGTGCTCGTTCCTATCGAGGAGGTAACAGTAACTTCGTCTTCGTATTACACCTCTACTTCAAGCACCATTGCCTTGAAGAACAAGATGGGATTGTCGAGCACTCGTTTGATAAGGGGTACGGCTGCATCGCCTATCAAAATGGAGGTTATCTACGCGAAATTCAAGGAGTAGGTATATGGCCGACGGATTTCTCGAAAAACATCATGAAGACTATGAGGCTCGCAAAGCCGCATGGCTGAGAAAGAAAAAGTATCTATCTAAGACAGGTAAACGGCAAATAGAGCGCCCCGATGATGAGGCGCTCTAATTCTTATCTTATAACCTTAAACTTGGCGAATTTCAGCAGTAGTTGTTTTGTGCCGGTATTTCTGAACTGTACTGTGGCTTTTGTATTCTCACCCGTACCCTCAATCTTTATTACCTCACCTATGCCGAAACGCTGATGCTCAATGGTATTGCCTACATGTAGGTCGCCAGCACTCGCATCTGTTGCCATCGGACGTGGAGGTACAGCACGATTCACAGATTTAAATCGTCCACAACTCGCGATGTTCAATTGCCGCTTGAATCCCTCAGAGAAAGGATCTACCGCCTTCTCTTGTTGTCTTGGGGCAACGGCTCTTGGCTTAGGATCAGCCTTGAACTGTGTAGACACAGGTCTGGGATTCTGCATCCATTCAGGACTTTCACTATTATATCCACGCGGATTTCGGCTATAGCCTCCGGTATTACCTGTGCCGTAAGCACCTCCATCATAGCGGTTATATGCTCTACGAGATGATCCTAAGAAAGACTGCTCTCCCCCGCCCTCAGATTTCACATCTATCAGCTCTGGATCGATATCCTGAATAAATCTCGATGGTGTGTCATACTCCATCTTCCCGTATCTGAAACGATTCTGGGCGCAGGTAAGTATACAATGTTTCTCTGCTCGTGTGATGGCTACATACAACAAACGTCGCTCTTCCTCCAGCTCTCGCATCGAGTTAGTACACATCGGACTCGGGAAGATATTCTCTTCCAGTCCCACTACGAATACCGTAGGAAACTCCAGACCCTTTGCCGAATGAATCGTCATCAGCGTCACCTTGTCATTCGAGTCTCCCTCATCGCTGTCGAGATCTGTAAGCAGAGCCACCTCCTGAAGGAAGTCAGGCAGATATACCTGCTCTCCCATATCCTCCTCACGACGGCTCTCCACAAAGTCCTGCATACCACTGAGAAACTCCTCCAGGTTCTCCTGTCGTGAGATATCCTCAGGGTTGCGTCCGCTATATATATCCTTGCTGATGCCTGAGTTCATGATGATGTCATGTCCCAGCGCGTAGGCATCCTCAGTGTTCAGTCGTCCTATCCATCCTTCGATAAGCTCCCTGAAGCCTTGCAGCTTTGTCATCGTAGCCTTGCTCACATCCATCGGGAAGAGCATTGGCTCCTTTATCACCTGCCACAGACTTACTCCATACATCTGAGCTGCCTGGGCAATCTTACCTACGGTAGTGTCACCGATACCTCTGGCAGGATAGTTGATTATTCGTTTGAATGCTTCTTCGTCGTAGGGGTTAGCAACTAGTCGGAAATAGGCTATCACGTCTTTTATCTCCTTACGCAGATAGAAGCTCAGACCTCCGTAGATACGATATGGGATATTATCCTTACGCATCTGTTCCTCAAAGCTTCGGCTCTGGGAGTTGATGCGATACAGGATAGCGAAGTCACTCCAGTTGCAGTGGTCTTCCCTACGCAGTCGCTTAATTCCCTGAGTCACTATCATCGCCTCTTCCTTGTCGGAATAGGCTGGTTTCAACTGTAGCTTCTCACCGTGCTCATTCTTAGAGTACACATTCTTCGGAATCTGCCTCTCATTACGTCTGATGAGTGAGTTTGCGGCCTGTACTATCAGCTGTGTCGAACGATAGTTCTGCTCCAGCTTAAAGAGTTTAGTGTCGTTATATTTGCTTTGAAAGTTGAGTATATTGTCTATGTTAGCTCCTCTGAAACTATAGATACTCTGTGCATCGTCGCCCACCACACAGACCTTCTGACGTTCCTTTGTCAACTGGTACACTATCGCCTGCTGGGCATAGTTAGTATCCTGATACTCATCCACAAGCACGAAATGGAATCTCTCCACGTATTTCCTTCTAATATCCTCGTGATTCTGGAAGAGCACCCATGTCTGCACCAGGAGATCGTCGAAGTCCATAGCATTAGCCTGACGACATCGCTCAACGTATCTTATATATATGTTCTTCACCTCAGGGCGTTTCTGCTCGGCATCATAAGCCGCCGAAGGACTCGATGCGTAGGCCTGTGGCAGGAGCAGATGATTCTTTGCCATCGAGATACGGTCGGCAACGGATGCTGGCTTATATACCTTATCGTCAAGCTGCATCTCCTTGATGATAGTCTTCACCAGTGATCGAGCATCGCTCTGGTCATAGATGGTGAAGTTGGAATTATATCCTATATGTTCTGCCTCATTACGCAGAATACGAGCGAAGACACTATGGAAGGTACCCATCTGCAGATACCTCGCACGCTCCTCGCCCACCAGCCGCGCGATACGTTCCTTCATCTCGCGTGCTGCCTTGTTGGTAAACGTAAGTGCCAGAATCTGCCACGGGGCCATCCCCTGCTCCAGCAGCCAGGCTATCTTATAGGTAAGCACTCTCGTCTTCCCTGAACCTGCACCTGCTATTACAAGACTGGCCCCGTCGCAGTATTCTACCGCCTGACGCTGACTATCATTTAGCTGGCTTAGCATCAGCCTTTGCGTCGTCCTTCTTATCGTCAGTCTTCTTTGGTGCTGGCTTGTAACGCTTGTTCAGACCGTTGATAACGTCCTGGGTGATATCATACTTCTTGTCGGCAAAAAGGATATTGTCACCAGCCTTTGAGAGGATGATGTCATAGTGCTTATCGTTGTTGTATGCCTTAAGGAAGTTCTGCAGTGAATCGCGCAGAGCCTCGTTAAATTTTGCTGTCTCGATGGCGAGCTCATTCTCCAGACGTGCCTGCAGAGTCTGTAAATCCTGCTGCTGACGCTGGATGGCTGCTTGCTGACTCTCTGCCTGCTGACGGCTTGTAAAACCGTTGTTATTGAGCTTCTGCTGGAAATTAGCTACTGCTGCCTGAAGGGCGTTACCTTTCTGGTTGAGGGTGTTACGGGCATTGTTGCTCTTCTTCTCGAGAGTAACGCTGTAGTCCTTGGCAAATGTGTACTGAGTCATCAGTGAATCAACTTCTACATAGGCAATCTTCATGCCTGTAGTGTTCGCATCATCGCTAGAGGGCTGATTGTCCATCTTTGGAGCGGCATTGTTGCACGATACCATCATAGCTGCGATGGTCAGAGCTGGAAAAATGTACTTTTTCATCTTTTCGTTTGAATGATTTTTTATTTTATAAAATTTATTTCAAATATCTTTCACTTACCGCAAACTCACTCTTCCTCCTCATCTCCTTATCCTGGTCCATTACACAATGGATGCCTCTTTCCTTCATCGCTTCAGAATCGTGAATATGCTGCGACTTGAACTCTCCCTGACGCACAAGAAGCACTCTTACGAGGAAAAATACCATCGCGATAGCAATTATTAACGTCGATATGAGCAGAGTTTCAATCATTTTTTGTACTTTTGCGGGTGCAAAGTTACGAATAAGAGAGCAAAATACCAAATTTATTTGTGAAATCAATTATAAAAACGTATTAATAATGAATAAAAACGACTTAAAACCAGCATCAGTCTTTGCTGAATTTGCTAAGATTAATGAAATTCCGCGTCCATCAAAGCGCGAAGAGAAGATGATTGACTATCTCCGTAACTGGGGCGAGAGCCATAATCTCGAAACAAAAGTCGACGAGACAGGTAATGTTATCATCCGCAAGCCAGCCACTAAGGGCATGGAGAACTGCAAGACAGTAATCCTACAGAGTCACATGGATATGGTGTGTGACAAACTTGTGGATGTAGAGTTTGATTTCGACAAGGACGCAATCAAGACATATATCGACGGAGAGTGGCTCACTGCCGAGGGCACTACCCTTGGTGCCGACGATGGTATCGGCTGTGCCATCGAACTGGCCATCCTTGCTGCCGACGATATCGAGCACGGTCCTATCGAGTGTGTCTTTACCCGTGATGAAGAGACAGGTCTCTCAGGTGCTGAGGGCATGAAGGCAGGCTTTATGAGCGGCGACTACCTCATCAACCTCGACTCTGAGGATGAGGGTGAGATCTTCGTCAGCTGTGCCGGAGGCCGTAATACCCAGGCCAAGTTCACTTTCGCCCGTCAGGATGCTCCTCAGGGCAGTTTCTTCATCAAGGCCTCACTGAAGGGGCTCGTCGGAGGTCACTCTGGTGATGACATCAATAAGAAGCGTGCCAACGCCATCAAGATTCTCGCCCGTTTCCTCTTCCAGGAGATGAAGCGTTACGATGGTATCTGTCTGGCTCAGTTCCATTCCGGCAAGCTCCACAACGCCATTCCTCGCGACGGCTATTTCGTTATCGCTGTTCCCAACGAGCTGAAGGAGAATATCCGTGCCGACTGGAATGTCTTTGCTTCAGAGGTAGAGGATGAGTTCCATGTTACCGACACTCAGATGGTCTTCGCTATGGAGAGCACTGATACCGAGAAGATCATCGACCCCGCTGTTGCTAAGAATTTCGTGTGGGCCGTACAGGCTGTCGACAATGGTATCTACGCCATCTGTCAGGATGAGGCTCTCGGAGGAATGGTAGAGACATCGAGCAACATCGCCAGCATCCATACTCTCGACACCAACATCGAGATACTGAGCAGCCAGCGCAGTAATGTGATGTCTAACCTCGATAATATGTGTGCCACCATCCAGGCAGCCTTCGAGCTTGCTGGTGCTGAGGCCGTATCAAGCGACGGCTACCCCGCATGGAAGATGAAGGCCGACTCGAAGCTTCAGGAGATTGTGGTTGCCTCGTATGTGAAGCTCTTCGGCCATAAGCCAGTAGTTCGCGGCATACATGCTGGATTGGAGTGCGGTCTCTTCTCTGAGCGTTATCCAAACCTCGATATGGTCAGCTTCGGCCCTACCCTGCGATTCGTTCATACTCCCGACGAACGACTTCACATCCCTACAGTTCAGATGGTATGGGATCACCTGCTCGATGTACTAAAGAATATCCCAAAGAAATGAAGATATCGCGCGCGTATATATCAATAGGTGTGGCAATGCTGCTGCTTGCTTCGTGCGGGCAGCAGTATGCTGCCAAACAGAAAGTAAAGGATTTCGTAAAGATGCATGCCACGGAGGAGATAGATATCACCTCGTTTTCCGACCTCGATTCCACACGTGTCATCAGCGATTCGTTGCTTCAGGTTATGCGGAAGAATGCTCTCAGCGACCCGTTGTTCAAGGATGTCCGTCTGGGGGATGTCCCCAAATCGTCTACCCTACTATATATCCGAATGCGATATGGCGAGGATAGCCTGATGCAGTCCAAAACCTTCTATTTCGACCATGATCTCAATGAGATAATTGCCATAAAATAAAAATGTTATAATACACCAATAAAATATTACTTTAAAATTATGAATAGGATTATTAACTGCCTACTGGTTGCCACCATTATCTGTGGTGCAACAGTATTTACATCGTGTTCCAACGACATTGGTGATAAGCCTTCTACCCCCATCGTTCAGAGCTTGGAAGAGAATATTGTCGGCCTCTGGTACGAGGAGTTCGAGTATAAGGATGTAACAGAGAAAGGCAAACCCTTCAACCGTGCCTTGATAGCTATGGAGGCCAAAGCCGACCACACGGGCTATGTAGCGCTGGCTGTGTTTGATGACGAATTCAACGAGCCGCTTGAGATTTACGGCGGTCCTAGTGATGCGCCATTCACATGGCAGGTGACAGCCGATGGAGAAATCACACTGACAGACCCGGCTTTAGGCTCGTTCTACACGACGCGTAGTACACGTAGTAACGATAGTAACAGTAGCTTTGTCGATATTGGTAAGATAACGATGAATTATACATCGGGTGGCATCTCCTTCAGCAATGCATCCCATCAGGGTTCGCTTGCCAGGGCTGCTAGCAACAATAGCGGTTTGATTCAGGACTGGATGGCGAAGTCTACGCTTCCTCGTGCATGCATTACTGACAGCATCCCGGTGTTGCTATTCCCCGACTACATGAACTACGTGTTCAACTACCCATCGGTAGACCCTTTCGGTAATCCCTGCACACTCAGCGGTACCATAACAGTCGATAAGTCGTACGATAAGCCCTTCAAAGGCATCTTGCTCTACAACCACTTCACGGTTTATGCCACCACGCAGGCACCTTCACAAGGAGCCATCGAGTTCCCAACGGGCGCTGCCCTTACCCACTTCATCGTCGTAGCCCCTGACTACTATGGTTTCGGAATCACAGAGAAGGATCCGCAGGCCTACTGTATCTCACTGGCCAACGGACGCGCCTCACTCGATGCATATATCGCTGCCAAACGACTTGTTGAAGACCTGGATGTGAAGAAAGGAGACGACTTCATCATTGCTGGCTATTCAGAAGGTGCGCAGACCACGATGGGCGTGTTACGTGAGATCTCGGAGCGCCATCCAGAGGTAAAGGTTAAAAGAGCTTTTGCTGGCGATGGTCCCTACGACATCAACTCGATGTATGATGCCATCTCTAAAGGCGACACCGAGATGCCCAGCACCGTCTGCAACGTACTCTATGCCTACAACCACTTTTTCCAGTTGGGTTACGACATCCACGATTATCTGAAAGATCCTGTGGCCTCAAACTTCGATGAGTGGTTCCTTAGCAAAAAGTACAAGCGCAAGGCTCTAGACGAGGAGCTTATCAAAACAAAGAAGACGAGTGATATCTGTACTGCTGCTGTCCTCGATTCTAACAGTCCCCTGTCGCAACGCTTCAAGGCAGCCTTCAGTAACGATGCTCTCACCAGCGGCTGGACACCCCGTAACGACTTCGACATCATGCTCTTCCACGATACTAAAGACGATGTGGTACCCGTGGAAAACTACTATGCCATGAAGAAGTTCCTCGACGATCAACATATCAAGACAGAGGGGCTTGTTGATGAGTATAGTTCAGAAACGATTAAGGGAGCTGGCATAAGTAACCATGAGACATCGGCCATTACCTTTTTTCTCAAGATTGTCGAGTGGATAAGAGCAAACTATTAAAATAATAATTTCTATGCAGACAAGATTTAAAAAGAATGCAAAGATTGTCGATATCATGATTACCTCTGTCGGTGGTACACTTTCAGTTGGTGTCATGCTTTATGGCATCTATCACTTCGGTCTAAGCCAGGCTTGGCCCGAGCTGATACTTAACCTGTTTTACATCGCCTGTCTTGTGATGATATGGATGTATTTCTTCAACTACCGTATTACAACTCATCAGTTCAACTACTGGTGTTCCATCTCAACTGGCATGACGGTGCTGCTGCGTGACATCCTGTTTGCACCGCCCCTGGCCAACCTCGCTCTGCGCTCAGCCAGTTTTACTCTCTCGGTGCTGTTGCTTTGCACGCTGACTTACTTCTATGCCAGAAGGGAATGGAAGAGCTACACCAAGCACAATCTGTGGATTATCTTTGCAATCGACGCGCTCATAGCTGCAATCTATCAGTTCGATATCATGTATTTTGAGACTACCGACGAATACACCAACTATATGCTCACCGAGATATGGATACGCCCCACTATTACCTATGGGCTTGTGGCTTGCTTCGTCACAGAATCAAAAGAAGGAAGCAATTGAGGCTTATCAATAGTTTTAAACATTTAAAGAATATTCGATTATGAAAAGAATGATTTTCAGTTGGGTGATGACCTCCGTCCTCATCTGCTGCTGGCTGACAACAGGTGCTTTACTTACTTCATGCAGCTCAAATGACGATAATCCTACTTTAGCGGAGGTTACTCTTGAGGATGCATTGAAAGACGGGACAATAGTAGCTTTGACTTTTCACCTGAACGGCGAGGAATTTTATGTTGCCTTTATGAGGGTTGGTGATACGTACGAACTTCTGGACTATGGCATGACGCGTGCTGGAGTCAAGGCCTTAACGCGTGCTGACGAACCAACTATCACAGAGAAGGATTGCGAATTTTCGATGGAGCACGACAAGGCTAACAACGTGATTAAATTCACAGTCAAGGAGAAAAATACTTCCAACCTTGTGCTGACCGCTTTCGTCGACGTCAATGAGAGTACCATAGAGGTGATACCAGGCGATCCGAAGTACAAGGTGACAGGTGTTAAGATGAAGGTTTCAAACGTAGAGATTACCAAGCTGCTGAAAGAGAAAGGCGATGGCATTACTCTGACTGACGCACTCGTAAAAGGAGCCAAGGTGGAGATTGTATACAAATGGAACAATAGTTTAACAACCACCTTTACTTTCACCAATAATGGTGGAACGTTCTCCTGCACCATTATAGGTGACAATGCTGATATTTTCGATAGTTTCCTGAAGCCGGAAGGCAATGAGCTCTTTTTCTCTGCTAAAAATAAAGACTGGTTTGCCAGTGAATGTAATCTCGAGATCAAATTCAACATAGTGAAGAACACCTACAAGTTCTGGACGGTCACACATGACATTTACAACTCCTTCACCATCAGCGTGAACGGCACCAACATCACCTCGACGCTGACGAAGGAGAATCTATAATAATAAGATGGTTGTCACAAAGAGTGACAACCATCTTGTTCCAGAAGTTCCTTCAGTTTATTGACATTGCTGCGCGAAACGGGAATAGCATCGTGGCTCTGACGCATTACGAGTTGCATGGAGCGTGAATTGGAGGAAATTTGATCCACCTTACCGAGATTCACCATAAAGGCACGATGGCAACGCACTATCATGGGGAAAGCTTGTAGCGCGTCTTCCATCTGTTTCATCGTGGAGCGGAGCATCGTTGTGTGTACCTCACCATTTAACTGCTGACATACCTTAACATAGTTGCCAACAGCTTCTATATATAATAGGTCGAAAATATCAAGGGTAACATGCTCGTTGGTGGTTCCTTCGAGTGTTATCTGTGAATCCTGATTAGTTTCTCCAGTCATAAGGTCGTTTGCTGACTGTCGTGGGGCTCCTGCGTTTGAAATCTGCAATTTCTTCAGTTGCTCGTTCAGCTGACGGGTTTCCTCCAGTTCTGCTGCCAGATATCGGCTACGGAACTTGAATCGCCAATAGAGTCCTATGGCAAAGGAGAGGAAGGCGATAATCACCAATGTCTCTAGATAATTCCCCAAAGACAGTTTGTTACTTTCCACCAAACTGCTCATCGAAAAATGACGGTATAGGCAGACGAATAGTGATACCAACGGTGTGTTGATACATTGGAATCGGAGATTGCGGCTGATGACATAGCTGACGCCACGATCGTATGAGCGCGGCATGCAGACAATAAACCTCAGAATGACTTCCGTCAGGAAACAGCTTGAAATGCCTAATGCAAATATTGCCAGCAAATGAACATAAGCCTGCCATTGACACACTTCGAGTCCGAATGGCTTGAAGATGGCTATCGCCAACACCATGAAAATACAGCTGATTAAGCGGATGCTGATAGTTTCTTTGTGACCTTTGTTCATACAGCCGACAAAAGTAATACAATTCTGTCAAATCACCAAACCATTTGTCACTTTTCGGTCATTTCATCCCACTTTCATTACCATTTATCACATACACGCGCAGAATATCCCAGAAAATTGTAGGGTAAGATAATACGTCATAACTTTGCGGTTGAAAATGTTTAATGTTTAAATTATCAAGTTATGAAACCAAGAACGATTATTGGAATTCTGTTGATTGTGGCTGGTGTTTGGAAGCTAGCTAACATATGGGGTGTCATAGAGAACGACTGGCTATGGCGCCAGCCCTGGACAGCTTACATTGCTCCAGCAGCACTTATCTACTTAGGAATATTAGTGATTGTAAATAGTTATCGTCGCGACCCAGATCAATGGTTACAGCGTCCGCTGCCTATTGGTGAAGATGGTAAGCGTATCTGCTGCAGCGTTCACTATGGCGGCGATGAGTACATCTATCGTGGTGAGCCATTTCATGGTGCCCGTCTCGACACTTTCTGTGGTGGCATCCGAATGGACTTGCGACATGCCACTATTACTGAGGATGAAGAGATAGAGATACATACCTTCTGTGGCGGTGTGGAACTCTTTGTTCCTCAAACGGTTAACATCGTAGTCAAGAGCCGCAGTTTTATTGGCGGTGTTAGCAACCATGTTTTAAAAAGCGTAGAAAAGAATGCCCAAACTTTACACGTAATTGCCGATAATTTTATTGGTGGTGTGGATATCAAGAATTGACAAATTATTGCAACTTTTTTAAGTGGTGAGACGTCAAACGAACAAATATTAACAACTATTTAAGGAATATGAGTAAAATTGTATTTAGGATAACAGTCTTCATGGCTTTAATGATGATTACGATGACAGCCCAAGCTAAAACGCAAGACTGGGGCGGACGAGTTATCGACGAGAAGGGCGAGCCGATGCCCTTTGTAAATGTAGTGTTATTATCGCTACCCAACTCTGCTTTTGTGCAGGGAGGCATGACTGATGACTAAGGTATTTTTAAGATTGTGACGGATGTGAACGATGGCCTGTTTAAGGTAACTAGCGTGGGTTATCAGACCTTATATATAAAGGCAGGTCAGAACTTGACTATTCAGATGAAAGAAGACACCCAACTATTGGAGGAGGTAGAGGTGAAAGGTCAACTGTCTAAGACTCATGTAAAGGGTGACGCCATGCGCACCACCATTGCAGGAACCATACTGGAGAAGGTTGGAACCATCAGCGATGTACTCACAAAAATTCCATCTCTTGAGGCTGAGAGCGGGGGGGGGCGTCAAGGTGCTGGGGCGTGGCGCTGCCGAGATATACATCAATGGTCGCAAGCTGCAAGATGTAAGCGAGTTAGACCGTATCAATTCTGATCAGATTCTGCATGTAGATGTAGTTCAGAATCCTGGTGCACGCTATGCTGCATCAACCAAAGCCGTAGTACGCATCACGCTGAAGAAGGCTCAGGGCGATGGTATCAGTTTCCAGGAGAAAGCTCAGGGTATGTATCAGTATGGCTTCTCTGTGAATAACCTCTTCGACCTCAACTATCGTACGGGCGGCCTCGACCTCACAACCTCCTTCTGGGCTGGTCACTACGGTCATTGGAAGTCGCTACAGGAAAACGATATGTATTATCTGGTTGGCAACGACGTCGTCAATGGTTATTCCAAGCAGGAGACAAAGCGCAAATGGAAGAGGTTGTTGCCACAGCTGCAGGTTAACTATAATATTCACGAGAATCACAGTCTAGGTGCATTCTACAAGTTCGACTATCACCCCAGCGACGAACTGACCTGCCAGTTTAATACTGACGAATACCAGAACGGCACTTTCATGGAGCGTTCGGAGAGCGAGGTATGGCAGGATTCCCACTTCAAGAAGCACATCTTTAACGCCTATTATAATGGTAAGGTAGGACAGCTGGGCATCGACCTGAACATCGACTGTCTCTTCGACGATACCGAAACTCCAGGCCACACCCGTGAATTGGCTTGGGCTGATGGTGCGAAGACAGGTGATTATGCTGTACGCCTCGACCTGCGTTGCAACGATGGATTTAGCAGCGACGAGACCAAGGCTATTCTGTATGGACCACGTGAGATGACGGTGTTTTATCCCACACGTCGCACCTTCATTCTAAACCTTACCTGGAAGTTCAACGAGGCCCGTTCTAAGTATCGTGGTTCTGGTGCCGGTGAGAAGCAGAAGGCACGTATGTAAAATATGTACAAGACCCGTAATCTCCCAAACACGCGTATTGACGTGGCCGATGCCCTGCGAGGAATCGCTGTGGCTGGTATCATCCTGTACCACTCTGTAGAGCATTTCAACATTTTCACTCAGGAGGCCATTATCCACGCATTGCCTACTGACCAGACAGTAGCTGAAGTTCTCGCCTGGTTGCTGTCTGGCAAGATGTATGGCATCTTCGCCATGCTCTTTGGACTGAGCTTTTTTATTATGAATGATAATCAACAGCAGAAGGGCAAATGCTTCTCTAGACGCTTCGCTTGGCGCATGTGTCTGCTCTTTATGTTTGGTGTCATCAACGTGGCGTTCTACGATGGTGACATCCTGATGCTCTATGCCTGCTATGGTCTGCTGCTCATTCCTATCAGTTATTTGCCGTCAAAGGCGGTCTGGTGCATCATTGGCTTGCTGGCTATCCAGCCCTTAGAGCTGTATTGCCTGCTGACTGACCTTAAGCTCGACCATACCCGTTTCTATGAGATTTCAGGGATTATCAACAATGCACATGAGCATGGGACGTTTTGGAAGAACGCCCTTACTAATCTGCGTTTGGGCTTCGAGGTGAACCTGCGTTTCAACATCTTTAGTGGTCGCCTCACACAGTTGCTCTGTCTCTTCATCCTAGGCATGCAGCTTGGACGACAGCGAATGTTCTACAACGAGGGTCGTAACCTGCAGATCTGGCATAAGATCCTTATGATATCTACAGTTGTTGTCATCGCCCTGAGTTTTGTAAACTTCGGTGAATTGGAAGGTTGGCTCAAACCCATCTACAACCTCATCATCCTCCTGATGATCGTCTCTGCTATTGTCTCAGCATGGTATGCCTTCAAGGGAGTTCGCCAAGTGCTCCATCATCTGTGCATCTTTGGCCGCATGAGTCTCACCAACTATCTGTTGCAGTCCATCATCGGCTGCTCTATCTTCTGCGGTTACGGTCTGGCCTGCTATTACAAACTGGGCATCACCTACGCCGTAGTGGTTGGAGTGGCAATGGTTATCACACAATACCTCTTCGCCCACTTCTGGTTCGCCAGCCATCAATGTGGCCCGTTAGAGGGCTTATGGCGAAAACTCACTTGGATATAGATATATCGTAAGGGATGGTTTAGGACCACTCTGCCAATATCGTTCCGGAATTGACAACCACCTTGTTTATACATTTTTCGGATAAAATTTGGAAGTGTGGATAAAAGGTTGTAACTTTGCAGCGAAAAATTAAGATTATGAAAAAATTTTTAATAGCACTATGCGCTTTAGGGCTGATGACCGCATGTCATAAAGACGACAATGAGGAAGAAAAGGCCGGACGTACCGTATTGATATATATGGCTGCAGAAAATAATTTGGGACGTAACAACAATGGCGAACGGTTTGCCTATGATGACATTCTTGAGATTAAGAAAGGTGTAAGGACCATAGGCAACAATCATCTTGTAGTTTATGTCGACAAATGTAATGATCCGGATCCAGAGTTCAACGACCCTACCCCATACATGCTCCACTTCCATGAAGGTGAGTTGAAGGACTCTATCCCCTTAAAAGAGACCTATACTGCAGACGCAGCGGTGCTGGAAATGGTGGCAAGACAGGCTTTCGACTCGTGGCCTGCCAAGAGCTATGCACTATGTCTCTGGGGACATGGTACCGGATGGACCATCAACAACGATTCGTTAAAATACAATGCAAGAAAGAAAGCCTACGGCGGTGATACAGGCAACAACTCTTATAGCTCAGCCGGAAGATATTGGATGAATATCCCATCGATGAAACTGGCGCTGTCGAGACTTCCTCACCTTGACTATATCCTCGCCGACTGCTGTAATATGATGTGTCTGGAGGTGGCCTATGAGCTGAAAGACGTGACAGATTATCTGTTTGGATCGCCTGCAGAGATTCCTGCTGCGGGTGCTCCTTATGACAAGATTGTTACGGAGATGTTTAACACTAATATTGCAAGTGTATATAAGAACATTATCGACCATTATCGTGATTATAAGTCTGTGCCTCTCTCATGCGTGAAGACCAGCGAGATGGCTAATGTGGCAAATGCTACAAAGGCGGTGCTGAAGAATATGAAGGATAAGCATGGCGACTCTTTCGTTTATCCAGACATGAAGGATCTGATTCATTACTATTATAAATATGACACCCAACAGGAATATTATGATGCTAATGACTTCGTGCTGAAATATGCAGATACAGACCAGTACAAAACATGGAAGGAGGCCTTAGATAAAGCTGTGATATATAAAAGGATAGCTACGTCGTGGGATACTGATAAATACTGGAGTTCTTACTATACAGACTTTAAGATGACTGATGCGAAGTTTGGCGGAGTGAGCATGTTCGTACCTACATATTATCAGAAGACGACAGAGAATAAAACCATCGAGCAGATGGGATGGTATTATGCGGCTGGATATGCAGATATAGGCTGGAAGGAGTGAGAAAAAATTAATAAATAAAAGAGGCTGGGAAATTATTTCTCAGCCTCTTCTTTTATCTCGTGGATTACTACTTTGATCTTTGAGATGCGGTGTTCGTGGAGTTCTGTCACCTCGAAGGTGAAGTTTGCAAAATTTATTCGTTCATGGAGTTCAGGGAAGTCCCCCTTTATCTCAAGCAGCAGGCCTGCCAGCGAGTCGGCATCGCCTTCTACATCCTCGAAGGTATCATCATCGATATCCATTATCTTAAAGAAGTCAGAAAGCAGAGTCTTACCTTCAAACACATAAGTATTGGCATTGATGCGAACGTAGCTCTTCTCTTCCTCGTCGTATTCGTCGTTGATTTCGCCTACTATCTCCTCAAGAATATCCTCAAGTGTGATGATGCCACTAGTGCCTCCGAACTCATCGACCACGATGGCGATATGCACCTTATTAGCCTGAAACTCACGCAGCAGGTCGTCGATTTTCTTCGTTTCGGGTACAAAATACGGCGGACGGATGAGCGACTGCCAACGGAAGGTTGCGGGTTTGGAGAGATGTGGCAACACATCCTTGATATACAGTATTCCACGAATATTGTCGATAGAATCCTGATATACTGGAATACGGGAGTAATTATTCTCTACTATGCACTTGATGACATCGGGGAACTTACTGCGGAAGTCGAGGTCTACAACATCCTGGCGACTGGTCATCACCTCCTTGGCTGTCTCATCACCAAAGCGCACGATGCCCTCGAGCATGTTCTTCTCGTCCTTTAGTTCCTCTTCGTCTGTGAGTTCGAGTGCCTGTTCGAGGTCATCCACGCTGAGCACATGACTCTCATGCTGCACCACCTTTGATGCCCAAATGCCTGAGCGGATTAGCACAGAGGCGATGGGATAGAAGACTTTTCTGAGTACGATGATGCCTCCAGCAAACTTACGGCACATGGCAAGAGCGTGTTGTCTGCAGTACACCTTAGGCATTATCTCACCGAAAAGCAGCAAGAGGAACGTGAGAAGAACAGTAATCACCAGAAACTCGAGCCACAAGGCTCCAGGACCGAAGTAGATGAGGTGATGGATGAAATAGGTGGAGAGCATGATGATGGCCACATTCACGAGATTGTTTGTGATAAGTATCGTGGCCAGCGTTCGCTCAGAGTCCTCGCCAAGGGCAAGGATCTGTTTGTCTGTCTCGTTATTACTCTCCTCTAGTTCATTGAGATCATTGGGAGAGAGCGAGAAAAATGCTATCTCAGAACCTGATGCAAAACCTGAAAAGAAAAGGAGTATAGCGGCAAGTATAGCCGCAAAGATGGCTCCCATGGAGGGAGCCATGATTGTTACTTCACTAAATATTTGTTGAAGATAGTCCATTTTACAAAATTAGAATGGCAGACCGCTACCCTGTTCACCATCAGAAGCTGCCTGTGGTGCAGGTGATGGCTGGGCGGGAGCTTCGGAAGAAGGTGTGGCTGCTTTAGGACCGCCAAGCAATTCCATGTTGTCAGCCCATATTTCTGTGGCATAGCGTTTCTGACCCTGTTTGTCATCGTAAGAAGTATAGCGGATACGACCCTCAATGTAGAGCCTGTCGCCTTTGTGAACATACTTCTCAATAATCTCTGCGAGTTTCCTCCAGAGAATCACATTATGCCAGTCGGTGTGTTCCGGCACCTGAGTACCGTTCTGAAGTGTATATCCACGCTCTGTAGTTGCAAGACGTACACGAGCTACAGCTACTCCCTGATCAACATAACGAACCTCGGGCTCCTGCCCTACGTTTCCAATAAGCATTACTTTGTTCATAGTTATTAATAATTTAAAAGGTTTATAATATACTACTTGGCAGCGCCTAAGTAGCGGAATTTAAAGTTCTTGCCCTTGGCAGAGGGAAACTGGCTACGATCGTCGACACGCTCACGGAGATGTTCTACAATACGATTGTAACAGTCCATTCCTGACTCAGCCTTGACGTAAGCGATAAACTGTGTATCACGATACTGGAACTTTCCTGTTCCGGGAACGAGGAGCACACGTTTGAAATCAATCATTCCCTCGTACCATCCTGGACGTATCTCATTGAGTTTTACCAATGCTGGGGCTTGGGCCTTTGGGGTTACGGTAGGGATTGTATGTAGTGCCTTCTTTTCTTTGAAGTCTTCCATTGTTGCTGCTTCTGTCTTGATGATGATAAAGTATACTCTCGGACGGACCTTATAACGCTTGGGATACAATACCTCGCTACCAGCATACTGGCGGATGTCAGCCTCCAAAACAGGATTCATTTCTATTTCATCTATTGAACTAAGAAAATTTATAGCTTCGTCGACACTCGTTACCAGCGTCTCTTGGTCGAAATACCTTAAATATAGATTCATCTTGATAACTAAAAAAATGATGTTTTCCTTAATAAAAAGAGCGGAAAACGGGACTCGGACCCGCGACCCCAACCTTGGCAAGGTTGTGCTCTACCAACTGAGCTATTTCCGCAGTTTTAAAAAATATGTGAAGAGGAGGAGACTCGAACTCCCACGTCGCAATTGACACTACCCCCTCAAAGTAGCGCGTCTACCAATTCCGCCACCTCTCCAACATACATAAATGCTGAATAAAAAAGAGTGCCCAGAACAGGACTCGAACCTGCACGCCTCGCGGCACACGCACCTGAAACGTGCGCGTCTACCAATTCCGCCACCTGGGCAATTTGAATCATCAAAGCCATTCCTTGATGCCTCTTTTTTGTTCAATAAGTGAGCGGAAAACGGGACTCGGACCCGCGACCCCAACCTTGGCAAGGTTGTGCTCTACCAACTGAGCTATTTCCGCGTTTTATCCTCTCTTGAGGGCCATCTCTCTCGATTGCGGATGCAAAGGTAATGCTTTTTTCGGAACTGACAAACTTTTTTCGTGATTTTTTTCAAAAAAAGTGCCATTTTATCGAAAAACACCCTATTTCGGGGCTCTAATCCATACGATTTCGGTAATCTTCGTACGTAAACCGACGTAAAATCTCAAGTTCGCCATTCTCGTGAAGCATACCTATCGAAGGATGGGAAATACCATTAAAAGTATTGGTCTTGACTGTCGTATAATGAATCATGTCCTCGAAAATCACCTCTTCACCTATCTGAAGCTCGTGATCAAAAAGCCAGGAAGACATATAGTCACCGCTGAGACAGCTGTTACCCCCCAAACGATAAAGACTTTTAACTTTATGATTACTATCGGTGATGTCGATGTGTTCAGCGCCACGAACCTCTGGATAATAGGGCATCTCGAGACAGTCGGGCATGTGACAGGTGAAGGATACATCGAGGATGGCAGTACGGATACCCTTGTCCTCTACGATGTCTACCACATGAGAAACGAGAGGGCCAGTCTGCCATGCAAAGGCACTACCGGGCTCAAGGATCACCTTCAGCCAAGGATAACGCATATGGAAATCCTGCATCATAGAGATAAGGAGATCAATGTCATAATCCTTACGGGTCATCAGATGACCACCCCCGAAGTTTATCCACTTCAGTTGAGGGAACCATTTGGCAAACTTCTCCTCTATATGTACGAGAGTGCGTTGGAACACGTCTGCCCCACTCTCGCAATGACAATGACAATGGAATCCCTCTATGTCGGATGGCAATTGCTCAGGCAGCTTATCGGCAGTAACGCCGAAACGGGTGCCAGGAGCACAAGGATTATATAATAATGTGTCTACCTCAGAATATTCCGGGTTAACCCTCAGACCTAACGACACACTAGCGGCACGCTCGTGATAACGCTCATACTGAGTAAGCGAGTTAAACGACAGATGCGATGAACATCTCACAATCTCGTCTATCTCATCGTCGGTATATGCCGGAGAGAAGGTGTGGGCAGGCGCCCCGAATTCCTCAAAAGCCAGACGGGCCTCGGAAAGAGAGCTGGCAGTTGTGGCATTGATGTACTCGCGAAAGATGGGAAAAGTCTTCCAGAGGGCGAAGGCCTTAAACGCAAGGATAATCTCTATATCGGCTTTCGCCGCAACATCAGCGATAAGCCTGAGGTTGCGGCGAAGCTTTTTCTCTTCTATAATATATATAGGTGTAGCCATTTACTCTTTTAATAGTGGAACAGTAAAACTGAAGGTTGAACCCTGACCCTCGACAGACTCTACGTAACAGTCGCCACCATTCTTACGGGCGAAGTCCTGACAGAGCTGAAGTCCAAGTCCTGAACCTTCCTCACCACCGGTACCGTATGTAGTCTCTCCCTTATGGAAGATGGTGTCGATACGGTCAGCTGCTATACCAACACCCTCGTCTTTCACGCTGACACGGGCAAAGTCACCCTCGTTAGCCATAAGAATCTGGATGGTGGAATTCTCAGGTGAGAACTTGATGGCGTTAGACATGAAGTTACGCAACACGGTCTTCATCATGTCATTATCAGCCTTCACCTTCAGAGGAGCCTCTGTCTTTTGCAGGTCGAGGGTGATATGTTTTGTCTGAGCTATCATCTCGAAGATTTCCACAACACCAGGGATGATATCGTTGAGGTCGAGATCCTGAAGCACGACATTAAGACGACCCGTCTGACTCTTTGTCCATTTCAGGAGGTTGTCGAGAAGGTCGTGTACCTCCTCTGACTCTCTGTTTGCCTGGTCAAGGAGAGTATAGAGCTCAGGGCCTACTGTCTCCTCGGATGTTGACTGAACCACTAGGTTGAGTACCATACGGATACTTGCCATAGGAGAACGGAGGTCATGGGCGATAACGGAATACATCTTATCGCGGTTATTAAGCGTGGCCTTCAGTTCTCTATTCTGCCTCTCGATGATTCGCTTTGCTGCAACGAGGGATATCTGCTGCATCACACGCATAACGAGTTCCTCCTTGTTGAAGGGTTTGGTAAGGAAGTCGCTGGCTCCTACCTGGAATCCCTTTACGAGGTCCTGAGGGGTGTTAAGTGCCGTAAGGAAGATGATGGGTATATCCTTGAGCTCGTCGTCCTTCTTCATGATAACAGCGGTATCGAAACCGTTGATGTCGGGCATCATCACGTCAAGAAGAATAAGATCGGGGTGCTCTTTGCGAGCCTGCTCTATACATGCATTACCGCAATTGGCGGTACATACCTGGAATTTCTCGTTGGTAAGTAAGATCTTAAGCAACAAAACGTTGCTCATCACATCGTCGACAATAAGTATCTTATAGTCACTACGGTTGATCTTTGATTCTAATGTTGCTCCAGCGTCCATTGTTTAAACGTTGATTATTCAATCTGCAAAAATAATGGAATAATTTGAGATTTCCAAATTATTCCACTACTTTTTTGCTTTTTCACCCTCGAAAAGAGATATTTCTATTAAAACAAGCCCGAAAATGACTTGTTTTAATAGAACTTGAAGTATCTCTTGGCGTTGTTGTAAGAGATATCCTCTACCATACGTCCGAGGATCTCCATATCACAAGGCAGCAGACCTTTCTCTACGTCATTGCCCAGGATATTACAGAGGATACGACGGAAATACTCATGACGAGGATAGCTCAGGAAAGAACGGGAGTCGGTAAGCATACCTACGAAACGACTCAGCAGTCCGAGTACAGAGAGGGCATTCATCTGACGAATCATGCCGTCCATCTGATCATTAAACCACCAGCCGCTACCAAACTGAATCTTTCCTGGTTCGCCACCTTGGAAGTTACCAAGCATAGTAGCGATAACCTCGTTGGCGCAAGGATTGAGGGTATAGAGGATGGTGCGTGTGAGCTTGTCCTCCATGTTCAGTTTGTTGAGGAACTTAGACATCGCCTTAGCGGTGTTGAATTCACCGATAGAGTCGAAACCTGTGTCGGCACCAAGCTGGTTGTACATCTTTGTGTTGTTGTCGCGGATAGCGCCATAGTGGAACTGCTGTGTCCAGTCGGCATCAGCATCCATCTCTGCCATAACGGTGAGGAAACAGTTCTTGTACTGACGGATCTCGAACTCGGAGAGCTGCTGACCACGCATAGCCTTCTCGAAGATTGTCTCAATCTGAGAGTCGGTATAGTCCTCGTCATAGAACTCCTCGATACCGTGATCGGAGAGCTTACAGCCGTTAGCCTCGAAGAAGTCATGACGATTCTTCAGAGCGTCAACCATATCAGCAAACTTCACGATGTTTACTCCGCTAACCTCTGAGAGCTGTGCAACATACTTAGAGAACTCAGGCTTCTCGATGTTCATAGCCTTGTCAGGACGCCATGCTGGAATCATGATAGGATCATCGGCAGCTTTGTGCTTGGCATACTCGATGTGGTTATGAAGGTCGTCAACGGGATCGTCGGTAGTACATACACACTCCACATTATAGTGCTTCATCAGACCACGGGCAGAGTATTCTGGCTGCTGGAGTTTCTCGTTACACTCATCGAAAATCTCACGGGCTGTCTTTGGAGAGAGCTGCTTCTCAATGCCAAAGGCAGTCTTCAATTCAAGGTGAGTCCAGTGATACAATGGGTTACGGAAGGTATAAGGCACAGTCTCTGCCCACTTCTCGAACTTCTCCCAGTCGGAGGTATCCTTGCCTGTGCAATATTTCTCATCGATACCGTTGGTACGCATAGCACGCCACTTATAGTGGTCGCCGCCAAGCCATAACTCGGTGATACTCTTGAAACGATGGTCGTTGGCAACCATCTCAGGGATAAGATGACAATGGTAGTCGATGATGGGCATCTTTGCCGCATGATTGTGATACAAGTCCTGAGCCAACTTGGTCTCAAGAACGAAGTTATCATCATTGAACTGCTTCATAATTTTGTTATTTGTTTTAGAAGTTATATAAATTTTCTGCAAAGATAACAATAATATCGCATAAAATAACTATCTTTGCAGCAAAATAGTTACGTAAACGTTATCTTTATGCAGCGTAGGATTCTACTTATCTATACCGGCGGCACCATCGGCATGAACCGCAACCCGAAAACAGGAGCCCTGGAACCGTTCGATTTCGAGCACCTGCTGAACAATGTACCAGAACTGGTTCAGTTTGATACTATCATAGAGACATTCCAGTTTACTCCGCCCATCGATTCCAGCGACATGTCGCCAGCACTATGGACAGACCTCTCACATTGTATAGCAGACCACTACGAGCAGTATGACGGTTTTGTGGTGCTTCACGGCACAGACACGATGGCTTATACCGCCTCTGCCCTATCCTACATGCTTGAGAATCTCACAAAGCCTGTGATATTTACGGGGTCGCAGCTACCTATCGGACAGTTGCGTACTGACGGAAAAGAGAATCTCATATCATCGATAGAGATAGCGGCAGCATGCGATGACGAGGGACATGCGCTGGTGCCTGAGGTGGGTATCTATTTCAACAGTCATCTGCTGAGAGGTAATCGTACCACGAAACAGAGTGCGGAGGAGTTTAATGCCTTCGAATCATTCAACTATCCCCATCTGGTAGATGCCGGAGTGAATATCACCTATCACCATGAGCGTATACTGAAGCCCGACTTCTCAAAGGCGATGACTCCTCATTTCCGTCTCGACAATAATGTCATCATCTTCTCGCTCTTCCCAGGTATCCGCGAAGACCTTATCCGTCATATCATCCATACCCCCAACCTCAAGGCCATCGTGATGCGTACCTTCGGATCAGGCAATGCCCCGCAGAGTCCATGGCTGCTGAATGCCCTGAAGGAGGGATACAAGAGTGGTAAGGTGATAGTGAACATCAGCCAATGTCTGCAAGGTGCTGTGGAGATGTCACGCTATGACTGCGGATATCATCTGCAGGAGGCAGGAGTGATAAGCGGTAGGGATATGACAGTAGAGTCTGCAGTAACCAAACTGATGTTTCTTCAGTCTCATTACCCAGACTCTCCTGATATCGTGCGCTCTCTTATGCAACAAAGCATACGAGGCGAGATGACTATTTAAAAGGTGTAGCCGACGGTGAAGAGCACCTGATGGCGATTGTTCTTCACCTCTACAGGGTCGCAGATGTTGTTTTCTGGATTTTGTACATCGAAATGGTCACCTTCAACATAACTCATGAATGGCATGAACTCACCCTTCTGCGTGGAATACTGGTAGGCGAAGGCAAGATTCAGGTCGCCAAACTGATAACCAAGACCACAGGTGATACGATTGGTACCTTTCCAGTTGGTGAAGTCTGTTGCCGAACTGTAATATGAGCCTTCGCTCTGAATGGTGCCATCCTTGAATCCATCCTCATTGTACATAGGAGAAACATAGTTGTAACCCAGGCGTACTGCCATCTCAGGGATAGGCTTAAGCTCTGCACCTAACTTCAAGGTATATACGCCCTTAAGGGTCTGCTCGGTATGACGGTTCATCTCAGAGTCGCTCCTGCTGTTCTCACGATATGTGTCTGTCCAATAGTCGTAATATCTGCCTGTGCCATAACGGGTGTCGAGAGAGCCATAGTCAGCATACTCGAAGCCAGCGCCAAGGGCAAGCATCTGTCCTACGGTATGACCAAGACTCAGACCAAACTTCCAAGGAGTCCAGAGCTTGTAGTCTAGCGACTCGCTGTTTGAGACAACAGTAGGGCTGTTGCCAGAGATTAAAATCGATGTGGAGTTCTCTGTGGTGAGATTGTAGAAAGTTGGAGTGGCTACAGAGAGTCCGAATCGGAATGGTGACTCCTCGATAGGACGGATGATGATACCTCCCTTGATATCGAAACCTGTACCAGAGATCTCACGATCATCATTGACAAGGATATTGAAACCATCGAGACTCTCTTTATACTCACCATAGTGCTTATAGTGAACACCATGAACCCCGACTGTCAATCCCCAATAGAAACGATCATTCACGTTACCGCTCAGGTTGAAGTCATACTCTCCGATATATCCCTTGTGATTACGGTTCAAGGTGTAAGCTGAAGCTTCATCATAATACCAAGCATTATCGTCGGTATCGAAGTTCAGGTTACGGGTGTACATGTCGTCGAGCTGGTTGCAGGATGCAAAGGGCTTATCGATGTTAGGCCATCCTTTTGAATCCATTCCGTCGTAGAGCAAGCCGTTCTTTGCCTTTTCATAGGTAAGCTTGTTCTGAGAGGCCGTGAATTTGTTACCATCATAATCTGTGAACACAGGGAGATTATCTGCTGCAGAGAGGATAAATCCGAAGTTACGGCTCTTATGATAGTTGAAGGCGAAGTTGGTATAGGAACTCTCGCCAGTACGCATCGACAATACGAATCCTATCTGATCGAAACTCATACGGGTCTTATTTGATCCGGCGAAGTCTTTGGCATCCTCCTGGGAATTGAAACCGAAGGATGTGCTTACGCTTGACTTACGGAACAGACCTATACCTGCGGGGTTGCTACCGATGGTGGATATGTCGGCTCCAAGGGCATCCATAGCACCTCCCATACCCACGTAGCGAGCAGTACCGTTGAGATCTTCTGTTGCTATCTTAGCATTCTCATAAGTCTCCTGTGCAACAACGGGCATAGCCGCAGCCAGGACAAATATTGAAACAAATATCTTCTTCATAACACTATTATCATTTATTCTTTAACCTTTATCATTTAATATCCTAGTGTCTGCGGCCTCCGAAAGAGCCTCCGCCGCCACCACCTCCGCTGCGACTTCCGCCAATGGTTCCACCACCACCGCGGCTACCGCCAAAGGAACCGCCAGAGCTGCCACTTGAGTAACTGCCGCTGCTGCGAGATGAGCTGCCTGAGTAAGAACCACTACGACCGCTGGAGTAACTGCCGCTACTGCGATTACCTCCGAAAGTTCCGTAAGAGTTGGTCACCCTGCCAGAAGAGCTTGAAGAGCCATATCTGGAGTTACGTGCATCGAGGGTGCTGCTGCGAGTACCGCTGGTGCCGAAACGTGAACGGTCTGAGCGTGCTATGCCTGAGCCTCCAAAGGTGCCTGAGCTGTGGATGGTGCTGCGTCCGTTGGATATTCCACGTGGACCATTGAAACTTACACGTCCGTGATGCTGTGTACCAGATACGCCATTGTGGGCATAGTAACGACCTCCGCCACCTCCTCCGTAATAATAATAGCGAGGATAATACCAGCTATAATAGCGAGGATAATACCAGCTATAGTACCATGGAGAATACCATCCGTAATACCAGGGGTCATACCATGAGTCATACCATCCGTACCATCCACTATAATACCATCCGGGACCATAATACCAGGGGTCATACCAGCCTCCGTACCATCCGTATGTGCGATAGTACCAGGGAGAATGCCACATATAGTCATAACGGCCTTTCTCGTAGCCTGCCCAGAAGGCAGCATTGTTGGCGATGTCATAGTCATCGAAACGCTGCAGTTTCTTTGTGAGCTCGTAGTCTTCAGAATTCAGGGAGTCCAACTTCAGAGAGTCTGGGTATACCCCCTTCTCGGCGCTGAAATATATAACATCGCTCTTAGTGGAGTCGCCATCCAAAACCTCATATTTGCTTTCCAGACGATTGTACTCCTCTACAGTACGATTGCTGCCGGAATAGTATGTCTCCTGCACAGGAACAGTATTCTCGACAGTAGCCTTCTTTACCTTCTTCTTAGGAACAAAGTAAAGATCATCGGTCTGTGCCACCGTTGACAATGGCAGCACACCAAACAGGATTGAGATCAGGAAAAACTTCTTCATATTTTCATACATTTATTAATTCACGATGCAAAATTATAATTAATTCTTGTGCAAAATTAAGGAAAAACCCTAATATGAGATAGGATTTTCCCTATTTTTTGTAATTTTGCACCAAAATTTAACATCAAAATGAAGTATTACGAAGTGAAGTTCGGGATTGTTCCCGTAAATGACGACGCCCGCGATGTGCTTGCAGCAATGGCTGGAGAGGCTGGTTTTGAAACCTTCGAGGAGTCGGAAGAGGGCCTTACGGGATATGTGCAACAGGAACTGTTCGACGAGGATACCCTGATGTCTGTCATCGAGGATTTCCCTTTCGAAGGCACCACCGTCAGCTATGAGGTTTGTGAGGCAGAGGACAAGGACTGGAATGAGCAATGGGAACAGGAAGGCTTCGAGCCTATCATCATCGACTCTCTTGTTATCCATGATGGCAGACATCTGCCTGAAGGCAAATATGACATCTCCATAGAGATCGACGCCAAGCTTGCCTTCGGAACCGGTACCCACGAAACCACCCGGATGATCTGTTCAACACTTCTCTCGCTCCTCACCCCTACCCCCTCATCTATCACCTCTCCCCGCGTTCTCGACTGCGGCACAGGTACAGGAATCCTCTCCATCTGCGCCTTGAAGCTTGGTGCACGCGAGGCTATAGGATACGACATCGACGAGTGGAGTGTGGACAATGCACGGCATAATGCTGTGATAAATCGTGTCGACGACAGGTTCACATCACTCCTCGGCGATGCTAATATATTAAATAATGTGGAGGGAGAGTTTGATATCGTTCTTGCAAATATCAACCGTAATATTCTTCTTGCCGACATGCCGATGTTCTGCAAGAAGATGACTAAAGGAGCAAAACTGATATTAAGCGGATTCTATACAGAGGATATCCCGATGTTAGTGGAAAAGGCAAGTACCCTAGGACTTCATCTGGAGAGCCAGAAGTCGGATAACAACTGGGCTAGCATCATCCTGAGCTAATCTGCGCTATAGGCCTTCTCACCTATAGTCTCCTGTGATCCTATCGTCATCTGACGGAGGTCATAGTAAGAGCCGTTGTAGATATTGAAGTCCACATTACCCTTGATTCCCGGCAGTCGTCCTGCGTCGGTATGCTGCCAGAACTTCCAGCGTCCCTTGTATTCCAGGGAGTCAACATAATAATGGGCTATCCAATATGGGTAGTCGTTGAAGATGGAATCGTTAAGATAACGCATCTTGAATTTAAAATAGGTGTAAATGATAGGTTTCACCTTATAGTGTTTCTCCACGATGTCCAACCATTGGAGCACGGAAGTCTTAAACTCCGCATCCGTCTGGTTCTTTGGCTTATGCTCCACGTCGAGCACAGGAGGCAGGTCGCCATTCTCGAGTTTGGCCACCTTAAGGAAATTGTATGCCTGTTGTTCTGCCGGAGAGTGAACACTATAGAAATGATATGCCCCACGGGTAAAGCCGTTCTCGCGTGCCTGAAAGAAGTTCTCGCGGAAGTTCTCGTCAGTCTGTGTGGCACCCTCTGTGGCCTTGATCATAATAAAACGGATAGGACACTTGTTGATCATTCCCTCATCCTTCAACTTATCCCAGTCGATGCGTCCCTGATGATGGGAGATGTCTATGCCGTGAATCTCATAGCCTTCGGGATAACTCACATCGCCATATAATGCCCTCCATCGGAAGCCGAATGGCGAAACGAAGAAATAGTAGAAGAACCAGATGTAGCCCGCCACAATGGCTGCTCCACCTATCCACCATCCCCATGAAGGAACCTTCTGCAGGAGACGTATCAAGATGTTTGGCTGACGCTTACCCCTTGGACCATGATAGGTATGGGTAGTGCCGATGCCCTTGCGGCGGACTACACGTTTCTTCGACATCAGAGATTACTTACCCTGCTCGAGAGCGAGAGTCCTGGTAGGCTGGTCGCAAACCTCTGTTGGTCCCCAGTACTGGATAGGACCGGGATATACATAAGCTGTCTCACGAGCCCAACGGTCACGCTCCTTAGCGAATGCCTTGAATGGAGCACCATCGAGTTCTACGAGGGCCTTACGGATAACTGGCTTCATCTCACCGGCACGCTTCTCCATGTTCATCATCATCGTGATGGGCACACCACCGGCAATCCATTGCTCTGCAGGAGCGGTAGTATTCTTTACGATAGCCATGTAACCTGTCTTTCCGTTGGCAATCAGCTGAGCTGCTGAGGTACCGAGGGCGTAGCAGTAGTCGGCATCGAAGTTAGAAGGAGCAGCGCAACGGCCCTCATATCCGAAGAAGTGGTGCTGGGTACCGAACTTGCCAGTATACTTGCCTTCCTTCTTCATCTTCTCCAGCTTCTGGGCAACCATCGTAGAGAGCAGCTTCTCAGTCTCGATGAGTGATACCTGTACGTTGCCGTGAGGATCGCGATCGAGAGCCAGTTGACGAGCTACGCCAACAGGCAGCGAGTTGAAGACAGCGAGGTTCTCCTCTGTGAGGTGACTTTTAGCGAAGTCAACCTGCTCGTCGCGGCTAATCTCCTTAGCCTCAGGCAATGCCAGCACGTCGTTCAGCTGAGCAATCAGCTTCTTGATGGCAGGAATGAACTCAATCAAACCCTCAGGAATGATGACGGTACCGAAGTTGTTGCCATCAGCAGCACGGGCAGCTACAGTCTCGGCGATATAGTTGACGATCTCGTCGAGGCTCTGTCCCTTTGCCTCTACCTCCTCAGAAACAAGACAGATATTTGGCTGTGTCTGCAGGGCGCACTCAAGAGCGATGTGAGAAGCAGAACGACCCATCACCTTAATGAAGTGCCAGTACTTACGAGCTGAGTTACAGTCGCGCTCGATGTTACCGATAAGCTCTGAGTATGTCTTACAAGCGGTATCGAATCCGAAAGAGGTCTCAATCTGATCGTTCTTCAGGTCACCATCGATAGTCTTAGGACAACCGATAACCTGTACACCGTAGTTCTTTGCTGCATAGTACTCAGCGAGTACACAAGCGTTGGTGTTAGAGTCGTCACCGCCAATGATGACGATAGCCTTGATGTCGAGCTCGCGGATAATCTCCAGACCCTTCTCAAACTGCTCTACCTTCTCCAGCTTTGTACGACCGGAACCGATCATGTCGAAACCACCGGTATTACGATACTCGTCGATGATCTCTGAAGTAAGCTCCATATAATTATGGTCTACCAGACCGCCAGGACCCAGGATGAAACCAAAGAGACGGTTCTCCGGATTAAGCTTCTTAATCTGGTCGAAGAGACCTGTGATAACGTTGTGTCCACCAGGAGCCTGACCACCTGAAAGGATGATACCAACGTTCATCTTCTTGTTGTTTGCCTCTGTGGCGGGCTCAAACTCTACGATAGGCATGCCATAGGTGTTAGGGAACAGTTTCTTGATCTCTTCCTGATCACCTACACTCTGAGTAGCGGCACCTTCCTTGATCTTTACGGCACCCTGAAGAGCCTTTGGCAGCTTTGGCTGATAAGCAGCTCTTGCGATTTGCAATGCACTTTTTTCCATAATTGATAATTGTTATTTTGATGAATAATTTGATCTTCGGACTGCAAAATTAATCAATTTATGTCAGAAAATAGAAAGAAAACTTACGAAAATCAACATTTTAATATTTTTTTTGGATACAATGTCTTGCTAATCCAATTATTTTCCTTATCTTTGCTTACTGAATATATCAAAATAACCCAAATTGGAGGATTAAGACATGGCAAACAAAAGAGCATTAAAGAAGGCGGTTCACGCCATTTGTGACGAACTTTTTGCAGAGGCAGTAGCCCTCTCAACTTATGGAACAGAAACACAGCAGGCAAATGCTGAAACCCAACTCTACGCTATAGTGAAGGTTGAAGATGAATGTATCAGCAGGATATCCCACCCTGAGCCAGGAATGAAACCAAGTCTTTACTTCAAAGACCTTAAGGAAAAATTCTCTGCTCAGCTTAGTGATATCATAGACCAGATGAATGGATAATGGGATTCTGTAAGTGGTTGTTGTATAATAAGATGGGGTGGACGACTAAAGTAACACAATACCATCCCGACAAATATATCATCTGTCTGGCACCACACACCAGCAACTGGGATTTTCTCATCGGGCAGCTATATACCCGCGCCGAAGGGATGAAGAACAATTTCCTTATGAAGAAAGAGTGGTTCTTCTGGCCCTTAGGACCTATCTTCAAGAAGATGGGAGGCATACCGGTATATCGTCAGAAGCATACGAGCATGACCGACTCGATGGCAGAGACGGCTAAGGCCTCAAAGACCTTCCACCTCTGTATCACTCCCGAGGGGACACGTTCTGCCAATGCTGACTGGAAGAAGGGATTCTACTTCATAGCCCTGAAGGCAGGACTGCCGATACTGCTCTATGGAGTGGATTACGAGAAGAAACTCATTGAGTGTACCAAGACCATCATCCCTACTGGTGATCTGGAGAGAGACATGAGAGAGATAAAGCTCTATTTCAAGGACTTCAAAGGCAAGAAGCCCGAACAATTTACCATAGGAGACGTTTAAATGACGATAATATCTAGTGAGGAAACGGAAAAGCTTAGGTGGATAGTGAAAGGACTGATAATTCTTTTCGCTATTCACTTTTCACTATTCACTTTTTCTGCACCAAGACCAAAGGCAAAACAAAAGAAGAAAGTACAAGTGGTCCAGCAGAGTCCGCTGGAGAAATCCCTGTCAGCCTACTTCAACACATACAAGGTAGAAGGACAGGTGATACGCAACAAGATAAAATTCGAGAAGATAGTCATCGACGACTCTCTGATGACTGTTCGTGTGGTTGCCAATGCTGCCTTCGGAGAACAGATGCATACACCAGAGAAGACGGAAAAGACATATAACGACGTGAAGGCGCTGTTGCCTGACAGTCTGCTGACATGGAGCCTGAGCATAGAGTCAGGAGGCTGGGATATCAGAGACCTCGTGGCCAACTATCGCAGGAATGCTATCGACGCATCCCGTACCTGGGGAAAGACCGACTATAAGGGTAAGCCCTGGGTGAGCAACGCATCACGTCCCTACTCTATCAGCAACGGCCTGGGCAACCGGCACTTCTCTGTCTGGGCAAGTCACGGCATGTATTATAACGCCACCAAGAACAAATGGACCTGGCAACGAGTGCCCCTCTTCTGTACCAGCGAGGATCTCTTTACCCAGACTATCGTTGTGCCTTATCTCATCCCTATGCTGGAAAAGGCAGGAGCTGTGGTGTTTACTCCCCGTGAGCGCGACTGGCAGAAGAATGAGGTGATCGTAGACAACGACTCCGTAGCCACAGGATATGCAGAACATCCCATCAACAAGAACTGGCAGCTCGCCCCACTTCCCGGATTCGCTCTCCATCAGGGGAACTATGTCGACAACGAGAACCCCTTCGAGGCAGGAACGGCACGAGTCATCGAGACCACCGAGCACCATAACCACCAGAGCACGATAAGCTACCAGCCTAATATCCCCGAGGCTGGGAGATATGCTGTCTATGTAAGCTATCAGACCATAGAAGGCAGTACCGACGATGCCCGATATACTGTATGGCATAAGGGTGTGCCTACGGAGTTTCATGTAAACCAGCAGATGGGCGGTTCAACATGGGTATATCTCGGAACCTTCGATTTCGGTGAGGGTTCATCTGAAGCTAATCGTGTGGTGCTGTCAAACCTCAGTAGCACGAAAGGCTATGTTACTGCCGATGCAGTAAGGTTCGGAGGTGGCATGGGAAACATCCAGCGCGGAGGGATCGTTAGCGGCATGCCCCGTTGTCTGGAGGCTTCCAGATATTACGCCCAATGGGCAGGAATGCCATACAGCATCTATCACACCAAGGACGATGACTATGGTGA
>Ga0310695_10001701_pt1 | contig 50186 bp, 19 predicted proteins | sample RumenRJG_04DNA_FD_203882 | JGI IMG/M metagenome (GOLD analysis project Ga0310695, IMG submission 203882) | Bovine rumen microbial communities from Lethbridge, Alberta, Canada - RJG_04 (v2) (version 2) | ecosystem: Host-associated > Mammals > Digestive system > Stomach > Rumen | place: Canada... | reverse complement strand
TTGCTTGTTTTCTTTTTGCAACACTAAGATAAGTGAAAATTCTGACATGGCAAAATCCTGGGCAACTTTTTGTTGCTCAGGAACTTATAAATAAAGTTAAATTATAGTGTTGCGGAATTAAGGTTTTTACAAAGATTGAAAAGATTTCCATCTTCCTAATCTTTGTTGAGTATATTAAGTGACCGTAAAAAAACAACATGGTACGATTTAGGAGGTCACGTGTCCTCACGTGACACCTGCGATAAGTGCGACGTGGGGACACGTCGCCTCCTACAGTGACAGCCAAATTGTACCAATTTATTATTTGCATATTACTAACTATGATTGTTCATCTGCTTAAGAATAAAGATAAATGGACGAGGAATTGTAATAAAAATTCCGAATAATTTGGTAGTATCTTCTAATTCGTTGAAAATCAGCGTGTTTACGGATGTCTGAAAAAGAAGCGGTGCTTTTCGATGAGAGAAGCGGTGCTTTTCGGGGTGAAAAGGACCGCTTCTCGGAGGAAAAAGCACCGCTTCTTGCGGAGCGGGGTAGGCGTTTGTCGTGATTTTTCGTAATCTTCCGCCCTGCGCTATCGGAGGGATTTGCGCATGCGGCCCTGGGCGTCGCGGGTGATGATGAGGCCGCGATGGCGGGCAGCGTCGATGCGGCGGCCCTGAAGGTCGTATGCCTCATTGTTCATTGTACATTGTTCATTGTTCATTGTCATGATGCCGCTCTGGCCCGTCGGGGCGATGATGAGCGAGCGGGCGCGGCTGCGGAAGGCGCCGAGGGCGGGCTCGGGGTCGGTGTAGGTGCGCGACGTGCCGGTGAAGTTGTCGCCGGTGAAGAGGGTCAGCTCATAGCCCTCGGCGATGCGCACGTTGCCGATGCCGAGAGGCGCGAAGCCCCAGGCGGCCAGCTCGCCGACGCAGTAGCGGCCGACGGGCAGCACATTGGTGAAGCCCGTGTAGTCGCGGCCGGCGTAGCAGGTGACGACGCCGTCGTCCGCGTGCTTGGGGAAGACGCGGTTCATCTCCACCGCCCACTGCTGCAGCGACCATGTCTCGTCGTTGTAGATCCAGACGAAGCCGCCCTCGACCTGACATTCGTCGCGCCACGTCTGCATCTGGTTGACGGAGGTCTGCATGTCCGTCTGATAGTTGGTGCGGCCGGCATGCAGGGGGATGTCGTCAGCGAGGTGCCAGTCCTTCGGGTTGTTATAGGCGCCGCCGTCGTAGCACTGGATCATGATGCGGTCGCAGGCGCCGGGGCGCTGACGGTTGAGGGCTGTGGTGAGCTGCTGCCAGTAGGTCTTGTTCATGTAGGGGGCGAGGGTGGTACGGTAGCCCAGGTCGTACATCATGACGTGGAACTTCGTGGCCGAGGCCGCGTCGTAGCCGTGCTCGTCGTCGTTGTTGACGGCCTCGACGTCGGGCAGCGCCTCCTTCAGGGCTCGGAAATTGCGGCGGAGGATGCTGCTTTCGCCCGTTCCATCGCTGTTGACGAGCGCGCGGATGTTCTGATACGACTGGTTTCCCCAGCCGCCGATGCAGATCTCAAGGCGATCGATGCCCGTGGGGGCGGTCTTCAGCAGACGGACGTCGTCGGCATAGTGGGGCTGGGTCTCATCGAACACGTATTGGCCGTCGCGGCAGATGGTCTCGCCGTCGGTCGTCAGCGTGCCGTCGGCCTCGACGTTGACGTTGAACAGGATGACGTACCGGAACCCCGACTGCCGCAACTTCTCGATCGTTCCGGGCCGCTCGCGGCGGATGTGGCCGCCGACGTAGACGCCGCTCTGCGACCATGACTCCGCGACGGACAGCGCCGCTAACAACACCAATATCTTTAATCGCTTCATAGTTTTTATGTTTATAGGACCACGAATGACCCGAATTAAACGAATTATTTTTCTAAAAACCACGAATTACACGAATTGTCACGAATTGTTTTTTTAAGACAACGAATTAAGACTAATTACACGAATTGTCACGAATATATTTTCTATTTCACGAATTCTTTTTAAGACAACGAATTAAGACGAATTTCACGAATAATTCGTTCAATAGAGATTTATTCGTGTGATGAATTTTAATTCGTGTCAATTCGTGTAATTCGTTTTAATTCGTTGTTTTAAAAACAATTCGTGATAATTCGTTGTCTTTAGAAATAATTCGTTTAATTCGCGTAATTCGTGGTCCTGAATAAGTCTCAGAACGTGCCGACGCGGCGCTGGCAGCTGTTGAGGAGCGGGGCCTTGCCGTCGGCGATGAGCTTGAGGATGAGCTCGCCGAAGAGCGTGTTCTGCCATGCAAACCAGGGACGGGTGTAGTGGGTGGCGTCGTCCTTCGAGAACGACTCGTGGATGAAGCCGGTGCCGGCGTCGGTCGACATGAGCATCTCGATGCAGCGCTTGATCTCGGCGTCGTCGCGCGAGGTGAAGGCGAGCATCATGATCGACATGGGCCAGGGCATGTCGTAGCCCACGTGGGGACCGCCGATGCCCTCGCCGGCGGGGCCGTGGAAGAAGGCGGGGTTGTCCTCCGACCATACGAAGCGGCGCGTGTTCTGATAGATGGGGTCGTCGAGGGGGACGTCGCCCAGGTAGCCCATGCCGAGAAGCGAGGGCACGTTGGCGTCGTCCATGAGGAGGCGCGAGCCGAAGCCGTCGACCTCGAAGGCGTAAATCTTGCCATACTTGGGGTGGTCGACGACGGCATACTGGCGCAGGGCCGTCTCCACCTCGTCGGCCAGTGTGCGGCACTGCTGGGCGCGGTCCTGGTCGTGGTTGACGTCGGTCAGGATCTGGGCCATCTTGCGCAAGGAGCTGACGGCCATGAAGTTAGAGGGGATAAGGAAGGGGAAGACGGTGGCGTCGTCCGACGGGCGGAACGAGGAGGCGATGAGCCCGACGGGGTTGACGGGTGCGCCGCGGCCGTCCCAGCCTACGGTGTCGAACTGGCGGTCGGTGGTGCGGCGGAAGGTGTAGGGCCCTGTGCCGTCCTTGCGCTGCTGCTCGCGGAAGGTGCGGAGGATGTTGTCGACGGCCTCGGTCCATACCTGTCCGAAGATGGTCGTGTCGCCCGTCTGCTGCCAGTAGGCATAGGCCAGCCGGACGGGGTAGCACTCTGAGTCGATCTCATACTTGCGCTCATGCAGTCCGGGCTGCATCTGCGTGTGGTCGCTCTGCCACTCGCCCGTCTGGTCGGCCTCCTGATAGAAGGCGTTGGCGTAGGGGTCGATGTTAATCGACTTCAGCTGGCGCAGGATGACGCCGCGGATGAGGCGGGCCAGCGCCGGGTCGTCGTTGCAGAACTGGACGTAGGGCCACACCTGGGCGCCCGAGTCGCGGAGCCACATGGCTGCGATGTCGCCCGTGTAGACGAACGTGTCGTCGTCGCCGTTAGCGAGCTGGCGGTAGTGGACGGTGGTCTCCAGCGTGTTGGGGAAGCAGTTCTCGAACATCCAGGCGAGGTAGGGGTTGCCCCTGAGCAGCTCCTTCACCTCGAGGATCTTCTGCTCGATGGCGTCGGAGCGGAACAGCCGCTGCTCCACCGGCGGGCGCTTCGGCGTGCCGACGCCGATGGTCGTGTCGGCCGTCATTTCGATATACTCGCGGCCGAAGGCCTTCTGTCCGGCGCCTTCGCCGTTGGCCGTCTGCCCGGTGGTCTTGGTGCCGCAGGCCGTCAGTGCGGCCAGCGTTGCGATGAGGATGGTTTTCTTGATCATATTGACTTTTTAAATGGGTATGCTAATATAAAGTTACAGACTAATAAAGTTACAGGCTAATAAAGTCACAGTAATAAAGTTTGAGACCCCACCCCCAACCCCTCCCCTTGAAGGGAGGGGAGTAGCCTCCCCCGACCCCTCCAAAGGAGGGGAGTGGCTGGCGCACTGCCCTATGCGGATGACGGCGCAGCTACTCCCCTCCCTTCAAGGGGAGGGGTTGGGGGTGGGGTCTGTAACTTTTTCTCACGAATGTGCAAATATACAGATTTAATTTTATATCTCACGGTTTTCCGCACGGAAATTGCGGTTACCTGACGTAGACCTTGCGCACCTCGCCGTGCTGTCCGACGACGATGTTGACGCCCGGCTGGGGCTCGTCGACGAGCATGCCCATCAGCGAGTAGACGCGGGCGGGGTGGCCGTCCGTGGGGCAGAGCGAGGCGTCGCGGATGGCGTCGGGCTCGGCGTTGCCGTAGAGGCCGCTGAGGCGCTCGTTGACCTCGCGGACGCGCTTCTCGGTCATCTTGAGCAGCGAGCGGTCGTAGGTGTAGAGGCCGTTGACCTCCGTCTCGACGTCGGTCGTCTGGGTGTAGACGGCGGCGCAGAAGGCGGCCGGGCGGCCGTCGGTGGTCTGGGCGCCCTGGGCCATGTCGATGACGGCCTCGACGGTCTCGACGTAGGCATTGGTGAGCTGTCCCTCGCTCTGATAGTTCACGTAGGTGGTGGCGTCGCGGTCGTACCAGCGGTGGCCCTCGATGTTGCGGCCCAATCCGCCGAACTCGCCCAGGACGACGGGCCGCTCCTGGTCGTAGAGATAGATGTGCGGCGGACGGTCGTAGTCGTGCAGGTCGAGCATGTCGCCGACGCCCTCATAGTGGTTGCCGCCGCTGGCGGGGTTGACGAGTCGGGTGGGGTCCTGCTCGCGGGTGAAGCTGACGATGTCGGCCGTCTTAAACTGTCCCCAGCTCTCGTTGAACGGAGTCCAGACGACGATCGAGGGCGACGAGTAGTGCTGCCGGATGATGTCGGCCCACTGCGAGCGGAAGGCATTCTCGACGGCCGTGCTCTGGCTGCCGTTCTTCGTGCTCCAGTCGCGCGGCGTCCAGCCCTCGTCGGAGCGTCCCAGTGCGGGCATGTCCTGCCACACCATGACGCCCAGCGAGTCGCAGAGGTAGTACCATCGCTGTGGCTCCACCTTCATGTGCTTGCGTATCATGTTGAATCCCAGCGCCTTCGTCTGCTCGATGTCGAAGCGCAGGGCCTCGTCGGTCGGGGCGGTGTAGAGTCCGTCGGGCCAGTAGCCCTGGTCGAGCAGTCCGAAGTGGAAGAGGTCGCGGTTGTTCAGCTGCAGGCGCCATTCGCCGTCGGCCGTCTTGGCGTAGGAGATCTTGCGCAGGGCGGCGTAGCTCCGGGCCTGGTCGAGGGTCTGGCCGCCGTCGCTGAGCTCGACGCTGAGGTCGTAGAGCGTGGGGCTGGTGGGCGTCCACAGCCGCGCATTGGGCACGTCGAGGGCGATGTCGCTGCCGGGCTGTCCGGTGGCCTCGGCGACGACGTTGCCCTTGAGGCTGAGCGTCAGTCGCACGCGGGCCGTCGTGCTCTCCGTGGCCGTGGCGACGTTGATGCTGAGGCGGCTCTGGTCGACGTCGGGCGTCGAGCGCACGTCGGTGATATGGTTGTCGCTGACGGGCTCCATCCATACCGTCTGCCAGATGCCCGACACCTGTGTGTACCAGATGCTGCCGGCGCCGCCGGGGTTATAGCGCTGCTTGCCCAGGGGCTGCGTCGCCTCGTCGGTGTTGTCCTGCACCATGACGACCAGCGTGTTCTCGCCCTCCTTGAGACGGTCGGTGATGTCGAGCGCGAAGGAGGTGAATCCGCCGGTGTGTGAGCCCACGGACGAGCCGTTCACATAGACACGGGCCGTATAGTCGACGGCACCGAAGTTGAGCATGACGCGGCGGCCCTGCCATTCCGCAGGCAGCGTAAAGGTGCGGCGATACCAGAGGTAGTTGTTCTTGTCGAGCATGCGCATGACGCCCGAGAGACTCGACTCCACGGCGAAGGGCACCAGGATCTGGCCGTCCCACTCGGTGGGAATCTGGCGCTGCGTCTGCGGCGTGATGGCATACTGCCACAGGCCGTTCAGGTTCTCCCATTCGCTGCGCACGAGCTGCGGCCGCGGATAGTCAGGCAACGGCCGCTCCGGGTCGACGTCGGCGGCCCAGCGCGTCTTGATCTTGCTGCCCTGCGGGGCCCAGGCCGTCGTGGTGCTGTCGGCCTTCGGGGCATAGCGGTCCATGAGGACGCGCATCCAGTGGCCGCCGATGACGCTGCGGGCGCGGAATCCCTTGGCTTCGCCGCTCTGGGTCCAGTACCAGTCGGAGATCGGCCACCGCGTGCGCGTCTCGTTGACATAGCGCCACAGCGGGTCGCTGAACTTCAGGAACGTCTCCGCGTCGTCGGCCATCGCGGCCGTCCAGATGACCCAGTCGCTCTTCGTGTAGCCCTCGCGGTTGTCCAGGGGCACGCCGTAGCGGTTCTGCTTCGTCAGGTAGTATTTCATCTCGCGCTCCATGACCTGGCGGGGGAAGAGTTGCAAGCCCCAGAGCTTGTCCCAGACGAGGTTATACTTCAGGCTCCACGAGCCGCCGCGGTCGAAGGCCAGCTTGTAGTGGTCGCCGTCGCGGGCGTCGATCTCCCAGATCTGCGCCATCTTGCGGGCGATGTTCATATAGCGCTCATACTGGTCCTCGCGGCCGCGCATGCGGCACATCTCGGCATAGCCGGCGATGCCCATGATGGCCTTCACCGAGAGGTTGGCGTTGTGGGCCCAGTGGCCGGCGAAGTCGTCGGTGCAGAGCTGCTCGGCGGGGTCCTGGCCGTTGCTGATCAGATAGTTCACCCATCTGGTGAGGATGCTCCAGTAGGTGTTGGCCCACGCCGTCGAGCCCTCAATCTTCGAGATCATCGCGGCCAGGGTCAGGATGTTGCCGCTCTCCTCCAGCGGCATGTCGCCGACGTAGACCTGACCGTTGGCGTGGGGATAGGTGCCCAGGTCGTGGGCGGCCCAGTCCTTGTTCCATCGGCCCGTGCGCTGATATTCCAGTATGGAGGTCATCATGCCCTTCTGCAGCTCGGTGTTGTAGAGCAGGAAGAGCGGAGCCGAGGGATAAGTCAGGTCGACCGTGTTGACGCATCCGTTCGAGTTGTTCTCCTTCGAGAAGTAGAGCAGTCGGCCACCGTCGTCCTCGAACAGCTTGTGGGCGGCGAGCACCTGGCGGTAGCTGGCGGCGAGCAGCTCGGCATACTTCACGTTGCCCGACTTCAGGCCGTCGTCATAGATCGTCTGGTCCTGCTCGCGGCAGCGCTGCATGATGTCTGTATATCCATCGCGCAGCTCCTGGAACGCCTTGAAGATGGTCTTGCCGTTGCGGGCCCAGTAGCCGGGATAGTCCTTCTGGAAATAGCGGATGTCCTTCACCTCGTCGTAGCCCACCATCATGTAGCTGCTGGCGGCGTCGCTGATGCGGCCGAAGTCGTGGACGTAGGCCAGCGAGGTCATGTAGCAGGGCGACTGGTTCTTCACCTCGCCCCCATATTCGGGCAGCCGGCCCGTCGTGGTAAAGGTACTCTCAGTCGTCGCCGTCGGGGCCACGCTGACCTCGCCGTTGACGTTGGGCAGATAGAGGTAGCCCCAGTCGATGCAGATCAGGTCGCCGGCGCGCTGCAGCACAGGCTGAGCCGTGCTGCCCGCCTTGGCGTAGGTCAGCTCGCCGTCGCTGACGATGGCGGCGTCGACGGCCTGTGCCGGCTCGTTGACGCAGAGGCGCGGCGTCGTCGCCACGTAGAACTGCACGTCGTGCTGCTGGCCGTCGGTCGGGCGCACCTGATAGGAGATATAGTTGATCGGCGTCGAGAGCAGGTCGAGGTCGGTGATAATCATCGGCGCCGTGAAGACGACGTCGAGCTCCACGGGCCCGCACGCGAACGTATAATAAGTCGAGGTGGCCATCACGTCGACCGACTTCTGCTGGGCTTTCTTCACGTCGGCGCCGCTCTGGAAGACATTCTCGAACAGGCCGAAGTCGATGTAGGCACCGCCCGACGTGTTGTGGCAGTGGGCCGCCAGCACGTTGTCGCCCACGACGAGCTTCGACTTCTCCTGCGACGTCAGCTGGTGCGTCTCGCCCTGCAGCCACGTCTCGCCCGTCGAGACGACCAGCGTGCCGTTGACGTAGAGCTCGAACACATCGTCGTGCGAGAACTGCACCCACAGGTCCTTCTTCAGGTCCTCAGCCGTCAGTGTCACGTGGCGCCGCACGTAGATGTCGCTGTTCGTCGCCGTCCAGTCGTTATGCACGTTGGGATATTCCCCACGCGTGCCCCACGCGGCCTTCTCCTCCTTCCACGACGCATCATTAAACGAGCGCTGCGTCCACGACGTGTTCTGCTGGTAGGTATGGCTCACGCGGCCCGTCCACGAGTCGCCCGCGTCGCTCATCGGCGCGATGGGGTCGAGCAGAAACGACTGGCCGTCGCCCATCCAGCGATACGACGTGCCGTCGACGCGCAGCAGGCCGTCGATAGGCTTCTCGGCGTCCGTCCAGTGGCGCACGCTCCCGTCGTTCAGCCGGTCGAAGGGCGACCAGAACGAGAAGTAGGGGTCGTTCGTCAGCAGCGGCACCGACGGCAGCCTGAGCGTCGTCTGCTTATAGGGTGTGAACACGTCGGCCGACTGGCCCATAGCGTGGCCTGCGGTGAGCAGCAGTGCTGCCAGCAGGTAGCATCTCTTCATTTTCATCATGATCATTGTTTTCGGTTTTGGGCATTTAGCGGTTGCAAAGTTACGCAAAATAGCGCTAACACTATAGAAACTTTCTGACCAAAAAAGCGCAAAAACAGTTCATATTATTCTTCTCTCGGGCAACGAAACCCGCGCAAACCAGGCCGGCAGACAAAGAAAAAGCGGAGCCACAGGAGGATTTATATGCCTCCGTGTGGCTCCGCATCAGGTAGATGAGAGGGTCAGTGTGACAAATTATTCTTCATCCTCCCAGCCCCGGCCTTGACGCGACCCGGCTTCATCATCGTCGCCGCCCGGCGGGATGACGCTGCCAGCAGCAAGGGGCTGCTCTACATACAGTTTTGTTTCCTCCACAGTGGGAGTCTGATAATATTTCTTTTCCATTTTCTTCTTTTTTTTTTGTTTTTATTTAAAATACTGTTTCTTGGTAATACCATTCTTGTATTTCACCACAAACATTCCATGGCGCGGAGTCTCTATTCTTGTGCCGCCTAACGTGTAGTAGCCTTCAACGTCATTGCTGCTGCTGATGCTGCGAATGCCTTCCGTCTCCAAACCTTCTTCGGCGAAGTATAAGCGGGGAGCATAGTAAGCCCCACCCTTAGTTGTTGCCTTCACTATCCATCTGTAGGATCCTACCTTCGTGGTTTCCTTAGTGGTGCGTGAAGCTTCACCCTTCTTAGACAAGTAGTAGAAGTTGCCTCCTTGGTCTGCAGGCGTCACAGTGTTATATGTAGCGTAGAAGTCATAGCTGTGGTCTGCCGTTTCGGTATGCAGGCGTGACGTGTAGTCGGGAGCATAGAGCTTGTTGTTGTCAGCAGTAAAGGTGAACTCGCCTTCAGTCTTCGGCTTGTAGACGTAGGGGCGGTTGGCCGTCAGTTTCTCACCAGCCTTCATCGGAGCAACATAAATCCAGACCATGTCAGTATTTTCCACTTCTTCACTCGGATCAGCCGAATGGGCAATCATGTTAATGCGATAGAACGTAAACTTCTCGGCAGCATCCTCGGTGATGGTGAAGTCGAAGGGCATCGACCACGCCTGGAATTTGCCGACACGATCTGCGGCGTAGTTGCGGGTGTAGGTAGCGCTCTTCACCTGTGTATCAGCCGTGAATGTATACGGCTCACCGTCAACGAGGACGATGTCGGTCTCAGAAGCCAATGCGGCAGTGTAAGTCGTCACGTCGCCATCAGTCGTCTCATCGAGGATGCTTCCTTCATCAGCTACGACGTTGAGCGTCTTGCCGTTCTTGTTGACCTTTAAGGTCTTGCCGGAAGCCAGCGTGTAGTTGTCTTCGATGTCGGCCAGCAGCATGATGACATTCTCGCCCGCAGCTTCAGCAGCGGCCTCGAAGGTCTCATACTTATCCTCGCCGACCTGTGCGACATACTCGCAGGCCACCAGCTTCTGCATGCCGCTTTCAGCTTCTACCCACTTGTAGTCCTTAGGAGCTTCGGCGGTGAAGCTGGTGCTCTTCGTCACAGTGCACTTGTCAGCCCCCTGAGCCATAACGATATTGCCGTTGAGCATGCCAGCAGTCAGCGTCAGCGATGCCGGAGCTGTTCCTTTTTGGCCAAAGTAGCTGACCTCAATGTTGCCGTTGATTTCGCTCGTGCCTTTGACCTCCACGGCATTGCTTGCGTAGCCGCCCCAACCAGAGCATGCATCAAATGCAGTGCCAGTCTGCTTAGCCGTAATCTTGGTGTCTTTGATGACGGTGTTGCCGTTGTTGGTCGACAGGACGTAGCCAATGTTGTTCGTGCCCTGGGTTGCGTCGAGTGTCATGTTGTCAAGTGTCAGGTTGCTGTAGTTCTGAATCATCATCTTGACGTCAGCATTGTCGCCAACGATGGCGCCGTTCTTGAAGGTGATGGTGTTGTCCTTCAGCAGCTGGAAGGCCTGCGTCTTGGTGCCGGTTGAACCAGCCAGTGTAGCGCCATTGATGGTGTATGTATGACCTCCGAAGTCTACGGTCAGTCCGTTGGCAAACTTGCCCTGAGGAGCAATGATGCCGTTTCCGGCGCAGTCAGCCAGCAGGGTGATGGTCTCGCCATCCTGAGCAGCAGCGAAGGCCTCCTCGAGGGTCTCATACTTCACATTTGCAATCTCGCATACCGGATGGAACTCGGCAATGGCGATTTCCTCGTCGGTCTCAGTCTTCTTGTAGCCCTCGGCAGCGCTGACATTGGCTGCCGTGAAGCCGTTCTTCACGATGGTCAGCACCTTGGCAATCTCCACGGCCTCGGTTGTGGCCTGGTGAAGCTTGTAGGAGTCGCCCTCAGCAAAGTCAGTGGAAGCGTATGCGGCAGCCAATGTGTTGTAGTAGCCGCGGGTCTGCTCGCCACGGACGAGGCTGGCCACATATTTTCCTTCACCGCCTTCGGGAGCCAATTTTGCGCCCTCTACAGTTACCTTATAGTACTCATTAGCGCGGTCCTCATCAACCCACACGAGGTTCCTGTTGTCGGCTGCAACATTATCGATGTTGATGCCTTCGCCGGCTGTGATGGTAGTTTCAGCAGCAGACTTTACGAGGATGGCAGCCTTCTTTGCCGTGTTGAATGTCGCATTCTGGATGTCGAGGCTCACAGGGACAGGATTTTCGACATACTGATCATCAATCTTGATGCCGCGAGCACATGTGACGTTCAGGCCGTCGATCTCAATCTTCTGTCCTTCCACTCTGGGACTGATCCAGATTCCGTAAATATCGCCAGAGTTGTCCGTGACGGTCACATTCTTCAGTGTAGCATCGTTCTTGAAGGCCAGAGCCTTGTCAGAGGTCACATTGTTCAGTTCAACAGCACAGTTGAAGTTGATGTCATGACGGTTCCAGGGGCCATTGTTGTATCCGCTGCTGGTAATTGCCATGTCATTCAAGGTCAACTTGGTGACAGCGTCGTTCATCGTGGCTACATTGTCCCAGTCGCTATTCTTCTGGTTGAAGGTCAGCGTGTGGCTGTTGCCGTTGATGGTAATAGACTCCGTGTTCACCGTTCCGATGGAAAGAGGATTCTTAGTTCCGTCCCAGGCCGTGATGTCGAGAGTGGCGTCAGCCAGCAGGTCGACGACGATGTTCTTGATGTCTTCTGCCTCAGCAGCATCGAAAGCGGCCTGAAGCGTCTCATACTTCTTGTCGCCAATCTGTGCGACATATACTATCGGTGCAAGCGTGCTCACGCCGTCCTCGCCTTCGACCCACTTGTAGCCCTCGGGAGCGTTGGCCACGAAAGCGTTAGCTTTTGTCACAGTGCACTTGTCAGCCCCCTGAGCCATTACGATGTTGCCGTTGAGTGTGCCAGCAGTCAGCGTCAGCGATGCAGGTGCAGTTCCCTCTTGACCATAATAGCTGACCTCAATGTTACCATTGATTTCGCTGCTGCCAGTAACCTCCACGGCATTGCTTGCGTAGCTGCCCCAACCAGAGCATGCATCACAGGCAGTGCCAGTCTGCTTAGCCGTAATCTTGGTGTCTTTGATGACGGTGTTGCCGTTGTTGGTCGACAGGACGTAGCCAATGTTGTTCGTGCCCTGAGTAGCATCGAGGACCATGTTGTCAAGTGTCAGGTTGCTGTAGTTCTGAATCATCATCTTGACATCAGCATTGTCGCCAACGATGGCGCCGTTCTTGAAGGTGATGGTGTTGTCCTTCAGCAGCTGGAAGGCCTGCGTCTTGGTGCCGGTTGAACCAGCCAGTGTAGCGCCATTGATGGTGTATGTATGACCTCCGAAGTCTACGGTCAGTCCGTTGGCAAACTTGCCCTGAGGAGCAATGATGCCGTTTCCTGCGCAGTCAGCCAGCAGGGTGATGGTCTGGCCATCCTGAGCAGCAGCGAAGGCGGCCTCGAAGGTTGTGTAGGTGTTATTGCCAATCTTTGCGACGACACCGACGTGCTTCAATACAACATTCTCAGTCGTATTGGCCTCGTTAGTGGCTTGGGCATTTGCAGAACGGCCACCAACGACTTTACCTACAGTAGTGGCAAACATGTCGCCATCCTTCTTATATCCATTGGTGTCATCCTGAGTGATGGTCACATTCTTTACGGTGCAGTCAGTGACGGTGCCGGCAGTATAGCCGCAAATGCCGCCGAGGTCACGATAGGCTGTGATGTTGACGCCCTCAACCGAGCAGCCAGTAATGGTGGTACCAGCAGTGGCATAACCCATGATGCCACCGACCTTGTCGCCGTTGTCATAAGATGTGCCGACAATCTCGGGAGTTGAAGTGATGGTTCCGCCAATGACGTGGCAGTTCTCTATTGCTACTGTTGTATCATCACCTTTGTAAGCAACGATGCCGGCAGCATAGTGGTAACTAAGGATGTTTACATTTGTTAATGTTAGATTCTTAATCGTTCCATTTGTAATAGAACCAAACAAACCTGCACAAGACCATTCTGCTGTTTCGTCTTTACTTGTAAGGTTACTAATAGTTTTTCCATTACCATCAAATATGCCTTGGAATGCCTTGCCTGGATAAGCAGCAACATTTCCGATAGGCTTCCAGTTCTCCTCACTGCTCAGGTCGAGGTCGGCCGTCAGCACGACCTTCGTATTCTTGAACTGATTGCCGCCATTCACGGCATCGCGGAAGGCTTTCAGCTCCTCGACAGTGCCGATTTCCATGGTCTTCACGGCAGTGCCGTTATTGTAGATAACCTCGCCGTCCTGAGTGACCACGATCTTGTCGGTGCCTGTGCTGGTACGGTCGTCAACCTGCACCAGGTTGTTGAGAACCACGAGTGCGTCTGAGCTGCTGGCAGGAGGGAAGGCACCCTCTGTGGTGCAGTTGTTCACCTCGACTGCATACTGTAAGATGTTAGAACCACTTGTTGCCTTCACATTAAGTGCAGCCTTGTTAGCGGCGGCAGCATTATTGACAAACTTACTGTCGTTGACAGTCACCTTATAAGCCGTTGCACCATCCTCATTGTAGATGTTCAGGAACTTGCCCGTGGCATTGTTCGTAAACGTACAGCCAGTGTAAGTCACGTTGCCGGCATAGCACCACATGTGGTAGTCTGAGTTGCTTTGAGTAAACTGGCAGTTCGTGAAGTTCATGTCGGCATAAGAGAAGAGCTTGCCGTCGATGGTGCAGTTCTCCATGTTGATGGTGCCTGCATGCTGGAAACCATGATAATTGACATTCCCTAAGGTGAACTTCACGTTCTGGAAGGTGGCACCATTGGGGATGCTGGCGATGCTGCCTGCTGTCGTGTGGTTGAACACGACGCCATCCACTTCGCCCTTCACGGTGATGTTCTTGCTGATGCTGGGCAGTGTGTAGGTGCCGGCTTTGTTGATGCTGACCGTCTCGCCGCCTGTGGTGGCTGCGATGGCCTCGGCCAGCGTCTTATAGTAGCCCGTTACCTGGCCGTCAACGGTTATGGCAGCTTCGAAAGCAGAGGCACCGCCCTCAACGCCCATGGTGGCATCTTCGCTGATCAGTGTCACGTTGCCGTACCCGGAAGCCATATCTTCATCCACCCAGACGGCATTCTCGCTGTCTGATTTCACTTTTGTGATGTCGAGATTCGAGGCGATGATTGTCGTCTTGGCTCCCGACTTGACAAGGATGGCAGCCTTGTTAGTGGTTTCGAAGACAGAGTTCTTGATGTCAAGAGAAATGTCAACAGGATTGTTAATATACTCGTCATCAATCTTGATGCCGCGACCACATGTAACGTTCAGGCCGTCAATTTCAATCTTCTGACCTTCCACTCTGGGACTAATCCAAATGGCATAGGCGTCTTTAGTGTCATTGACGGTCACATTCTTAAGCGTGGCGCTGTTCTTGAAAGCCAGTGGACGCTCAGATGTAACGTTGTTAAGTTCAACAGCGCAGTTGAAGTTAATGTCATAGGAATTCCAAGTTCCTTTGGTATTCTTACCACCCTGAGCGAGGCTCATGTTATTAAGGAAAAGCTTTGTCTTAGCATCGTTCATCGTTGCCACGTTGTTCCAGTCCGTGTCAGTCGTCATGAAGGTCAGCTTGTGGTCATTGCCATTGATGGTGATGGTCTCCGTGTTCACTGTTCCGATGGAGAGTGAGTTTTTTTCACCGTCCCATGGCTTGATGTCAAGAGATGCATCGGCAAGTAATTCAATAGCGATGTGCTCAGGATTCTCTGCCTCTGCCGCGTCAAACGCAGCTTGCAGCGTCTCATACTCAACGCCCCCGATCTTGGCGACGTTGTCGGCCCATGCCGTGACGGGCAGTGCGAGCACGACGAGGGCAATTAATAGATTTTTGATTTTCATAAGCGTTGGTGTTTATTGCATGAATAATGATGTTATAGCTCTCATTTCTTTTTGCCGATAAACACCACAGATTCGGCTGACGGATGTTTTATTCTTGTTGTTAAGCCTGGTACAAAGAAAAAGGCGTAGGTGTCTGTTTCTCCGTCCATCCTGAGAGCACAGGCCTTCGCATTGCCCAACCTACACAGGATAGACAACGCAGTCAGCCCACGCCAGCACGAACTATAATGCCATATATAATTAAGGTATATAGAAACGTACCACGCAGACGTCTCGTTGCCATCTGTCCTGCTGTAGGTTTGGAAGTTGCGAAGTTCGTGCTCTACAACGACAGACGTCCGAAAACGTCTTCCTCAATGTACTAAGGTCGCCCGCCGCCCACTGATGGACTGACTTGCGACGGTGCAAAATTACGAATAAATACCCAAACAGCAAAATTTTTGGCTGTTTTTTTTCATAAATATCTCATCGTAAGGGGGTAAGCGTCATCGCTTTGTGTGAATCGGGAGGGGCGAAATGTCCGTTGAAGAGTGCGAAAGAAATGTCGGCACGGCGTGGCGGCATGCGGTCACGGCGTGACGGCATGAAATCACGTCGTGACGGCATGCGGTCACGACGTGACGAGAGATTGGTCAGGGCGTTCTGCGGCGGAAGAGGGCCGCCAGGACGAGGCCGCGGAGGACGAGGTAGACGAGGAGGGCGAGCCAGAGGGCGTGGTTGGCCAGGGAGGGGCGGAGGGCGAGCCAGAGGGCGAAGAAGGCTGTGGCGGCGACGAGGCAGGCGGAGAGCATGTCGCGCGATCGGGTGAGGCCGATGCAGATGCCGTCCCAGACGAAGGCGGCCATGCCGCAAAGTGGGATGAGGACGGCCCAGGGGAGGAAGTGGCGGGCGTGGCTGACGACGTCGGCGTCGGTGGTGAGCAGGCGGAGGAGGACGTCGCCGGCGAGGGCGTAGACGGCGGTGAAGCCGATGGCGACGAGCCATCCGATGCGGAAGAGCCGGCTGACGGTGCGGCTCAGCTCGTCGGTGCGTCGGGCGCCGTAGAGTCGTCCGCTGAGGGCCTCGCCGGCGTAGGCGAAGCCGTCCATGACGTAGCTGAAGAGCATGAAGAACTGCATGAGCAGCGTGTTGGCGGCGAGCGTCATTGCGCCCTGTGCGGCGCCGGCGGAGGTGAACCATAGGTTGACGGCGACGAGGCAGAGGGTGCGGAGGAAAATGTCGAGATTGAGGCGGAAGAATCGGCCCAGGCCGCTGAAGACGGCGGAAAGGGGCGAGGGGTGGCGCCGGAGCGTGGGGCCGTAGTAGCGGCGCAGGAGGAGCAGGGCCGTCAGGAAGCCCACCCACTGGGCCACGACGGTGCCGAGGGCGACGCCGCGGATGCCCCATCCGAGGGCGACGACGAGGGCGAGGGAGAGCAGGATGTTGACGACGTTCTGCAGGACGGCGATGAGCATGGGCAGGCGCGTGTTCTGCATGCCGACATACCATCCGGTGAGGGCGTAGAGCCCCAGCACGGCCGGCGCGCCCCATACACATATATTATAATAGGGGAGGCAGAGCTGGGCCACGTCGGCCGTCGGGCGCATCAAGGCGAGGGCCAGCGACCGCAGGGGCACCTGGAGGATGACGATCACCAGCCCGAGGCCCACGCCGACGAGGAGGCCGCGGCGCAGCATCGCCCCGACGTCGGCCAGGCGGCGGGCGCCGAGGGCCTGCGAGGTGAGCCCGCTGGTGCCCATGCGGAGGAATCCGAAGAGCCAGTACATGACGTTGAAGATCATCGACCCGACGGCGATGGCGCCGATGTGGGCGGCCCCTCCGACGTGGCCCATGACGGCCACGTCGCAGAGTCCCAGCAGGGGGACGGTGACGTTCTGGATGATGCTGGGCAGGGCCAGACGGAGGATGGCGGTGTCGGTCTTGTTGGTCATGACGGCTGCAAAGTTAGCAAAAAGAAATGATATTCGTCAATAAAGGAGCAAAAAGTTGCACACTTACCCCACCCGTGTGCAGGGAAAAGTCAGATTTTTGCCAAAAAGTTTGCGTAAGTGAAAGAAAATTTGTTACTTTGCACCCGATTTTCAAGATATCATTTCAGAGAGAACATTAATTATTAACACTTTAAAAGAGAAAAATCATGTCAGAAATTGAAAGCAAAGTGAAAGAGATTATCGTCGATAAACTGGGTGTGGACGAGGCTGAGGTCAAGCCCGAAGCAAGCTTCACCAACGACCTGGGTGCTGATTCGCTGGACACCGTCGAGCTCATTATGGAGTTTGAGAAGGCCTTCGGAATCTCCATCCCCGACGACAAGGCTGAGAAGATCGGCACCGTCGGCGACGCCATCGCCTATATCGAGGAGAATCAGAAATAAAAAGTAAAAAGGAACAGTGAAAAGTGAAAAATTTGCTGCCGCCCCATTATTTCACTTTTGAGTGAGCGGCAGCAAATTTTTCACTTTTCGCTTTTCACTATTCCTTTCAAATTATGGAACTAAAAAGAGTCGTAGTGACCGGACTGGGCGCCGTCACTCCCGTGGGCAACACCCCCGAGGAGACCTGGCAGAACCTGCTGGCAGGCGTCAGCGGCGCAGCCACGATCACGAAATTCGATACCACACTGTTTAAGACCAAGTTTGCCTGCGAGGTGAAGAACCTCAACGTCAACGACTACCTGGACCGCAAGGAGGCCCGCAAGATGGACCGCTACACGCAGCTGGCCATGATTGCCGCCCGGCAGGCGATGGAGGACTCCGGCCTGGACCTCGAGACAGAGGACCGCGACCGCATCGGCGTCGTCTACGGCGTCGGCATCGGCGGCATCCAGACGTTCCAGGACGAGGTGACCTACTACGGAGCGCACCGCGAGGACGGCCCGAAGTTCAACCCCTTCTTCATCCCGAAGATGATTGCCGACATTGCTGCCGGACAGATCTCGATCATGTACGGTCTGCACGGTCCTAACTATATCACGTCGTCGGCTTGCGCCTCGTCGTCGAACGCACTGGCCGACGCCTTCAACCTCATCCGTCTGGGCAAGGCCAACGCCATCGTCGCCGGCGGAGCCGAGGCTGCCGTCTGCGAGACCGGCGTCGGAGGCTTCAACGCCATGCACGCCCTCTCCACCCGCAACGACGACCCCGCCGGGGCCTCGCGCCCCTTCAGCGCCTCGCGCGACGGCTTCGTCATGGCCGAGGGTGCCGGTTGCTTCATCCTGGAGGAGCTGGAGCACGCCAAGGCCCGCGGCGCGAAGATCTACGCCGAGATGGCCGGTGCCGGCATGAGTGCCGACGCCCACCACATCACCGCCTCGCACCCCGAGGGCCTGGGCGCCAAGCTCGTCATGCGCAACGCCCTGGAGGACGCCCAGCTGCAGCCTGAGGACATCGACTACATCAATGTCCACGGCACCTCGACGCACGTGGGCGACATCTCGGAGGCCAAGGCCATCAAGGAGGTCTTCGGCGACGCTGCCTACAAGCTCAACATCTCGTCGACCAAGTCGATGACCGGCCACCTGCTCGGTGCTGCCGGCGCCGTCGAGGCCATGGTCGCTGTGCTGGCCGTGAAGAACGACATCATCCCGCCCACCATCAACCACGCCGAGGGCGACGACGACCCCGAGATTGACTACAGACTGAACTTCACCTTCAACAAGGCCCAGCAGCGCACCGTCCGCGCCGCCCTGTCGAACACGTTCGGATTCGGCGGCCACAATGCCTGCGTGGTGTTCAAGAAGTATTGCCAGTGAACGGTGGCAAGTGAACAGTGAATAGTGAACAGTGAATAGTGAACAGTGAATAGTGAACAGTGAATAGTTATGATTAGTCTTGTTGCTAAAATAACAGGCGCATCAACTAATCATAACTATTCACTGTTCACTATTCACTGTTCACTATTCACTGTTCACTATTCACTGCTCGTTATAATATAATAACGAAAATGACGCTAAACGACATCATCGACAGACTGAGACTCTGCTTTCAGGACGACAAGGAACTGCGCCGGCAGCTGCGACAGATCCTCGGATTCTATCCCCACGACATCAGCCACTACAAGATAGCGCTGACCCACAAGAGCAGCGGACAGCGCAACGACAAGGGACGCCCGCTGAACAACGAGCGCCTCGAATTCCTCGGCGACGCACTGCTCGACGCCGTCGTCGGACACATCGTGTTCGAGCACTTCAGCGGCAAGCGCGAGGGATTCCTCACCAACACCCGCTCGAAGCTCGTCAGCCGCGAGTCGCTCGGAAAGCTCGCCCAGGAGATGGGCATCGTTGAGCTCATACAGAGCAACGGCCCGCAGCGCTCCCACAACAGCTACATGGCCGGCAACGCCTTCGAGGCGCTCGTCGGCGCCATCTATCTCGACCAGGGCTACGACGCCGTCATGCGGTTCATGAAGAAGCGCATCCTGGCCCAGATGGTCAACATCGACAAGGTGGCCTACAAGGAGGTCAACTTCAAGTCGAAGCTCATCGAGTGGACTCAGAAGAACCGCGTCCGCATGGACTTCCGCACGCTCGACGCCGGCAAGGACGACAAGGGGTCGCCCACGTTCGGCGTCGCCGTCGTCATCGAGGGCGTCGACGGTGGCCGCGGACAGGGCTACTCGAAGAAGGAGGCGCAGCAGGTGGCCGCCAAGGAGACGCTGCAGCGCCTGCGCCGCGAGCCGCAGTTCATCGACGCCATCTTCCAGGCCAAGTCGGAGCGCACCAAGATGGAGGAGGAGCCCACCGCCGCCGCTCCCAACCTGGAGGCTGAGAAGACCGACTTCATCATCGCTCAGGAGCACCCCGCCACCATCGACGAGGTGAAGGCCGAGAAGCAGGCCCGCCGCCGTCGCCGCAACGGCGACGACGCCGCCGATGAGACCGCCCCGCAGCCCGCCAAGAGCGAGCAGGTGGAGGCTGAGATCGACGAGCTCTCCCTCGAGGACATCACCCACAACAAGGCCGAGCAGGACCGCGAGGACATCATCGCCGCCGCTGAGGCCGCCGCCTTCGCAGAGTAGGGGCCGCCCGGCCCATCCTTGGCTTGCAGTTCTGTCCGTAGTCCTCTCCTCGTCAATGAGGGGACTACGGCCAGATCGTAAGCATCAGCCCGGAATCTGGCTTAGCCAAATAAAAAGTTTTGTCATTTTTGTTTGGCTTTTTGAAATAAAAGCAGTATTTTTGCAGCGCACAAGTAGGAGGCGACGTGTCTCACGTCGCAATCCAGCAGTTTGTTGCGACGTGAGACACGTCGCCTCCTACTGCAAAGCGGTGTAATAACCATTTGTTATATAGAAGACAATAAGGTTCTAAACGTAGACGATGATGAAACTGAGAATCGTGGCCGTCATCCTGGGCTGCCTGGCAGCCGTCGCGGGCCGCGCTGCCGACAATCCGGTGGCGACGGTCGACTCGCTGCTGGCCCTCTACGACGCGGCTGACCGCGGGCAGAAGGCCGAGCTGGCCCGCCGACTCGTGCCACTGTGCATCGAGGGCGACGAGGTGGTCGACAGCCTGCCGCTGCCCCCCGCCTCGGCACCGGCCGACTCGGTCGACCTGCGCGTATGGTTCGCCGCCGACCGCTTCTATTATAACACCGCCTACTTCGACCGCGCTCTCCGCTACATCGACCGCGCCATGCCGCTCGCCGGACGCCACCCCGAGCTACGCGCCACGATGATGAGCGACCGCGCCTACCTCCTCTATAAGACCGGAAAGATCAGCGAGGCCACTGAGGCCGCCCAGGAGGCCGTGAAGTATGCCCAGCAGGAGGGCCGCCTGCTGCAGCAGTCGCGCGCCTACCTCTATCTGGCCTGCATCAACATCAGCCTCCGGTTGCCCGCCGAGGCCACCGACTTCGTCGAGAAGGCCATCGCGACCAACGCCCGGCTGGGACTCAACAACAACACCCACAACGCGCTCGGCATCGCCTGCGAGGTCTACAGCTTCGCCGGCGACACGGCCCGCGCCATCGACTACGGATGGCAGGCCGTCGAGGCGGCCAAGGCCGTTGGGTCGAGCGCCGGCGCCGTCAACCACCTGTCGCAGATCAGCTATGCCTACAACCGCCAGGGCGACTACGAGCGCGGACTGCAGGCGGCCCAGCAGGCCATCGACCTGGTCAGGCAGATGGCCGTCCCCGACCGCAACCTGCTGGCCATCAGCCTCGTCTATAAGGCTCACAACCTGCTCGACCTCCACCGCAACCACGAGGCGGCCGACGCCCTGCGGCAGGCCATCAGCATCGAGGAGCAGGAGGGCAACACGCGGGCCGTATGCTACGACCTCAAGGCGCTCCACGAGGCCCTGCTGCCCTACGACGAGCACGGCGCACTGCTGGCTATCACACGCTATGCCCAGATGGCCGACTCGCTCCACATGGCCGACCTCCACGAGGCGCTGGGCAAGGCCAACGCCCAGTTCCGCAACGACGAGCTGCAGGAGCAGAGCGACGCCCGCGCACGCACCAGCCGCATCATCCTCTTCTCGGGCATCGCCGTCGTGGCACTCATGCTCGTCGCGCTCGCCTTCCTCCTTTATGCCATCCGCCTGAAGAACCGCTCCAACCAGCAGCTGCTCAACCTGCAGCGCACCCGCGAGAACTTCTTCACCAACATCACCCACGAGTTTCGCACACCGCTCACCGTCATCCTCGGCAAGGGACGCCAGCTGCAGGCCGACCCCAGCGAGGCCGTCAGCGCTGCCGGCACGATGATCGAGCGCGAGGGCTCGCAGCTGCTCGCGCTGATCAACCAGCTGCTCGACCTGTCGAAGGTGCAGGCCAACGTGGCGGAGCCCGACTGGCGCACGGACAACATCGTGCCCTACCTCTCGATGATTGTCGAGACGTTCTATGACTATGCCCACTCTCAGGGCATCGAGCTCATCTTTGCACCGCGCGAGAACGAGGTGACGATGGACTTCGTGCCCGACTACGTGATGAAGATGGTCAACAACCTCGTCTCCAACGCCCTGAAGTTCACACCCAAGGGCGGCCACGTGCGCATCACCACCCGCCACGAGCAGCAGCAGTTCCTGCTCCAGGTGGCCGACGACGGCTGCGGCATCGACCGCCAGCACCAGCAGCACATCTTCGAACCCTTCTATCAGGCGGGCGACGACAGCAGCGCACAGGGCACGGGTGTCGGACTGGCCCTCGTCCGACAGATCATCACGGCCGTGGGAGGCACCATCGAGGTCGACTCCTCGCCCGGCCACGGCTCCATCTTCACCGTCACGATGCCCGTCACCGTCGGGCAGTGGCGACCGCTCACCGACGACGAGCGGCGCGGACTGGCCGCCTTTGCCGCCACGGGGCTCACCCCGTCGGGCAACGCCGAGCTCATCGACAGCGACGTCAGCGAGGCGCCCGACGACGACAACGTCCGACTGCTCGTCATCGAGGACAACCGCGACGTGGCCTACTACATCGGGTCGCTCTTCCGCGACCGCTACGAGATCTTCTATGCCACCAACGGCCGCATCGGATTCGAGAAGGCCCGCGAGATCGTGCCCGACCTCATCATCACCGACCTCATGATGCCTGAGGTCGACGGACTGCAGTTCTGCCGCATGGTCCGGGCCTCTGACGTCGTCAGCCACGTGCCCGTCATCGTCATCACCGCACGCACCACCAGCGACGACCTCATCCGCGGCATCGAGGCCGGCGCCGACGCCTATCTCTACAAACCCTTCAACGCCCAGGAGCTGACGGCCCGCGTCGAGCAGCTGCTCGAGACGCGCCGGCTGCTGCGCGAGAAGTTCTCGCGCATGCTGACCCTCGGCTCCGACCCGTCGGCGCAGGACGGCAAGTTTCTCTCGCGCAGCGACGCCCAGTTCATCGGCCGTCTGACCGACCTCGTCTGCTCGCTCATGGGCCGCGGACAGAGCGACGTCGACACCATCGCCCAGCACCTCAACATGTCGACTGGACAGCTGCGCCGCAAGGTAGGCGCCATCACCGGCCGCACCCCCGCCACCTATATCCTGCAGATCCGGCTGGCCAACGCCCAGCGGCTGCTCGACAAGCACCCCGATCTTTCGATCAGCGACGTGGCCTATCGCACCGGTTTCAGCGACGTGGCCCACTTCAGCCATGCCTTCCAGAAGGCTTTCGACATGAGCCCCTCGCAGTGGGCAAGGCGGGCCAAATAGGTTGTATATTTCTTAATTGTTAATTTGTAAATGCTAACCACTTGTGAATCAGTGGTTAGCATCTTCTTTATGTCACATATTTACAAATTGCGGACGTCGATAATCGCAGAAAATGACAAACATTTAATAATTATTTGCAACTCGCTTTCAGTTTCTTTCCCTATCTTTGCCCCGAATTCATTTATTTCGTGACGTCATGAGCAATCTGGATTATTCTAGTTTCTCTGCTACGCAGAAGGACATCGACCAGCAGCAGGCTGAAATCCGGGCCATCAACCTCAAGCAGGCCGAGCTTGATGCCCGGCAGCAGGCAGCAGCGGCGAAGCCTCCGCTGTGGCGCCGTCTGATGGAGCGTCTGCGACGATGAAACCGCCGAAATATGCATTCTTCTCCGTGAAATTATTATTATTCATCTCAAACAATCAATCAACATTATGAAACGATTTCTGACTTTACTCACGCTGCTCGCCAGCTTCGCGGGCATGTGGGCGCAGGACTCCCACTTCGAGCTCAGCTTCGACCCCAGTCAGCAGGGCTCCTACGGCTCAACGGTGGTCTATGCCAAGCTGGATCTTGCCAACCAGCAGTCTGAAGACTACGCTGCCTACGAGGTGGCTGCCTTCGTCGGCGACGAGTGTCGTGCCGTGGCCCGTTGTGCGGCGAATCCCGCCTTAGCGACTTATGTGGACAAGAACTACTTCGTCCTCAACGTCGCGGGCACCTTCGGCGACAGCGACAGCGACACGGGCAAGCCCATCACCTTTAAGGTCTTCGACGAAGTAAGCAATGCCGTGATTGAACTGACGCCAAGCCAGACCATCACCTTCGCCAACGAAGGCAAGTACGGCGAGCCCAGCAATCTCGTCGTCCTCTCCGGCACGGAGTGGGCCATCGAGCCCGAGGGCGACGTGCTCTACTGTAACGTCGGCGACGACATCATCGAGCGCATCAAGGACTATTACACGATCCTTCCTGAGGATGTGGAGCAGACGCCGCCCGCCGTCGTCTATTCGATCGGCCCCAATGCCGATGCGTCCGTGCTGTCCGTCAGCCAGACGTCGATCAAGGCCCTCAAGAGCGGCTCGACCTATGTCAGCGTCACCCTCGATGGCGTCGGTGTTTCCTGCGTTGTCGAGGTGAATGTTCAGAACTGGGCTAAGGCCGGACAGGCCAACCCCTCGACCCTCGAGGTGACCTATTACGACTCGGAGTTCGACATCTTCGACCAGGTCAAGCAGCTCGTCACCTTCACTCCCGAAGGCTATGAGGACCTCAACATCGAGGTCACGTCTGACGACCCGGATGTGGTCGAACCCTCTGTCGAGTCCATGCGTGGCGAGCTGGTCGGCAGCATCCTGGTGAACGGCACCGGCACGGCCACGCTGACCTTCACCGTCAGCTATCCCGACTACAATGCCGACCCGACCGGCGAGACCTTCAGTGAGAGCACCTTCACCCTCACCGTCGTCGTCAAGCAGGGACTGACAGACCTGATAGTGCCCAAAACAATCACCGTCACGAAGGATGTGCCCTTCGACCTGACGACCGTCATCCTCCCCTATCCTGAGAACGCCGAGATCGACTATTCGAAGTTGACATACGACTATTCTCGCGAGGCTGACAAGGTGAAGATCGAGAACAACATGCTCACCGGTCTGCAAGTAGCCGAGGGAGTTCCTGTGATGGTCCACTATGCCGACCTGCCTAACTTCTGGCAAACGATGGAAGTGACCATCATCAACCCCGCCACGGAGCTTGTGGTCAACACGCCCGAGATCACCGTCAACAAGGGCGACAGCGAGACCCTCACCGCTGCCCTGGCAGCCGCCGTGTCGATGGATCCCGCCGACGCCACCGACCAAATTGTGTGGAAATCGGCCGACGAGACCATCGTCGCCCCGTTGACCGATGCCGACGGCTGGAACCCCCTGGCCGGCGGTGATGTCACGATGACGGCCCAGGTGTTCGACTATAACAGCTCGTCTAACCTTCCCCGCCTCGAGGCCACGGTGACGGTGCATGTCGTCGTGCCCGTGACGAGCATTGCCTTCGATCCTTCCGACCGAGCCTTTGCGAATGTCAATGACGACCTGACCGACTATCTCCGCTCCATCGTGAAGGTGTATCCTGAGGATGCTACCAACCAGAATTATCACTTCGAGGTGGCGGGGCGTCTGTCGTTGTCTGACGGCAGAGTCATCGCCAACCAGGCTGGCATCGGTCGCGTCAAGGCCGTCGCAGATGACGGTTCCGGCGTAGAGTCAGCCTACAAGAACTTCAGCATCTTCATCCAGGCCAACGACGTCACTTTCGGTGGCGACATCGTCACGACCTATGACGGCACCCAGGTTGACATCTCCGAACAGGTGAAGGACAACATCACCTTCGTGCCCGCCAATGCCAGCATGGTCACCGCCACGACGACGTCGAGCAATCCCGCAGTGGCCACTGTCGAAGTCACAATCCGACAGACCGCCACCAACACGCCGGTTGAAGTCACCGTCAACGCCAAGGCCCTGAGCGTCGGCCGCTCGACCATTACGATGGCCATCACCTACACCGACTACCTGGCCGACCTGATGGATCCCACCGTCAGCCACCAGACCACCGTCGAGCGCTCGTTCACCGTCATCGTCAACGAAGGTCTGAAGGGCTTCACCACCGACTATCCCACCGAAATGGCCATCGGCCAGACCTATCAGATCGTCCTGACGCCGCAGCCTGAGGATGCCGAGGTCGAACTGGGCGGCTTCCGGGTCTCCGCCACGGCCAACGGTCTGCCCGAGTCGTGGCCCTACATGACCTTCGACAAGCCCGAGAGGCAGGCCGACGGTACCATCGTCATCAACGTCTATCCGCAGGAGCCCGACGGCGGCTCGTTGCTGCTGACCTATTCTGACGAGAGCAATTATCTGAACGTCATCGACAGCGACGTCAACGTCGGCGTGGCCCTCACGCTCGACGAGGGCTGGCAGTGGCGCACGCTCTGGACCGGCATCTCGAACCGCGAGTTCACCGACTACTTCGGCACCGACGGCATCCTCGAGGTGCGCTCGCAGGACGAGCTCATGGCCCGCGACTCTGAGATCGGCTACTTCGGCGACCTCTACGACGATGGTCTCAAGGGCTTGGTGGCCTATAAGATCAAGGCCACGCGCGACCGCGGCATTGACGACGCCAAGATCCAGTTCAGCGGCTTCTATCAACCCGATGCCATGCCGCAGAACCTGCTGCGCGGCTGGACCTGGATTCCCTATCCCTACTATCACTTCATGACGTTCGACCAGCTCGGCATCCAGGGTGCGGCCGGCGACAAGATCGTGTCGAAGGACGGCGGTTTCGTCGAGTACGACGGCACGTCGTGGACGGGCACGCTGAAGGGCATGCAGCCCTGGCAGTCCTACCTCTATTATAACAGCACCGACGCCGTGTCGTCATTCGACTGGCAGTCGGAGGTGAACGTCTATACGCCTGACGATCAGGTCCAGCCCGGTGGCAACGCCCGCCGCAAGGTCAGCCCGCGCTCGGCCTGGCAGTACGACCCGCGCCCCTACCGCGACAACATGTCGATTGTGGCCGTGGTCAATGAACAATGTACAATGAATAATGAACAATGGTCGATTGGCGCCTTTGTCGGCGACGAGTGCCGCGGCGAGGGCTTGTGCGTCGACGGCCGCATGTTCATCACCGTCCATGCCAACAACGGCGAGCAGGTGTCGTTCCGTCTGCGCAACGAGCTGACGGGCGAGATGTTCGACATCGACCAGACCGTCCCCTTCGGCGCCATGCTCGGTTCGCTGAAGGCTCCCGTCCAGCTGACCAGTCAGGCCGTCGTCACGGGGGTCAATAATGTACAATGTACAATGAACAATGTACAGGAGGCCTTCGACCTCGGCGGACGTGCCGTCAAGGCCACGACGACAAAGGGCCTGACCATCCGGCGTCAAGCCGACGGCACCGTGCGCAAGGTTGTGAAGTAAGACCTGATATACGTTCTATCTGATTATGATATTATCAAAGTTACAGACCCCACCCCCAACCCCTCCCCTTGAAGGGAGGGGAGCCGCTGCGCCGTCATCCGCGGCAAACTGTGCGGCAGCCACTCCCCTCCTTCGGAGGGGCTGGGGGAGGCTTTCTCCCCTCCCCTCCAAGGGGAGGGGTTGGGGGTGGGGTCTGTGACTTTAATCATCCGTCTCAATTTATAAATATTATGATGAGCAGGAAATATAAGATACGCGCGTACATAAAATATATTATATGTATAGCCGCACTAGAAAGCCTCCCCCTTGGGGGGAGGTTGGTGGGGGCTCAGACCCTCTCCCAGAACACGATCTCGACCATCGCGAAGAGCGACCCGCTCATCATCACGGGTGCCGTCGGCACCCAGAACACGTACTACCACTCCTCGCTGGGCTCGGGCTACCGCTCGCCGTGGGCTAACTCCGTGTATGCCAACCTGAACATCTCGGTCTATGGCATCTCGATGCCCTTTGCTTTCTATTATTCCAACAACAATTCGAGCTTCTCGTTCCCACACTTCTCCTTCCACATCGACCCGACCTACAAGAACTGGCGGGGCCACTTCGGCCGCTCCAACATGGCCCTGTCGCCCTACCTGATGAACATGTCGTTCAACGGCGTCGGACTCGAGTACACGTCGTCGCGCCTGCGCTTCGGTGCCTTCTACGGCGAGCTGCGCAACGCCATCAACGACGACCCCGACGACCCCAAGGCCCGCACGCCGCAGTATTCGCGCGTGGGCTGGGGCTTCAAGGCCGGCTATGGCTCCGGCCTCAACTTCATCGACCTCTACCTGCTGCGCGCCTTCGACAAGATCTCGTCGATCGACGCCCGCTGGCAGGAGCGCGTCAACCCGCAGGACAACGTCGCCGTGGCCGTCAAGGGCGGCCTCGGCGTGACGAAGTGGCTGTCGCTGCGCGGCAACCTGGCCTGGAGCGCCTTCTCCAGCGACAAGCGCGCCCAGCGCATCCACACCGACCAGCTCGACCGCTGGGACAAGATCTTCGAGGCCCGCTACACGTCGCTGATGCGCATCGCCGGCGACGTCTCGGCCAACCTCAACCTGAAAGGATTCTCATCACAGATATACTATAAGATGGTGCAGCCCGACTATACGACGCTGGGCCTCTACTACACCTCCAACAACTACCAGTCGCTGGGCATCAGCGCCTCGACCAGCCTCTTCAACCGCGTCACGCTGGCCGTCAACTTCTCCGGACAGGAGGACAACATCACCCGCAACCAGCTCTACACCACCCGCGGCTTCGTCTACTCTGCCACCGCCTCGGCCCCTATGGGCGACAACGTCACAGTGGCGGCCGGCTACAACGGCTACCGCCAGCTGCAGTCCGACGGCAAGGCCCACGTCAACGACTCCACGCGCGTCAACCGCATCATGCACTCCATCTACCTGACGCCCTCCTACACCATCGACGGCGACCACTTCGGACAGGTATGGTCGCTCTCGGCCAACTACACGCAGAACAAGGACCTCAACCGCTTCGCCACGGGCGTCAGCGACGTCACCACGTGGGCCCTCGGACTGTCGCACGCCCTCGACATCAAGGCGTGGGAGATGACCGTCGCCACGTCGCTCTCCCACCAGACGTCGCGCGGCTACCAGACGCGCTACACCTCCGACGTGCTCTCGCTCACCACCGGCCGCTCCTTCCTCAAGGAGAAGAACCTGTCGACGTCGGCCACCGTCTCGCTCTGCTACAACGACATACGCGACCAGCAGCGCATGCTCTCCGTCGGCGTCGACCTCTCGGCCGGCTATACCCTGGCCAAGGTCCACCAGTTCTCCTTCTCCGCCGGCTTCAACAAATACTCCGACACCAACCTCTCGGCCGACCTGTCGTCGATGGGCACCACCGAGATCTCGCTCTCGCTGGGATACAACTATACGTTCTCGCTGCTACACCTGAAAAGGAAAGTGAAGAGTGAAGAGTGAAGGGAAAAGTGAAGAGTGAAAAGTGAAAAATTTGCTGCCGCCTGAAGAGGGGACGATTCAGAAAAAAGCGGACAAAAGGCGGATAGCGGTTGAAGAAGGGCAGCTTTTTGAGGCAAAAAGGACCGCTTCTCGCATCGAAAAGGGCCGCTTCTTGAAGGAAAAAGGACCGCTTCGCTAAAAACGGATGCGCAAAATGCTGACAATCAGTGTGGTTGCGAATTCAGTTCGCAACATTCAGAAAGAAATTTACAAAATCGACCTATAAAACGAGTGACGATATGAGACGACATGTAAGATACATCGCAATGGCGCTGATGGCGCTCTGTATGATGCCCGCCCTGGCCCAGGAGGTCAGCGTCGACGTACGCCCCGTGCAGCCCATCCTGCCCCCGAAGGCCGGCGACTACATCGACGACCCGGGCAACTTCTTCACCCTGCGCGTGACCAACAACACCGACGAACAGCAACGACTGTTCTTCGGCTGCCATATCAACATGGAGTTCCCTGACCAGGAGTCGTATGTCGTCACCAACTACGGCCATATCCCCCGCATGCCCATCGTCCTCGAGCCGCGACAGTCGAAGCTGCTCAACCGCGTCGAGATGAAGCAGCTCTTCACCTATCTCGACCAGGACGACGTCTACATGCGCGACGGCCTCTGGGACCAGTTCAACGGCGCCGGACTGCTGCCCGAGGGACAGTTCACCATGTCGATGCAGTGCTACAAGTGGGACCCCGAGCTGACGCAGGCCGTGCAGCTCAACGAGCCCAGCAACGGCACCTGCTCCTTCCAGGTGTGCTACCTCGCCCAGCCACCCACGTTCATCACGCCCCAGCCCATGGTCGGCGTCGACCCTGACGACGCGCTGGGCCAGCTCAGCGTGGCCAACCTCGACATCCATGCGCCCACAATCGCCTGGACCATGCCGACGCTGAAGTGCAACCCCTCGCAGTATCCCTTCCAGTACGACGTGCGCATCGTCCGCCTCGACGGCGAGATGCCCGACGTGGCCATCGAGACCCACGCCACCGAATACGAGAACCTGAAGCTGACCACACCCACCCTGACCATCCCCACGGCCTACGTCACGAAGATGAAGGAGCAGAAAGGGGCCGACGGCCAGCCCGCCGTCTACGCCCTGCAGGTGAAGGCCAGCAACCCCTTCGCCAACAGCGACCTCGACAAGCTCCACTACTCGCTCATCGAGAACGGCGGCCGCTCGCCCATCATGCTCTTCCGCCTCTACGACCCGACGGCCGTCGACGACTCGGTCGACATCAGCGCAGAGACCGAGGAGGGCGACTTCGAGGGCGACAAGGACTCGCTCTACGTCTTCGAGCAGCCCACGCTGACCTCACCCATCTTCTCGGGCCTGGCCCTGCGCAAGATGTTCGTCGGCGACTCCATCCGTGCCGGCTTCCGCAAGGCATGGCACGTCGGCGGACGCGGCGAGAAGGCCGACACCGTGCAGTTCAAGTACACCATGCAGCTCTTCAAGGGCCGCTCGTCCGACTCCAAGGAGGTGACGATGTCCACGCAGAAGCCCTTCTTCGAGCACTCCTTCGTGCCCAAGAAGGGCAGCGACGAGGAGCTCAAGGACTCGGCCAAGTGGGAGAAGCTGAAGGACAAGGTGCAGGTCGGCGACTACGTCGTCATGCGCGTCAAGGCCGAGCCTTTGGACAAGAAGCTGTCGCTGCGCATGAAGGGCGACTCGCTCAACGTCATCGACTTCGCCATGGCCGAGCACTTCTCCGACCTCTTCCAGTGTGCCGGCGGCGAAGCCCCGAAGAACAAGACCGACATTGAGGACATGCCCGAGAAGGGCACCGTCCTCAGCATCGGCGCCTACGACATGACCATCGACGAGATAGAGCGCGTCGGCAAGGGCTCCAAGGCCTACAAGGGCAAGGGCCACGTCGACTGGAACCCCATGGGGCTGAAGGCCAAGCTGGCCGTCAAGTTCGACTCCATCTGGATTAACACCGACAAGGCCGTCTACAACGGCCGCTGCTACACCTACGCCCGCGACGAGGAGTATCAGGTGACCAACGGCGAGGCCATCGACATGCTCTTCTCCGACTGGGGTCTCGACAACATCCTCGGCGACACGTCGCTGCCTTATGCCGACGAGCTGCAGGAGGCCCTCAGCGGCGACGGCAAGGAGCTGACCCAGAGCCTGGCCGAGAAGCTCGACGTGCAGCAATACTACAAGTACTACAAGCTGGGCATGACCACCTTCGAGGACATCAAGAACCTGCAGCTCACCGATGTCCACATGCCCATCCAGATACCGAAGGAATACAACACGTCGCCCGTCGACCTGCAGATAGCCAGCATGACCTTCGCCCCGACGACGGCATACGCCAACGTGCTCGGCATCTTCGAGCTGCCCGAGAACAACTACACCAACCAGTACCTCATCTTCGGCGCACCACACCTCTGCATGGAGCCCGACAAGATCATCCCCGAGAGCGGCACCGTCGCCCTGCTGGGCAACGCCACGCTCACCGACCCGAAGACGAAGTTTGAGTTCACCTTCAAGGCGCCCGACAACATCGACAGCCCCGCCGACGGTTGCTACCTGCGCTGGATGGACTCGAAGTTCTCGAAGCTCCACGTCGAACTGGAGATGCAGATTCCCGAGCTGATGCGCGCCGACGGCGACAAGGCCTACGCCGACGCCAAGCCCGTCATCCGCCTCGAGGGCGACATCGAGGACTGGAAGAACTGGTGGCTCATGGGCACAATGGACCCCTTCCAGCACCCCGACCTGCCCGGATGGACCTTCGTCCCCGGCGAGATGGGCTACGACCACAGCTCGCGCGAGAACTTGCCGTTCTTCAAGATGCCCGACGACTACGACTGCTCGAAGGCCAAGACCGGCATCGAGGGTCTCAGCAACAAGGGCGAGGGTCTGCAGAAGTGGCAGGGCTTCAGCTTCAAGGACATGGGCATCCGCTACCCGAAGGTCATCAAATTCGACGACGAGAAGGACATGGACGACTACTCGAAGGAGGGCGGCGGCTCCACCAAGGCCATCAGCACCATGATCGACTACGTGCTCATCGACGCCAAGTTCTCGGCCAGCTTCTCGGTGAACAAGATCTTCGACGGCTCCACCACGTCGTGCGGCGGATGGGGCATCAGCATCGACCGCACCGAGTGCGTCATCACCCAGAACAAGTTCCACCACGCAGGCATCTCCGGTAAGTTCCAGGTGCCACTGCTCAAGCAGAAGAACAAGAAGGGCGAGGAGGAGCCGGCCAAGATCAGCTATCAGGCCAGCATGTTCCTCCAGGACAAGGCTGAGGGCAGCGGCCGCAGCCCCGTCTGGGTCTTCGCCACCACGCAGGAGGCCGACATCAGCCTCGACTTCTGGGCCGCCGTGGCCACGTTCGACAAGAAGCAGACCTACTTCCTCGTCGAGAGCGACGACGACTCGACGAAGGTGGAGCTCTGCCTGGGCGGACAGCTCGACATCCTCAAGTCGGCCGGACTGAAGGTCAGTCTGCCCGGCATCAAGTTCACCCGCATGCGACTGGCCAACTGTCCGCGATGGAAGTCGAAATACCTGAAGACGGCGGCCGACTACTACGCCACGCTGAAGGACAACAAGAACGCCGACCAGGAGACACTGGCCAACGCCTTCAGCGCCATGCTCTCGGCTAAGGACGTCGACAAGGACGACATCGCCATCGACGGCGGCGAGATCAAGAACGAGAGCGGCTCCGTCCGCTTCGACATCGGCCGATGGAGCTTCGCTTCGCCTGAGAAGAAGGTGGGCGGCTTCGACTTCACCATCCGCGACGTCACCATCGACCCGATGTCCACCGAAATCATGGCCCTCAAGTTCACCGGCGACCTGAAGCTGCTCAGCGGCAAGATCAAGGCCGCCACCACCCTCGGCATCGGCGCCAAGGTGGACTGGAACGACCTGGGCAACATCAGCTACCACAAATTCTACTTCTACGGAGCCGAGGCCAGCGGCGACTTCGGAGGCATGAAGGTCGCCGGCAGCTTCGAGGTGGACAACCCGGAGGATCCGAAGGGCTACATGGCCTCACTCGACTTCACCGTGCCCGGCGACCTCTTCAAGTTCCACGCCGCCGGCGGATGGGGCGAGAAAGACAAGACCGACGCCGAGCGCGCCAAGGACCAGAAGGGCAAGGGCTACGAGGCCTGGCTCAGCGGCGACCCCTCGCGCGGCTACAACGGCATGAGCTACGCCGAGCGCAAGGCCGACCGCGAGCGGCGCCTCAAGGAGGTCGGCGACGACGAATATGAGCGGGCGGCCATCGAGGCCGAAGCAGCGGCCGACGTCTACGGATCGCCCACCTACACCTGGTGCTACCTGGTCGTGAGCGTGAAGTCGAGCGGCGGCATCCCCGCACCACCCATCCAGATCACCGGCATCAAGGGCGGCTTCTACTGGAACGCCAAGAACAACTCGGGCGACCTGGCCTTCACCGACGCGGCCGGCGACAAGGGCGACCCGGCCTACGGCATGGTCGGCGGACTGCTCGGCGTCAGCGTCAGCACCATCGGCTCGGAGAAGGCCATCAACGGCGACATGCAGCTGACCGTCTTCTACGACATGGCCTCCGAACGCCTCTCGACCATCAGCCTCGTTGGCACCATCCACGCCCTCTGCGCCAAGGACCCCAACGACGGACTGATCAACGCCAAGGCCAAGATCATCTACAGCTGCAACGACCAGGACAAATACTTCGACATCGACATCACCGCCGAGGGCGGCGTCGACCTCAAGGATCAGCTCAGGGAGCTGGCAGGCGACTGCTCGGCCGTGCTCGACGACTTTGCCGAGCAGACGGGACTGGGCGCCTTCGCGCCCGACGAGAACGACCCCAACCGCAGCTCCGACACATCGAACGAAACGCCCGTGCCCAAGGGCAAGGCTGATGGCGACGACGGATTCTCGGCCTCCTGCGGATTCAAGGTGAGCCTCAACTTCCGCATCACGTGGAAGCGCAAGGGCGAGACCTTCAAGAACGCCAAGTGGCACCTCTACGTCGGACGCCCGCCTCACGAGCAGCGCTGCGAGCTCCGACAGATCGACTTCGCCATCGGCAAGCGCGACGACTCCTTCGCCATGTGGTGCAGCATCGGTGCCAACATGTACCTCTGCTTAGGCAACGAGCTGGTCGACGAGAACGGCAAGGAGTACGAGCTGCCGGCACTGCCCAAGCGCATCGCCGAGTTCCTGGGCCTGCCCGACATCAACGGCAACGACCAGAGCCTCGCCGGACAGGCCAATGACGAGCGGCGCAAGAACTTCACGCCGCCCACCGACACGAAGAGCGTGGGCGGATTCATGATCGGCGCCAGCGAATGGGGCGACTTCGGCATCAATGCCGGCATCGTCTATGCCCGTGCCTTCCTCATGGCAGGCTTCGACTTGGCACTGAAGAAACTTGCCGAGGGCACACGCTGTAGCAGCGGCAAGCCCATGGGCTCGAAGAACGGCTACTACGCCATGGGACAGGTCTACGCCATGGCTGAGGGCGAAATCGGACTGATGATCAACTGCTGGCTCTTCAAGGGCAAGATCCCGCTGGTCGATGTCGGCATCGGTGCCCTGCTGAAGGGCGGACTCCCCAACCCGACGTGGATCTACGGCAAGATGAAGGCCCGCTACAAGCTGCTGGGCGGGCTCATCAAGGGCTCCACCACCGTCGAGCTGAAGCTGGGCGAGGTGTGCGTGCCCGAGTTCGGCAACCCGCTCGACGACATCAAGATCTTCGAGGAGATGGATCCCGGCTACGAGGACGACCCGGCCAACGGCTGGCTCGAAGATAACGCCGTCAGCGTGCTCACCTCGCCGCGCTTCACCACCAACATGGTGATGGACGACCACCTGCGGCTCGTCGACTACAACGAGGCCTACAAGATGGCCGACTGGGACGAGGAGCTCGAGCAGTATGCCAGTGCTGCTTCGCGCACCTACGTCTTCCACCTCGACCCGGAGATGCTCATGGAGACCTTCGACGATCCCAACCCCGAGGCCAACAAGGACAACCTGAAGGCGACAGAGAAGTTCTTCATCCCCTACACGACGAAGAACCACATGGCCTACTCGCTCGGCACCGGCACCCTCGGACTGAACAAGGGCTACCGCATCACCCTCAAGGGCTACGCCAAGGAGATCGTCAACGGCAAGGAGATCGACCCGATCTTCAACGACTCGACCACCAACTGGAAGGACCAGAGCAAGCAGTGGCGCGACAGCGTCGTCTACTACTTCCGCAGCAGCAATGAGCCGCCGCAGATTCAGGACGCCGTCGCCATCTTCCACATGGACTATCAGGCCGACCTGGAGCGCCCCACGCTGGCCATGAAGTGGTCGTACGCCGACAAGATCAACGACCAGAACAAGCCGCTGCGCGGACGGCTGGAGTACTGGGACGATCGGTTCAAGATGTGGCTGTGCCCCGACATCGAGGCATCCTACAAATATTATGACTATCGCGGCAATCCGAAGCCCGACAATCGCGACATCTACGGCCGACTCATCGATCCCGCCACGGGCGAGCTGATTCCTGAGGAAGACACCACTGATGCGGGCAGCACCGGAGGCAACGGCACTAACTACACCAGAGGTGACGCCAATAACACTAATTCCAACGGCACTACTCCTACCAAGCAAGGAGCCGAGTCGACAATTGACCTTGGCGAGGCCCATACTACTAGTCCTACCAAGCAAGAAGCCGAGTCGACAATTGACCTCGGCGAGGCCCATACCATCGGCACGACCGACACAACCGGCTCAACCGGTTCGACGGGCAAGAAGCGAGGCATCACCGTCGGGTCCTCCGACGACAGCGAGACCACGAGCACGGGTCGCGGCATCGACCTGACGTCGACAGGCGTTATCGTCACCAATACTGACGACAGCAGCGGCGACGGGCTGCCCAGAGTGTCGGGCAACGTGATGGGGCTTGGCGGCACGAACTCCTCAAGCAACGACGATGAGGGATCGTTACCCTTTAACATCATCACTGCCTCGGAGTTAGCGACGAGCAACCAAATAGCTCAGCCAAACTTTGACGTTGACCTCCATGACGTGGATTTATTAAACCATTCCAACGAATATGTCCCCGGCACACATGGCTCACGCCCGACCTACGGCGGAGGCGGTAGCAGCAGTGGCAGTGGCGGCGGTGGCAGCAGTACCGGTTTGACAAGAGAATACAACGAAGTGGTGGTGCTGAGCAGGCCCAACAGCGAGTCGAAGTTCTTTAACATGCCGCTGGAGGAGGTAGGCAATGGCGACCTCATCTTCATCCGCACCGTTAACCGCATCGACCGCCAGTATCTGGTGCCCGGCCGCAAGTATCGCTTCTCGCTCTGCGAAGTAGACCTGACGGCCTACAACAACCTCAAGGACAAGGTGGACTCCATATTCAGTGAGCGCAAGCGTGCCGCAGCCGCCAACGCCACGGCCAGCGCTGGCGTCAGCCAGCAGACCACCCAGACCTTCGACACGCCCGAGGACGAGCCCACTGTCAACCTCTCTGACTACATGGATGACATCCTCGCCGAGGTGGAGAAGGAGATGGGTCAGGACGCCGACACCACCCGCCACATCAAGCTGCAGGAGCGCCTCGACCTGGCCAACTACTCGCACACCGTCTACTCACAGCTGTCGAACGAGTGGCGCGGCTACATCTCGAAGGGAGGATTTAACGATGAGAACGTCTCCAATGAGTTCAGGACGCTTGACCAGGGTGACTGGTTTGCCGACTATACGCAAAATGGTGACGAAATCAATAGCTTCAGCTACGATTCTGGTACAATCGGAGGCTTACAGGTTAACAAGACCAGCGGCGAACGTCCGCACGTCTACGCCATGCTGATGAGCATCAACCGCACGGCAAAGGCCAATACGACCATGGCCAACAGCTATATCGTCAACCAAGGCTACCACATGGAGGATGCCTACCTGAACATGGGCTACTGGGCCAAGTGGGGCATGGTCGGAGGCTATAAGATTGACAACTCCTTCACCTACTATGTGAATGGCGAAGGCTTCAGGGTCAGTCTCAACAACCGAGGCAACCAGTACGCCACGGCCATCCGTAAATACTACAACCGCAGTGGCACGCTCAACGCATCTGAGACCATGCAGTCTGGCGGCATTGAGGACTTCGGCAAGGACCTCGACCTCGACATGGGCTACAGCAACCCCATCGACAAGCGCTATGGCATCAAGTTCAAGACGTTGAAAGACTGTAGCTATGCCGTTGCCAATAACCTGACCAACGATGCCCTACTCGTCGCCAATTTCTATGACAAGCTGTCGGAACTGAAGACTGAATACGAACAATATATTGCCCGGTACATTTCAGGAAATGATGAAATTAGTCTGCGCAGTCGACAGGCATTGGCCAACAGTTGGTGTACAACTTATTATAATGTTTACTCTGTAGTAACTTGTGGGCGTGACTCCATTTCATTCCCCTACTACCAAATTCCTTTGATGCACACCTACACAGAGCAAAAGCATACGGTAAATTACTACTATGGAGGAAGATTCTCGAAGGATTATACTGGCCAAATACCTGCCTGGCGCACCAATCCACAGACGGCCAAAGCCGTATGGGACGGCATCAAGCCCTTGGTTGACAGTTATTCAACTACGTCTGAAAGGAACAGGAAGGTGCTTGAGATTCTTGGCAAGAACATCAAGTCGATGGACTTCCAGGTGTATCGTCAGAACTGCTATCACACCGGCCGCGGCTATACCGACGAAAACCGCTATGGCATCACGATAGACTATGGTCTGCCCACCAGCATTGTGACCCGCCATACTGACGCCAAAATCGTCAATGGCGTATTTAGAATAGACTGGTAGAACTGAAATGTTAAAACAACAACGAGGCTATGACAAGAAGATATAAGACATGGATTATTGCTGCCGCCGCCCTGCTTTGGGGCGGATCGGCTCGGGCACAGGAAATCGTTTTTGAGCCCGACACGGCGCGGGTCGCCGTCGAGCCCGAGGACACGATGCAGGGCGAGGTCCACTGGTTCCGTCTGCACGCCGTGGCGCGCACCTACGGCGACCGCGTGATGGTGCGGTGGGCGCCCGACGAGTTCGTGCCGTGGAAGTATCTCAACGGCTACGGCTACATGGTGCAGCGCGTCACCCACCGTCCCGACGGCAGCCTGCAGAGCGACACCATCGCGCCGCTGGTGCACCCCTTGACGCGCAAGCAGTTCATGGACCGCTTCGAGGCTAACGACTCGCTGGCCGGCGCCGCCGTGCAGACCATCTTCGGCCAGATGACCAACCTCAACCAGACGGAGCACGCCCCCGGCACGCCCGGCAGCATCATGGAGGTCTACGAGGAGCAGCAGAACGTCTTCGGCTTCGCCATGCTCATCGCCGAGATGCGCCCCGACCTGGCCGAGGCGATGGGTCTGGCCTACACCGACCGCGACGTGCGCCCCGGCGAGCAGTACGACTACATCATCCGTCCGCTCGTGCCCGACTCGGTGCTTCTCGTCCGACCCGCCATCGTCTATAAGATCCAGAACGACGCGTTTAAGCCTGTCACCTTCGAGACACAGCTCAGCGACAGCCTGCAGGCGCCGTCGAGCATCTATCTCTACTGGCCGCGCGACAACTTCACCGCCTACGACATCGAGCGCCGCCGGCTGGGCAGCATCGACGAGGACTCCACCGCATGGCGCCCCTCGGAGTGGCGCGCACTCAACGAGCGACCCTTCATCTCGATGCTCAACCCACAGATGCGTGAGGACGCCCCCAACCTCTACGTCGATGCAGGCGTGAAGCCCGGCGTCTACGAATATCGCGTCAGGGCCTACGACACGTTCGGCGACCGCACCAACCCGTCGGCCCCAGTGCGCATCGCCCTGCCCGACCTCGTCGCCCCGACGGCGCCGTGGCTCTGGCACATCGACGTGGAGCACGGCGACACGGCCGTCACGGCCAAGCTCTTCTGGCGCAAGGACACGATCGAGGCCGACCTGGCCGGATTCCTGCCCGTCTACTACAACGAGAAGCTGCTGGCCGACCGCTGGCTGCCGCTCAGCTCCGAGCTCATCCCCCCGACCGACACGACCTGCACCGTCAACGTCAGCGGACTCGGCACCGGCAGCGTGGCCATCGCCGCCCTCGACTCGGCCGGCAACATGACGGCCTCCATCCCACAGACGCTCCGCATCGGCGACGTCACCCCACCCCACAAGCCCCGCAACTTCCGAGGCATGGTCAACCCGCAGGGCATCGTCACCCTGATGTGGAGCCCCGTCATCGACCGCGACCTCTACAGCTACGAGGTGTGGTTCTCCAACTCGCCCTACCACCAGTTCGAGAAGCTCTCGCCCCCGATGATGCGCGACACCATCTTCCAGGACACCATCAGCATCCGCAACAACCAGCGCTACGTCTACTATAAGCTGAAGGCCGTCGACTGGTCGTCGAACGTATCGGACGAGACCGACGTGCTGAACATCACCGTGCCCAACTTCGACCCGCCCGTGCCCTGCCGCATCGACTCGGTCTACCACGACGACGAGGTCATCCGCATGTGGTGGATAGGCAGCAACGAGGCCACGGTGAAGTGGCACCGCGTCTTCCGCAAGCTGAAGAACGACGACCAGTGGACGCTCATCAAGCTGATCGACGCCGACACGCTGCAGACAGCCCGCTTCATGGTCGAGGACCGCCCGCCGCTCGTGCAGGAGCAGCGCTACTACTACGCCATCGAGACGCTCTCGGTGATGAACAGCAGCAGCGGTCTGTCGATGCAGCAGAGCTTCCTGCACGACGGGCCCCGCGTCGTCGACATCCCCATCCGCCTCTCGGGCGACTACATCAAGGAGAGCCGCCAGACGCGACTGGTCTGGGAGCCCGTCACGATAGCCCCGACCGAGGGCCCGTGGCACTACTGCGTCTGGCGCAAGGGTCCGCAGGACGACGAGTTCGAGTTCCTGCTGTCGGTCGACGCCGGCAGCCAGGAGTTCACCGACCGCCTGCTCCGCCCGGGCGAGACCGCCCAATACTACCTCAGCATCCGCTTCGACGACGGCCGCAGCAGCCAGAACTCGAATGTGGTGACCGTGAGAAGTGAGAAGTGAATAGTGAACAGTGAATAGTTATTTGCGCGATATGAAGAAGACACTGAGACATCTGCTTTACGCCATCGCCGTGCTGCTGGGCGCCGCACTGGCGACGGCCTGCGGCGACTACTTCGAGGGCGTGACGACGGCGGGCGAGATGCAGCTGACCCGCAAGGTCATACCCCTCATCGAGGGTGACCGCTACAGCATCCCCGTCACGTTCTCGCCCGTGGAACTGTCGAACAACACGGTCTACTGGCTGACCGAGGACAACACCGTGGCACGCTTCGTCAACGACACGCTCGTGGCCCTCAGCGAGGGACAGACGCTGGCCTACGCCTGGAGCTCCATCGACCTGCTGCGCGACACGGCCATCGTCGTCGTACTGCCAGGCATGTATGAGGCCCCCGCCGACTATCCCTACGACATGGTCATCTATGCCTCGGTCATGATCCACGGCACGCCCCTGACGGCTGACAATGCCGACCAGTATGCCATCGGGGCCTACGTCGGCGAGGAGCTGCGCGGCCTGGGCCAGATGCAGCGCCACCACGACGTCGACTACATGGTCATCCGTGTCTGGAGCCCCTTCGAGCGGGGCGAGCGCGTGACGCTGCGCTGCTACTACCGCGGTCAGGCCCGCGCCGAGCTCTTCCCCGACGTGTTCACCTTCGACGGCGAGCGCCACGGCACCCTCTCGCAGCTCTATCCCCTCGTGCTCGACGACGACGCCGAGGAGTATATGCCGGAGATTGACGTGCCGGGCTTCGATTACAACCACGGCGAGCCGGCCGACACGGTGGACGTCTTTACGGACTTGGACTAGGAGCCCCACCCCCGGCCCCTCCCCTTGGGGAGGGGAGTAGATAGACAAAGAGCGAACATATAATAAATATAAGGTGATATGAAGAAGACTGCACTATACATCCAGCTGCTGATGGCCGCCCTCATGATGGCCTCCTGCAACCTGTTCATCGACGAGGAACTTGACACGAACTACGGCGACGTGCCCGAGCGCACCGGCAACGAATACGACAACGTGGTCTCGGCCGAGGGCGACGGCTGCACCATCAACTACCAGCTGAAGCGCGACGTGCGCCATCTCGGCGAGCGCGACCTGCAGTACATCCGCTACGTGCAGCGCGACGAGATCGGCGCCCTCATCGAGATCCACTATGCCGCCGACACGCCCGAGGAGCTGCTGCCCGTGCCGGGCGAGGTGCTGCTCTGCGGCGTCAACGACAAGTTCGACTGGGGCTGCAGCCACCGCCTGAAGAACCGCTACTTCGAGGACGGCGTCTACAAGTTCCTGGGCACGATATGCAACATCAAGGAGGTCTACGAGACGCTCGAGCTCGACGGCCAGCTGTCCACCACCGAGACGGAGGAATACTACGTCGTGCCGGACGCCGACGAGGGCGAAGAGCCCAGCGAGGCCCGCACCCGCGCTGACGACGGCGGCGACGAGGCCTTGAAAGTGGCGTTCAAGGACGACGGTTTCACCTTCAATTTTAGCTGGTGCGGCCTGGAACTGGCCACCGACTATGGCGACTTTGGCGTCACGTTCAGCATGCCGTCCGAGACCAACTTCACCAAGATAACGGTGGAGGCCGTCTTCGACAACTTCTCGCTCAGCAATCCCGAGTTCCAGATCATCAAGACCATCGAGGAGCAAAACGAAATTACCCTCAAAGGCACGTGGCAGCAAGAGTTAGGATTCAAGAAGAAAGCCATGAGGTGGCACCCCGTCAAGGGCAAGGTCTTCCACATCGGTGGACTAGTCATCGTCTTCTTCGTCGACGTCGAGCTGCATCCCACCATTGGCTTCAGTGCATCAGCCAAGATCACCCGCCATCAGAAGGTGGTCGTCACCTACACCGTCAACCTCTATGATGCCACCTGCAAACAGACGGAAAAGAAGATCATCGACGAGCCTTGGAAGGTGGAGGGCGAACTCACCTTCTCCCTCGGGCTTGAGTTCGACTTGTCCATCGGCTTCGGCTTCTACGGCAAGGTGTTCAGCATCAGGCTTGTGCCCTACCTCAACTTAACGTTTGAGGCGAGCTTCCCGCTCACCACCCAAAATGTCTACGACGCCTCCGCCGGCAAGGGTCTCGACTTCACGGTGGAGCTGGGCGGCCGCATCCGATTCGTCATCGACTTCACCTTCAACGATCTCTTCGGCAGCTCCAAGACGGTTGAGCAGACCCAGGCCAACCTGCAGAAGGCTGCCGAGCTCTACAATGAGCAGAGCGATTTCTACAAACAGATGCAATTGTTTGAGGGGTGGGATAAATCGTCAGAAGACTACAATAAAAACCAGAACTCCGAGTGGGGCATCAACATCGAGGTATGCAAGGTAAAGTTATTCACATGGAACATCACGTGGTACCCCGTCATCTCCGACGAGTCATTCACCATCACCAAGTACTGGGAGACGCCCGAAAAGCTTGCTCTCCGTTCACAATTTAAGATTAAGAAGCTCGGACTCGCTGGCTCCACGAAGATCTACCATCCGGCCCTGCGCATCATGGACGGCACGAAACAGATAGCCGTGGTCTATCCCGAAGAGGGCGGCAAGGATGCATGTATAGAGCGTGGCAAGACCTACCACTTCACACTGTCCGACCTGCCGCCCAGCCGACAGCTCACCGCCGTGCCGAGCTACTACTATCGCGTCTTCGGAAACGATATACTCGAGGCCGTCGACAAAGGACAGACGTTCTACACCGTCACGCCCTCGGTGACTATCGACGAGGTGAAGCCCACCGACTTCATCGTCGACAACGAAGGGCGCTATGCCTCCAAGAATGGCAAGATGTTCATGTACATCTTTAAGTTAGAGAGCAAGGCCAAAGTGGAGGGCAGAAAGAACATTTATTCCTGGGGGCTGTACGAAAAGGTGTCGAAGACCACTCACAGTAGTTCGAAAGCAAAGAGCGACGGCACCTACACCATCATCTGGAGGCTATTTGCCCGCACCAACATTCCTACAACGCTTCAGACCCTGAAGCAGCACGTCGACGTGATACCCCGCTATCGGCTCGAGGATGACGGGAACTACGAAACCGAGAAAGAGGGTCCGCACTACGAGATCATGGTCTACAGCAACGGTACGTACGACATCATCGACGACGGCTCGGGCCTCAGCATGGAGGGGCTGACCTACGAGATCAAGGGCGAGGCCCCGGCCCGCCGCTATCGCAACCTGCCGACGGTCGTGCCCGACGAGCGCGACGACACGGAGACCGAGGTCGTCATCGACAAAATCATCGACCCCGACGGCGAGGTCGTCTACGAAAACCCGGACAGCCAGACCATATAGTCATCGGCTGGGGGCACTAATGATCTTTGAATCCGATAAAGGCAATTACTCTTAAATTAAAACATCACACAATGGTACAGAAGAAAACTTTCATCAGAATAATCATGATGCTCTGCCTGCTGGCGACAGGTGGAGGCAGTGCGTGGGCTATTGACTACACTTACATGTTCGACACGAGTTATCCGGCTAACAACCCTGTCATCACCTTGCGTACCTATAAGTACGTTAAAACATTAGGGTTTGGTGATTGGTTTTCCGATTACGATTATGCCATTTCTTCTCTGTATGCCATTATCGGTTCGGGAGATGTCAAGATACCAGAGTGGGGAGTTTCCGTCAAGATAGGTGAAAAAACTACAGGCAATCCTTTCAGAGCGGTCGGATGGGACTACGCCACCTCAACGACATTCGACGTCAACTGCTCGGCCGACCTGAGCTCGCTGACGTTTGACGGCCCCGTGGATATTTATGGCAACTTCACCCTGCAGAACCTGCAGGGAGAACTGAGTTTCGAGAGCACTACCTCGACGGTCATGAGCGGTGCCACGCTGAGTCTTCCGAGGGCGACAGCGCTCAGCATGCGTGGAATGGACGTGAAGGGCACGATCCTGGCCCCCGTCATCCCTTCGCTCAACCTGGGCAGCAAGACGACGGTGAGCGGTACGGTCACCGCCCAGAGTGCCACGAGCCTCACGGTGGATGGCAGCATGGCTTCAACAGGCGTCGTCAACACGCCCGCTGCCACGCAGGTCACCATCGGCACCAACGCATCGATCTTTGGCACCATCAATGCCAGCGTGGCAACGTCGGTCAGCATCAACTCGCAAAACTTCTACGGCACGCTGAAGAGCAACCGGCTGACCAGCATCACGCTGGGCAACACCAACTTCGCTTCGGCGGGAAAGATTGCCAGCAGCAGTCTGCGCGACATCTACATCCCTGACAACGCCAGCCTACCCGTCTTCGTCGGCGACTACAGCAGCCACTTCACGGCCCCGAGCGGTACGATCACCGTCCACGTCTATGACATGACCTCCAGCCAGATTGCTGCCATGAAGACCTCGGCCACATGGAACGGCTTCAAGCAGATCGTCAACCACAAGAGCAGCATCAGCTACACGCTGGTGAACGACGGCAGTGCCCGAATGACGTTCATCGGGCTGAACAACCCCAGCTACCCCATGTCCACCAGCCTCAGCCAGCTGGCCACCATCTACAGCGGCTCGAAGACCGGGACAGCGACGGCCGAGAAGGACTATGCCGTGGAGATCATGGATGTCGACTTCGACACCAAGAACGTGCAGCTGCTGCGCAACGGCCATGTGGTGACGCTGCAGACGGGCGACAACCAGGGGCGGCCCGTGCGCTACTATGAAGACTTGAACCTGATGCAGGACGTGCGCTACGAGCTGACCGCCACCGACTTGACCTGCACGCTGACCTTCAACCAGACGGGCTACACGGGGCGCATCATGTACGAGAAGACCCTGAACGGCACCACGACGACGGGCGTCGTCACCAGCGCAGCGCCGACGGTGACCTGCGCGCGGGGCAGTCAGCTGAAGCTCACCATCCCCTACGACCAGTACACGCCGAACTCTCTCCGCCTGAACGGAAGCACGGTGACCATGACCAAGGCCAACGGCGAGGCCACGGCCACCATCACCGTCCCCTTGGCAGCGACGGCCGACGTGGACCTCAGCTGGCAGGAGCCGCAGCAGACCTACACCAGCCACCAGCCGCAGATCATGATCATGCGCTCAGGCGAGGGCAACGTGCTGTTCAAGGGTTTGTGCGCTCCCCCCGAAGAGCAAGCGCAAGCGCCTTACGTACAACAGTTTGGCTATCCCGCGGAGAATGGCATTGTAGTATCGGCCGTGTCAAACTGCACGAACACCGTGACCACTGTCACCGTGCCCGATTATGACTATCTGGGCCGTGGCCCAGGCTATGAGTTTGACGCGACGGAGTGGGGCTTCCAAGCCGAGATTACTCCCGTGGCCGGCCAGACGCTGAAGACGCTGATGGTGGGATATATTGATGAGGAGGACGGCCGTGAAGTGATTTTATGGGAAGATATGCTGTATGGCGAGAACTATGGCATGTATGAACATCCGGAATACCGCTATGTCAGGTATAACGAGTCGACCAACACCTACACCTTTAACTGGGGCTTCGACGAGATGAACGTATGGATAGGCGACTACATCGTGAACATCGCCATGGGACCCGAGGAGACGGCCGTCGAGACGGGCGCCACGCTCAACTTCGTGCGCCGGGGCGGACGCACCGAGGTGCTGTTCGAGAAGGAGGATGTCGACGGAACGCTCACCGACCAAGTCATAGGCGAAGGCAGCACGACCTTCAACCTAAAATATTTCACGGAAGCCGAGCTGGACGATGCCGGCATGAATTATTACCAAATGCTGTGGTTCAATCCCGCTGAGGGCGAGACCATCCGCGTCTTCTGCGACGGCACCGACATCACCAGCCAACTGGTCTACAACTCCCAGACGGGCAATGCCCGCCTCGACCTTGAGCGCCGGAACCACACCTACACCCTGCTCATCGAGGAGGCTTCCGACAAGAACCGCGCCACCTCCTCCTTCGCCAATCCCGATGGTCTGCCGATGGTTTTGACCTACAAATACGTGGATGAAACGACGATCGACAAGAAATTCTCGGACGACTATCTCCAGTTGAGCTTCAACGACGACGACCGTCAGCGTATTGTCTATGCCTGGCTGAGGGTGCCTTACGACGGACAGGCTGTCAAGGTGCTCCGCGACGGAACGGACGTCACAGCCAACTTTACTGGTTCTAACAACCCTGTTTCTGACGGCTACTTTGAGTATCAATTGGACTTGAAGAACAACAACCAGTGGCAGGTCTCCTACGACACCAGCCACCGGCAGACCTTCGTCCGTAAGGGCGGAGAAGGCATGGTGGAGGTGTGGAACGACATCATGTCCGGCACCGCTTGCACGCCGCTCAAAGAAGGCGTGACCACGCTCAGCCTGCCGTCTGTCGACTACCTGGAGCATCCGAGTGACGAGGTGCAGATACTGATTGAGAAGGTGGATGGCGAGAAAGTCACCGTCACGCGCAACGGACAGGACGTCACCAGCCTGTTCACCCTTGCTACCAAGAACGGCAAGAACTGCTATTGCCTTTCTGATGCCGACGGCGACTGGCAGACGGATAGTGGCTTCCAGCTGCGCGACCCCGCCGTGTGGGAGATCATGATTGAGAATGCCGTAGCGGCTGACAACAGCATCTACGACGTGAACGGCGACAACAAGGTGAACATCACCGACGTGACGAAGATCGTCAACAAGATTCTGGGAAGGGAGTAAGAAGTCCGAGTAACTACTCAGCACCCCAGAACATTCTCTTCAGCGAACAACAAAAAAGAGTCGCCTACGGCGAGAAATCTTACAAATCTACTCAAAATCTTTCAAATCTCTTATCCTTTTTTGGAAGATTTGGACAGATTTGTAAGATTTCTGCTCCGAAAGGAGCACTTATCTTGAGGGTGCTGAGTAGTTACAAGTCCGACTCCTATCTCTAAAGGACGTTAAAAAAACTGCCGGTGTGAGGATTATTCGGGAAAAAGTCTGTAACTTTGACGACAAATTCAGACTCTAACTATCAATTATTATGACGAAAAGACTCCTCACGCTGCCGTTAGCCATGGCCCTTGTCGCCATGACCGCCGTGGCAGCACCCGTCAGCCGCGAGCAGGCCCGCGAACAGGCCTGCCGTTTCGCTCAGACGAAAGGCCGCGGGGTCAGCACGGCCCCCCACCTTGCCCACCGCGCGCCGGCCCGCCCCGGTGCCACCACATCCCCCTACTACATCTTCGACCTCGACCGCGACGGCGGCTTCGTCGTCGTCTCGGGCGACGACCGCACGGCGCCCATCCTGGGCTATGCCGACGGCGGCACCTTCGACCCGGCCCGCATCCCGACCAACATGCAGGCATGGCTCGACGGCTATGCCGACGCCATCGCGGCCCTCGACGACGACGCGCAGCAGAAGCCACAGCAGCCCCTGATGCGGGCCGCCGACGCCGCGGAGCGCACGCCCGTGCCCGTCCTGATGACGACGACCTGGGACCAGGGGGCGCCCTACAACAACAGCTGCCCCTCGCTGGGTGGACAGCGCTGCCCGACGGGCTGCGTGGCCACGGCCATCGCCCAGATCATGTATCACCAGCGTTGGCCGCAGGGCCCGACGGAGATTATCCCGAGCTACACCTACGAGGTGGACGGCCAGACCTATACGCGCGGCCAGCTGCGCTCCGTCACCTTCGACTGGGACGCCATGCGCGACCACTACGACGACGCCACCGACGGCGCCGCCATCGCCACGCTCATGCTCTACGTCGGACAGGCCAGCCACATGACCTACGCCCCCGCCGGCTCGGCCACCCTCTCGGGCGAAGGGGCGCGGGCGCTGCGCGAGTGCTTCGGCTATGATGTCAACACGCGCCTCGTCTCGCGCGCCGGCCACACCATCGACTCGTGGGAGAGCCTCATCTGGCGCGAGCTGGCCGAGGGCCGGCCCGTCTACTATGCGGCCGTCAACACGGGCGGCGCCCACGCCTTCGTCTGCGACGGCTACGACGCCGACGGCCTGTTCCACATCAACTGGGGCTGGGGCGGATGGTGCAACGGCTTCTTCCGCCTCTCCGTGCTCAACCCCGACGACCAGTCGGGCATCGGCGCCAGTCCCACGCCCGACGGCTACTCCATGGGCCAGGAGGCCATCATCGGCATCCAGCCGCCCACGGGTCTGCCCGAGGAGCCGAAGGAGGTGAAGGTCAACTTCACCGAGCTGTCGGTCAGCAGCGGCCGCTACATCGTCTACGACCTGTGGAACTCGCTCGACGTCGGCACCCACGTCTTCGACTTCGGACTGGCCACCGTCGACGAGGAGGGCCGCGTCGTCGACGTCATCGACCAGTGGAGCAACGGCGAGGCGCTGCCCCCGGGCTACGGCTTCGTCGGCATCTCGCGCGACATCTACGGCCGTCTCTCCCCCGGCGAATATCGCATCCAGCCCGTCAGCCGCGAGCAGGGCACGGAGCGATGGCTCACCGGCTCGGAGTTCATGTACGTCAGCTGCACGGTCAATGCCAACGGGACGATGCAGCTCAAGGCCCACCCCTACGTCAGCATCCGCGTCACGGCCATCGACTACCCCGGCAATCACATCGCCACGCAGCCGCAGGAGGTGCGCATCAAGGTGCGCAACACGGGCGACGAGCTCTATCGCGAGGCCTTCCTCTTTGCCTACCGCAATGCCGGCGAGCAGCGCAAGGTGGCCACGCGCACCGGCCTCATCGTCCGCGCCAACTCGGAGGACTCGCTCTCGCTCTACTTCACCCCCGAGGAGGAGGGACGCTACACCATCGACATCGCCCTCGACGACCGCGACCAGCGCCGCATCGGCTCGGGCAAGGTCGACATCCGGGGCTTCATGCTGCCCGACGACCTGACGACCACAGACGGCGGACAGCTCACCACCTCGCACCAGGGCGTCAACAGCGCCGAGGCGCCCGCGATGGCCATCGACAACAACCTGACGACGAAGTTCTGCGCCAACATCAACCCCGCGGGCACCGTCTGGCTGCGCTACCGCCTCCGCGAGCCCATCGTGCTCACCAGCTACAGCATCAGCTCGGCCAACGACGCGCCCGAGCGCGACCCGCGCACATGGCGCCTCCAGGGCAGCAGCGACGGCCGCACATGGACCGACCTCGACAGCCGCACCGACGAGCTGTTCCCCAGCCGCTACCTCACCCGCACCTACGACGTGGAGCCGGCCGACACCGCCTTCACCTGGTTCCGCCTCTACGTCCAGCAGCGCCGCGACGCCGCCTCCACCGTCTTCCAGCTCTCTGAGTGGCAGCTCTTCGGCCACATCCCCGAGCCCGACGCCATCACCGCCGTCGCCGCCGACCAGGCAGCCCCCGCCCCCGTCTACTCCCTCGACGGCCGCCGCCTCCCCGCCTCCCGCTCCCTCTCCCCCGGCGTCTATATCGTCAGCGGCAGAAAGAGAGTCATTGGCGCAGGAGGGAGGGAGTGAACGACCCCTCCCGGCCTCCCCGAAGGGGAGGAGGGGCTGGCGCGGACCGACGGGCATGACGGCGCCAGCTGCTCCCCTCCCTTCAAGGGGAGGGGTTGGGGGTGGGGTCTGTAACTAATCCCACACAGTTTTTCCAGACCCCAAAAGAGTTTCACATGATTTCGTGTGAGATTTCTCAATGTTAAAGTTAGAGACCCCACCCCCGACCCCTCCCCTTGAAGGGAGGGGAGCGGCTGCGCCGTCATGCACAAAAAAAATGAAGGCGCAGCCGAGGGGGAAAACCGGGCGGTCCGCAGGGATGGTCTGAAATTATTTTACAATCCGACTCATGGCTTTACAAAAAGCACCGCTTCTCGCTTCAAGAAGTGCCGCTTTTCGACTCAAAAAGGACCGCTTCTCGCATCGAAAAGCGGCCCTTCTTTTTTAGCAAAATGCCAAGTGCTTTAAAGTCAAGGAATTACGAAAATGCTTGCAATAGTTGTCAATAATCCTTACAATTTGACATAAAGGGATGGCGGCGCCAGCTGAGGGGAGCCACCGCGCGGCGCGCAGGGGGATGAAGGCGCTAGCTGAGGGGAACCACCGCGGGTACGTAAGGGGATGACGGCGCAAGCTAAGGGGAACCACCGCGGGCACGCATGGGGATGACGGCGCAGCCGCTCCCCTCCCCTCAAGGGGAGGGGTTGGGGGTGGGGTCTGTAACTTATCCCCCACGGTTTTTCCTGCCCTAAAAGAATTTCACAAGATTTCGTGT
>Ga0310695_10001700_pt1 | contig 50188 bp, 39 predicted proteins | sample RumenRJG_04DNA_FD_203882 | JGI IMG/M metagenome (GOLD analysis project Ga0310695, IMG submission 203882) | Bovine rumen microbial communities from Lethbridge, Alberta, Canada - RJG_04 (v2) (version 2) | ecosystem: Host-associated > Mammals > Digestive system > Stomach > Rumen | place: Canada... | reverse complement strand
AGCACCGCCAGAACAAGGGAGAACTCCAATCCATCGACGAGCTGTCGCACCTCAAATACTTTAAAGCCACCGACCTCGACAGGCTCCGTCCCTACATTTCATTCGAGTAGTCAGCCGTCGCCACACGCCGAACGATTCGACTTCACATGCTGTGCCACTCAACTTCGCGTGTCGAGTTCGTTATACATACATGTATCTATAATTAAATGTACATGTATGTATAATTGTAGATACATGTATGTATAACGAACCCCGCGTGCGGCAATGAGAAACCCCACATGCCGAAGCACTTTGTTCGGCATGTGGGGTTGATTGTTTCGGCCCGTAAAAAGGGTTGGCTTCCTTAACGAAAGGGGTTGATTCCCTTTATAAAAATGAGTCGTTTTATCGATGGAATGGGCGATTTTTGCTATTTGGCGAGTTTGACGACGCTGCCGTCAGGACGACGCATGATGAAGATGCCGCCCTGACGCGTTACGCCAAAAGGGACGTTGCGACCCTGCAAATCGAAGAAGACGTCGGCCCCCTCCCAGTTCTCCATTTGGGGGAGTGCTCCGATTCCGTCTGCATCGTCCTTCGCGTCGATGCGTTGCAGGCGGAAGTGGTCCACTTTGAACCAGCCGTGACTGTCGCTGGTGCTTCGTGTTCCGTCGGCCTTGAAGTTGCTGGTGCGAATGCCGAGCTTCAGGTTCTCGCCGTCCTGAAGCGTCACCATCACAGCCATCGGCCGCAAGGTCATCTTGCCAGCACTGGAAGGCCCGTAGCCGGCGAAGGTGTTCGTCTCGCTCGACGTGAGCATCGACGCAAGGTAATCGCTCTCTTTCCCATAGTACTGAACGTTCTTGTTGGCAAAGAGTCGGCAGTTCGCCATCTTGTCTTTCTGCACGCCGAGCAAGCAGGTGACGAGGTATGTGCCTGCGCCGAGCTTCGATGCAGCAATGGTTTGCGAGAGCTCGTAGGTGTTTGGCATAGGTTTCCCGCTTGCCCAGAAGACGTTGATGCCCCAGAGATGCTTGGCATCTTGGTTCACGCCCCAAGAGTTGCCGTTGCTGATATTTGTTGCTTTCCAACCTTTAGGCACACCACGAATCAAGCCTCCTTGCGGATTCAGAGTGCCGCCTGTGCCGCCATACTCAAAGTCGGGATTGGTCAAGAGGCTCGTCAGGTCTTCCGTTCCGGCACTGAATGGAATGCTTGCCAAAGCGCTGACGCAGAGGCCCGGGTCCATAAAGGAGACACGCACGCTGACCGTCTTGTTCTCTGTGCTCGTGTAATGAACGCCTGCGGGAATGTAGCCTAATGCCACCGTCTCGTCCCACGACTCGGTTCGCTCCGTTTGTTTGATGGAGATGACCTTCGCTGTGCCGCCGTTGACGGAGATGCCTATGCGGATGTCGTAATCGTTGTTAAGGCGGAACGTTGGCAGGCAACGGGCTTGTATGACGTTGAGTCCTTCCTTCACGGGCAAGGTGTATTCGGCATAGGGCGCTGAGCTGGCAGACGTGTAAGCCTGCATGTCGAGCGGCCAAACGGTAGCTGTGGTGCCTCGGATGCCGAGCCCTTCCAGCGTCTTAACCGTCGAGGATGCGTTGTCGTAGCTGCCTCCGGCGATGATGGTAACGTTGGGCTCGAGGATGCTGCTCTCTTGTTCTGCCACATCGTCCGCCGTTGCGACGGAAGGCATGAGGTGCTGCGTCCAGTTGTTTGGCTTGTAATCCATCATACCTTGCCATTTGCCGCCATTCAGGAAGCCGGCGTTGTATTTGTTTGTAAGTGTGATGATTTCGTTGAAAGCGTTCTGCGCTGCTGCTGAATATGTGAGCGCCTTCTCGCCCTGACCTGCCCAAGCATAGACAAAGCTCTGGCGCGAACGGAGCAACTTGATGTTCATGTCGGCGCTGGCGCGAACGGGATATTCGATGAGCTGGTAATAAGCATCACGAAGCGAGGAAGGCATGCGCGAACGCATTGCAGCAGCTTTGTCGTACAGTTCCTGATACTCTGCAATACGCGCATCAATCTGTGCATTCGAGTGGTCAAAGTGACAAAGCTGGACGTGCTCAGGCTTGGCAGCAATGCAAAGACGATAGTACGCCATCTTTATCTCGTTTATCTCGTCGGCAAACTCTTCGCCAAACGTTCGTGCTGCCCAGTCGCGCGTGTAGAGATGGGCACGTTCCGGCGTCCAGCTGTTGATGTCCCAAGCCAGATCCATGCAGAACTCGAGTTCCTCCTCTGCAGGCTTGATGTCGCCCACGTTGATTATCCATTGGTCGCGAATGCCTTGTGCATAGCCTTTGCTCAGCTCGTAGCTGCAAAGGGAAGGCGAAATGCTGCTCAGCCACAGGTAAGAGTCGGGGCTGCCCCAATAGGAGAGGTGATAGTAAACAGCGTTGCCGCCCGAGCGAGCCTGCTCTGCGGGGTTCGGCATCTGGCGTATGTAGCCGTGATTGTCGTCCACCCACATCAGCGTGACGTCGTCGGGCACTTGCAGGCCTGCGTTGTAGCAGTCGAGCACTTCCTTGTAGGGAATGAAGATCTGCGGGATGGTGGTCGGGTCGCCAATGCTGTCGGCAAGGAGCTGACGCTGGTAGGCAATAATCTCTGTCAAAGCAGCCACGCGTTCTGCCGTGTTGCTGTAGCCGTTGATGCCCGTGTCGTGAACGCCTCGCATTCCGAGCGTGTAGATGGCGTTCTTGCCGCGGCTCTCGCCCACGCGCTCTGCCCAGTAGCGCTTTATCATGTCCTTGTTCGTCTTCCACACCCAGTCGTCGTTGCCATGCCCGCCGAACTTGTCGCCTGTCTTTCCCCACTCGTACTCATTGTCGCGCAGCATTTGCTCGCAGTGGCTGCTGCCCATGTAGATGTCGTACTTCATGATGAGCGGGATGTTTGTCTTCTCGAACCAGAAGGCACGCGAGCCTGCATGCATTGCCGGCCATAGTGTGTTGGCACGAAGGCGCAGCAGCAGCTCCATAATGGCGGCGTAGGTCTTGGGACCGAAGTTGTTGAGGTTCGTGTCCATCTTCTTCGCTGCCCAAGGACGCAGGCCGAAGTCCTCGTCGTTAAGGAAGATGCCGCGGAACTTGACCGATGGCGAGCCGAAGACACGGCGGCCGGGCGTCACGTAGAGCTGTGTCTTTGTGGCTGGTGCGACATCTGCCCACCATATCCAAGGCGACACGCCTGCCATACGGCTCAGTTCAAGCATGCCGTACGCAGTTGCACGAGGTTGCGAACCAAAGATGACGAGCGCTTTTGCTACGCCTTCCATCGGGTTGTCGATGACTTGCATGCCGAATGCTTCCCATTTGCCTTCGACATCGCTCACGTCGATCTTGCCGTCTGCAATCAGCCCGTCGATGTGGCTCGACTGCCCGATTGTACCGACGATGATGGGGTTCTTCAGAGTCGTCGGTTCCGTCTTGTACTTCGTAAAAGTCTTCTTGGTGACTGCTTTGAGGTCGGAAAGAAGACAATCGATGACCGTCTTCACAACCTCAGCATCCTGGTCATCGTAAAGGACGATGGCTTTGTCTGCAGTTGTCGAACCGGCAATCGCAAAACAACCATCGACAGGCGAAGTTACGACCTGCAGTTCGTCGGCATTGGTGCCCAGGAAGGAAAACATCAGGCAGATTGCTGCCAAAAGAGAGCGTCTAGCATTCATACCATATATATTAAAGGTTTTGTGCAAAGATACGATATCTTGCACACAACACCCCCCCTCCGGTCGGAAAATGTCGCTTAATTGCTTATTTTTGCACGAAAAGGGCTCGAAATGGTATGATGTTTGCAACAGAACTGCGCTGGCAGGTTGATTATCTTAATGGATTCGGTAAGAAATAGAGCTCATTCTATGGCATGGTCTGCTCCGACATCGATGCCGTTCCATGCTTTGAGGGACGTCCAATCTGTGGCAGGATTTGCCCAAAATGGATCATCAGCTGGAAGGCCGAGCGGCAGGAAGACGGCCATACAGAGATACACGCTGCCCGTGTTGATATAATCCTCCGACATATGGATTTGGCTGCCGGTATATCCAATGCGCAACCAGCCATTTGCATCGAAGGTGCGTGGTTGGCTAAGTTGGCGCTGGATGACGGCTGTGAGGGCGCAGCGCACTTGTGCAGGATTGACATTTTGCGGAAGCAGATGCAGATATGCAGCATCTGACAGAGCATGGAACGAACCGAAGCGATAGGTAATGGAACGACCGGTGACGGGATAGCTTCCTTCGGGCGATATCATCCGCTCGAGCGATGCTGCCAGTCGTCCATGTCGCTTTTCTTGAATGGGCAGGAAGTCGGCACCCGACAGATTGTGTTTCTTCATGATTCGAAGCACTTCGGTGAACATCGGATGGATGACCAAACTGTTATAATAGTCCATGTGGAATGCATTGCCGTCACCATACCATGCATCCCCCTTATACCAATCTTCGCGGAATCGCTTGATGCCGTAGTTCAGGCGCTCGGCATCATAATCTCCCGTAAAATCCAGCAAAGCAGCTTCTACAATGGACGAAAACAGCAGCCAGTTGCTCTCGTAGGGCTTGATGCCTCGCGACGTTTTCCATTCGTCGATGAGCCATTTGCGGGTCTGTGCGTCTAGGCGTCCCCAGATTTGTGTTGGTGCCCGCAGGATACCCTCGGCTAGAAACGCAGCGTCTACTAATGGCTGGGTATGGCGGTTGTCGAACATCAGATGGTCAGGTGAATTGGGGTTGACTGCATTCTTCAGTCCTTTCGTAACGAGATTGATATATTGGGCACGCAGCCGCCCTTCTTCTGTGTCGTCGGGACCAAGCTCCAGCCACGGGGCGATGCCGCAGATTGTACGGCCTACAGCTTCCAAATACGACACCTCGCGACGCAAGGGGTCGTCGGAGAGAGACTCAAACGGCATATTCTTTTTAAGTGTACCGGCTGCCAGATTTTCCAGAACCGGACGCGCAATACGGGTCATTTCCTGTACCCACAGGCGACGGTTGTCCATCCCTGTTGGCTTTTCCTGCAACTTCTTCAGGCGCATCAGTGCCTCCACATAATAGTAATCGCCATAGGTAAGGGGCACGTCCACTTCCCTCTTTTCTGGCATGTGACCCAGGCCGTGCTTCAGGATAAAGCCGCCTTGCTCTCCTTCCTTTGCCAGATATGCAGGCGAACTGAGTGTGCGGAGTTGCTCTTCAGCCACCGACAGCCATTTCGGTGCCATCTCACTTGGGTCGAGCTGACTCAGTTCTATCAAAGCAGAGGCCATTATTGATGCAGCCGATGCATCTCGCTTTGCATTCGGGATATCGGGGGCATCATAGTCCCAATAGGGCACTTTGTCGGCAGGCAATCGGGGATGGTTTATCAGGAAGGTGGCAATCTTGCGAGCCTGTTTAAGATAGAGAGGATTCCGCGTCTCGCGGTACATCATGGTGTAGCCGTAGAGTCCCCAAGACTGGCCTCGAGCCCACGAACTGCCGTCGGCATAGCCTTGCGACGTGTTCTTTGCGTGAGGCTGACCGGTAATGGTGTCGTATGACACTACATGGAACGTGCTGTTGTCTTCGCGGAAGTGATTCTTGATGGTGGTTTGAGCGTGTCTCTCTGCTATCTTTTCGTATCGGCGGTCGCCTGACTCGCGTGTCATGAAGCAGAGCATCTCGAGGTTCATCATGTTGTCGATGATGACAGGATACTGCCATTGCTTGCCGAAATCCCACGACTTGATAACACCGAGTTTAGGGTTCCAACGGGTGAGCAGGCTTTGCGTCCCTTCGGTGATGACGTTCAGATAATGCTGGTTCCCCGTGAGGCGGTAGCCTTGTCCGAAACTGCAATAGAGCATGAAGCCCAGGTCGTGTGTGTTAGTGAGTTTCTTGGCAGGCTCCACGCGCTCTGTGTAGAGTTCGGCAAGTTGTCGGAGTTGTGCATCGCCGTTATTCTCATAAAGCATCCAGAGCACGCCGGGGAAGAATCCCGACACCCAATTGTCGTAGCGACAGGTCTGCAGCTGTCCATTCTCATAGGTGCGTGGCAGGAAGTTTTGTTTGTTTTTCAGAGAGTTGGCCATCAGTAGCGATTGACTGGTGGCTCTCTGCAGACCTCGCTCTATTACTTGCGACATCGGTTCCGCTTCTGCCGCTTGAGTTGTGTGAAAAACGTTGTTCTGTGCTTTTGCTCCCAGAAATAGTGCCGGAAGGAGCATTATGAGAAGTTGTTTCATGCTATATACTTTCATTGAGAGTTAACATTGAGCTGTCGCCGTAGCTGAGGAAGCGGAAGTCGTGGTTCAGTGCATAGTCATAGACGTCGTGCCAGCCTTCGCCAATAAAGGCGCTGACCAAAAGGAGCAGTGTGCTTTGCGGCTGATGGAAGTTCGTTATCATGCGACGCACGATGTGGTACTTGTAGCCTGGGGCGATGATGATTTGCGTCGAAGCGTGCAGAACTTTCTCCTGTCGCTCGTCCATGTAATGGAGTAGGGCAGTGAGGGCATCCTTTACCGAGAGCGAGTCGTTGTATTCATAAGGCATCCACTGGGGCACATGGAGATCTTCCTTGCCCTGACTGGCCAGCACTCCCAGATAGTAAAGGCTTTCGAGTGTGCGGACGCTGGTTGTTCCGACGGCAATCGCTTCGCCGTTGTGGGCAAGGAGCCGTTCGATGGTTTGGCGATGGACGGCAATGTGCTCGGTGTGCATGTCGTGCCCGCCGATGTCTTCACTCTTGACGGGTCGGAATGTGCCGGCACCCACGTGAAGCGTCACCTCTTCGCGCTCGATACCTTTTGCATCGATGTCTGCAAGGACGCGTTTCGTGAAATGCAGTCCGGCTGTTGGTGCCGCAACAGATCCCTTTATCTTGGAATAGACGGTCTGATAGGTTGTCTTGTCGCTCTCCTGCGTCTTGCGGTTGAGATACGGCGGGATGGGCAACTCGCCGACTGCATCGATGACCTCGGCCCAAGTGAGGCTGGCATCCCATTCAAACTTAATCTCCTGGCTCGTGCCATGCGTTCCGACGCGTTCTGCCGTTAGTTTGTATTTTGAATTTTGTATTTTGAAATCCCTCGTCAGAGGTCCTTCTTTCCATTTCTTCAGGTTTCCCACGAGGCAATACCACGAGCAAGAACCTTTCGTGGCGAAGTTCTCCTGATACTCCACGGGGTTGGCCGGTTCCAGGAGGAACACTTCGATGAGGGCACCGTCCTGAGCCTCGCCTTTACGGAAATGCAGCCGCGCCTGGATGACTCGTGTGTTGTTGAAGACCATGAGACTTCCCTCGGGCAGCAGCGAAGGCAGGTTGCGGAACACCGTTTCGCTGATGCGTCCGCCTTCATAGACAAGGAGTTTGCTGCTGTCGCGCTCTGTCAATGGGAACTTCGCAATGCGCTCGTCGGGCAAGGGATAGTCGTAATCGCGTATTTGAATGTGCTTTGTGTCCATATACAACTGCAAAAATACAAAGATTTTATTAAATACGGAAAAACTTTGAACCCTAAATATCAAACTTTAAACTTTATTTTATATATTTGCAAAGCAAAACACATAAACTTAGATATTATGAAACTATCAGGAAGAAGAGAAAGTACAAACGTCGACGACCGCCGTGGCATGACTGCTGCCAAGGCAGGTGGCGTCGGCATCGTCGGCATCATTATTGCTCTCGTGATGACATTCATGTCGAAGGGCAGCCTGAATCTGGCCGACATCATCAGCTTGGCACCAAGCATGATGGGCGAAGTGACGGAGCAAGCAGAGGGCGGACGTGAGTTTACCGAGGAAGAACAGGCGCTCGCAACGTTCTCGAAGCAGATTCTCGCAGGCACGGAAGACGTCTGGACAGAGGAGTTCAAGAAGATTGGCCGCACCTACGAAGCACCAAAGATGGTGCTCTACACGGGCGCGGTACAAACGGGTTGTGGTAACGGCTCGGCAAGCATGGGCCCCTTCTATTGTTCAGCCGACCAGTGCCTCTACATCGACCTCTCGTTCTTCTCGTCGATGAAGCAACAGCTGGGTGCTGACGGCGACTTCGCCTATGCCTACGTCATTGCTCACGAAGTGGGACATCACGTCGAATACCTGCTCGGAACACTCGGAAAGGTGCACCAGCAGATGTCGAAACTCAGCGCGGCAGAGGCCAACAAGCTGAGCGTCCGCCTCGAACTCCTTGCCGACTTCTATGCAGGCGTCTGGGCGTATCATGACAACAAGATGTTCGGAAGCATTGAGGACGGCGACCTGGAAGAAGCCATCCGCTGCGCTCAGGTCATCGGCGACAACTACCTGCAGGAGAAAGCCCGCGGCTATTCCCAGCCCGAGACCTTCACACACGGCACCAGCAAGCAACGCATGAAGTGGCTCAAGCTTGGCCTTGAGACGGGCGACATCCGTCGAGGCACGACTTTCCAGTGCAGCGATGCTGAACTTTAAGAGAACCTCTTTTTACAAGAAACCTGTCCGTGCAACTCGTTGGAGCTGCACGGATTTTTGTTTGTCCGCTACGGTGAATTTCAACCCCGTGCAGGGGGATTTCAAACGCCGCGTGCGGCGATGGCAATCCCCGCACGCGGAAATGGCCAACGCCGCACGCGGCGTTTTTAACATTTGTTTTTTGGAATTTCATACGCTTTGTCGTACCTTTGCAGAAACAAAACAGCGAAACGATGAAAATAGGCGATCAAGTGCGATTCCTCTCCGAGGTGGGAGGAGGCAGAGTGAGTGGCTTTCAGGGTAAGAACATTGTGCTCGTCGAGGACGAAGACGGGTTCGAGATACCGATGCTGATGCAGGATGTCGTTGTCGTAGGCAACGAGGAGTACGACATCAGCAAGGTGAATACGCGCGAGAGGGAGAAGCCTCTCTCCACCTCTGCCACTAAGGCGAGGGAGGAAGAAGAGCCAGAGGAAAAGCCGATCACGTTCAAGCCGAAGCCTCTCGAACGCAGGGAAGGCGAACGGCTCAACCTCTATCTGTCCTTCTTGCCAGACGAAGTGAAGGAAATCTCCAGCACGGGCTTCGAGTCGTACCTTGTGAACGACAGCAACTACTACATGCAGGTCTCGCTGATGAGCGCGGAGGGAGCGAGCTGGCGATTGCGTTTCTCAGGCATCATAGAGCCTAACAGCAAGCTCTTCGTCGAGGCGTTCGACCGCTCGCAGGTCAACGATTTGGAGCGCCTCTGCATCCAAACCATTGCTTGGAAACAGGACAAACCGTTCGCCCTCAAGCCCGCTATAACAACAGAACTTCGCCTAAACCTGACGAAGTTCTATAAACTACATGTCTTCCAGCCCAACGCGTTCTTCAACGAACCCAATTGGACGGAAGACATTATAAGAGATGACAAACCTGTTCGCAACGTCTTTATCGATGCCGAACAGGTGAAAGAAGCACTTAATTCTTAGTGTCGCCGAACTTCGTGTCTGTGTGCATGCGTCGCATGGCTGCGTCGTCGTGGCGCGGACAAATCATGAGGAACTCTCCCTCTTCGGCAATGACGTAGTCCTTCAGGCCTTTGATGACGGCGGTGTGACCTTCCGGCATGCGGATGATGTTGCCCGAGCACTCGTATAGATGCGCGTTGGTGCCCATCAGGACGTTGCCATTGTCGTCGCTTGGAGCGTCCTTGCCGATGCTTGCCCACGTGCCGATATCTGCCCAGCCGAAGTGTCCGCGTTGCACATAGACGTGCTCGCTGCGCTCCAGGATGCTGACGTCCATGTTGTAGTTGGGCAGCACGTTGAAGCTCTCGGGCACGAGTTTCGGGTCGGCACTCTCGGCTTCGGCCATCATTCGGGGTATCTCGACGCGATACTCGGGCACAAGCATAAAGAGGTTGTCCAGCATAACTCGTGTGCTGAAGCACAGCAAACCGGTGTTCCAAAGGAAGTTGCCCTCCTGCATGAAAATGTTTGCGAACTCGTCGTTGGGCTTCTCGGTGAACGACTTGACGGGGAAGATGTCGTGGCTGAGCGGCTCGTCGTCGTTCATCTGGATGTATCCATAGCCCGTTTCAGGTCGTGAAGGCGCGATGCCCATCACAAGCAAGCCGTCGTTCTCGCTGGCGAACTCCAGTCCGTCGAGCACATCCTGCCGGTACTGTTCCTCTTTCAGGATGATTTGGTCGGAAGGCGTGACGAACAAAGTCGACTGCAGATCTTGCTTCGCGATAAACACCGAACCCCAAGCCACAGCTGCCAAAGTGCCCCTGCGAAGCGGTTCCTCCAGAATGTGCATGTCGTCCACCTCGGGCAACTGCTCATAGACAAGCGGCAGGTACGCTACGTTCGTGCTGACGTAGATGTGCGACGGGTCGATGAACTTGGCGACCCTGTCGTACGTCTGTTGCAGCAAGGTGCGTCCTGTGCCAAAGAGGTCGAGGAACTGCTTGGGCTTGACAGTCCGGCTGATAGGCCAGAGACGACTGCCGTTGCCGCCGGCCAGGATGAGACAATACTTATTGTCTGCCATGAGATGTGTTAGCGCAGTTTCTTTATGACGGGCAGCAGCAGGCTCTCCATGACTGCATAGCCGTCGGCATTAGGATGCACACCGGGATTGTCGTTAGCCAGCTCAGCCTTCATGGCTGTGCCGTCGGCATTGACCATAGCGCTGAAGTAATCGACGTACGGAATCTTGTTCGCCTTTGCATAAGCCTGAACGCGAGCGTTAAGTTTGCGTATCTTGTCCATGCTGTCGGTTACCGACGGACGCCAGCTGAACCCGCCTGCAGGCAGACAACTTGTCAGGATGACTTTGCACTTGTGATACTTGGCGAGTTCGACCATCGAGAGGACATTGCCGTAAGTCAAGTCCTCGTTGTATGCTCCGGTGTTTTCGGCGATGTCGTTTGTGCCGTAGTTGATGACAACAACCTTGGGCTGCAGGTTGATGACGTCCTCGCGGAAGCGCAGGAGGAACTGGTAAGAGGTCTGACCGCCAATGCCTCTGCCGATGAGGTTGTTGTCCTTGAAGAACTCAGGCCGCGTGCGTGGCCAGCCGTCGGTGATGGAGTTGCCCATCAGAACGACGCGCTTCTCACCCTTGGCAGGAGCGCCAAGTGCTTGGTTAGATTCAGCGTAACGCTTCCAGTTAGCGAATTCGTGTTTCTGTGCCTGTGCGCCGAGAGCGATGCAGAGCAAAGCAATGGCTGCGATGATTCTAGTTTTCATGATGTATTTTATTTCGTTGTTAGAGCTATAATTCCTTTCTGATGCTTTCCGCAATCTGTTCGAACTCTTCGGGCGTGAGCTTGAGGTGAGGGTTGGTGAACCGCATGTCTGCCTCGCTTTGCATGGGCACAAGGTGGATGTGAGCGTGCGGAACCTCAAGTCCGAGCACACATTGTCCCACCTTCACGCAGGGGATGGCCTTCTTGATGGCACGTGCCACCTTCTTTGCAAACACTTGAAGTCCAGCCAATTCGTCATCCTCGAGGTCGAAGATATAGTCCACTTCGCGCTTGGGAATCACGAGGGTGTGACCTTTCTGCAAGGGGCTGATGTCGAGGAAAGCGTAGTAGCGCTCGTCCTCAGCAATTTTGTAACTGGGAATTTCGCCAGCTACAATACGGGAAAAGATGCTTGCCATTTCTATTTACGATTTGTCGAGTTACAATTTACGATTTGTCGAGTTACAATTTACGATTTGTAGAATCGCTCCTTTTAGTCAAAGTGAATGCTTATCACTTCGAGCTGAATGGTGCCCTGAGGCACTTTAATCTCTACGACGTCGCCTACCTTCTTGCCCAACAAGCCCTTGGCAATTGGTGTCTCCACGCTGATCTTGCCGCTACGCAGGTCTGCCTCTGTGGCACTGACGATCGTGTATTTCATCGTCATCTTGTTCTTTACGTTGCGCAGTTCGACGGTCGAAAGGATCTGCACTGTGCTGGTGTCGAGGTGGGTAGTGTCAATGATCTTTGCCTCGATAATAGTCTTCTTGAGCATTGCAATCTCAGTCTCGAGCTTGCCCTGCCACTCTTTAGCAGCATCATACTCAGCGTTCTCCGACAGGTCTCCCTTGTCGCGTGCCTCTGCGATGGCAGCGCTAGCGGCAGGTCTGTCGATGCTTTCCATGTGCTGCAGCTTTGCTACGAGCTCGTCGTAGCCTTTTTGTGTCATGTAAGCCATTTAATTAGTTTATGTTTTAGTTATACATTATCTATATATATAGCCTTTTGGCCTTAGGTCAAACACGAAAAAAAAGAAGAATCCCGACAGATGAAGTCGGAACCCTTAACATTTTTCGTTTTTTATGTTAGCCGTCTGCAAAGGTAGGAATTATTTTCTTATTTGCAAACATTTTGCAAGAAAATTTAGTCACCTTGCATATTTTTTACCACTTCAGGTGTGCTAAATTTCCTTTTCCTGTTCTATATGTCGCATCGTGTGGGCTTCAGCGACGCAATTTGTACCTGCCTCCGACGAGTGATTGAACAGCGCCTTTCATTTCGAGCGAAAAGAGGAGGCTGGAGAGCTCGCCAATCGCGATGTTTGTCTCGACTGCGAGGACGTTTATCTGCTTGCTGTCGTCCCTTGCAAGTGCCTGTAGGACAGCTTGTTCCTCGGCGCTATAATCGTCAGCGAAGAGCTCTTGCTGTATGCCTTCGGAGAGTTGCTTCTGGTGTTGCACATCATCCGTCCATCCCATTTCCAGGCAGAAGTCTTCGGCGTTGGTTAACAGCGAAGCTTTGTTCTTGAAGATGAGCATGTTGCATCCCGACGAGTAGGTGTCGAAGACGCGACCAGGGAAAGCCCACACCTGCCTATTGTAACTTTGTGCAATCTCTGCGGTGATGAGGGAACCGCCTTTTGTTGCGCTTTCCACCACGATGACCGCATCCGACACACCTGCCACGATGCGATTCCTTTGCACGAAATTTCTTTTGTCAATTATGGTGTTCGACATGTACTCAGTCAGCAAACCTCCCTGATCGACCATCTGCTTTGCGGTCTCCCGATGATGACGCGGATAGATCTGGTCGAGCCCGTGAGCAAGCACGCCGACCGTCTCCAAACCTTGTTCCAGAGCAGCCCGATGACAATTCACATCAACACCGTAAGCCAGTCCGCTCACTACCAAAGCATCCGGGCAAACCTGTTTCAAGTCGCGAACAAACGAGCGGCAGAGGTCCTTTCCATAGTTCGTAATCTGTCGCGTGCCTACCATGCTGACAATGTGTTGCGAGTTGAGATTGGCAGAACCGCGATAGTAGAGCAGGACAGGAGCGTCGTTGCAGTCCTTGAGTCGCTGCGGATAGTCCTCGTCGTTCAAGCCTAAACAACGGATTTTGCCCTTTCTGCAGAACTCAAGTTCCTCTTCGGCTCGCTTCAGATAATTGCAAAAATCGCCCATTCCATCGAGAAATTTGGGTGAAGCCGATGGTAGAACTTGCTTGAGATCCTTGCGGTTTTCGTAGATTGCAGAAGCAGAACCCAGCTCATCAATCAGCAGATGCAGGTTCGTGAGGCTCAGCGAAGGAACCTGCGTCAAAGCCATCATGTATAGAGTCTCTTGGTCGGTCATAGTTCTGGACAATGGGCTTTCAGTTTCTCTTCCAGTTCAGGACAACGACTGAGCTTGCCGTCAACGAGGCATACGACATCGACTTTTCCCTTTGCTGCCAGTTTCATATCGCTCACACGATAGATGTCTTGACAGAAGACGTAGCGGATGCCTTCCAATCGAACATTGAGGCAAGAGAGGAATTCATCGCGGCTACGGAGCGGCGTCTTGTAGTCGATTGTGATGCGAGCCACGACGGAGACGATGTTCTGCTCCAGCATCTCGGCAAAGCTGATACCTGCCTCGAGCAAAAACTCATGGCGAGTGTGCTCCATATAATGCTGATAATTAGCATTGTTGACGATTCCCTCGAGGTCGCACTCATAGTCGCGAACCTTCATCTTCAGTTTGTATGCGTATTCTTTCATGTGTTATGTTTTTTCCTGAGCCTAGTGTTGTCTCAAATTTTAACGTGTTAAGTTGATCATTTTAACGTGTTAAGTTAGGCATTTTAACGTGCTAAGTTTTTATTTTAACCACGCTATCTTTTTTCTCCTCCCTTGAGATACTCGTAACCGAACCTGCATCTGAGGCAGTCTATCCTGTCGCAGTATTGGCGTTTCAGCTGGATGAGAGCTTGGCTGTCGGCTGCCGTCTTGACCTTCAGTCCGCAGTCGTTCCATTGTCGTAGAATGTAGTTGTTCTCTGCTGGAAGCTCCTCCAGGAGCCGGATGGATCGCTGGCAAATGTCTTCGTTGCTGGTGTGCCGACCGTATGCGAACAGGAGCGGCACCACTGTATTGATAATAAGTAGTCGACGACTGGCTGCCGTCATTCCCTTTACGGCGAGGCATGTTTGCAATTCTTTCACACTCTTTGCCTCAAGCAGCCTGCTCATCTGGGCTCGTCCGCTGTGATAGAGTTCTGCGATTTGCAGGATACGCATATAGGGGAAGTTGCTCGGACGGGTTCGCAGGAAACGCCAATCCTCCCGTTTCATCGGGTTTTCGAGGCTGAATTTATGTTTCAGGAACTCGAATTCCTGCTGGAGAAGCTGGACTTCCTGACTGCTCTTGTGGGGCTCGACATCATCGATAAGGCCCGCCATTCCAAGGAAGAGTGCCTCGATTTGGAACAGGTCGTCGCGATGTTTGCCAGCAGCCGAGAGTGGAATCCGCATGGCCCAACGCTCGAAGGCATCGCCGTTCAGACCGAAGCCGAAACTTCGACTCAAAGTGACAAACGTGGCGCGTTCCCAATCGCCACCAGTTCGCTCTGCTCTTTCGGCTACCTTTTCCGACCTTTCCTTCAGTCTTTCAACGAGCAAGGCGTCCATCCACTGATGCGTTTTTATCGATGGAATCGAGGAAATTATGCGGTGACAGCGTGGATAATCCTCTGTTCGGCAGAGCTCCTCGTAACTCTGTCGGATGCCCTCTGGAATGTCGAGTTGGACCTGCGGAAGTGTCTTTCCCTCCTGCGTCACGACCTCTCCGTCGATTTCTCCCACGACATGAAGGATGACGCTGTTGTAGGCCGCGTCACTTTCGTGGTGGTGTCTGTACCAGTCCGACGAACGGAGATGCACCTCCACATTGCCCGCCCAAACCGTTCCGGCCAGTCGAATCTTGGCATTGAAGAAGTCAGGACCTTGGTCGTGATTGTGCAAACCAGGGTCGATGACCTCCAGCTCTTGCCCATCCTCCGTTGTGAGTGGCTTAAGCGGCAATATCTTGTGCTTCCAGACGTAGTGCAGCAGCCTTTCCATACTTATTTTGGCTCTGTTAACTTATTTTGTGAAACAAAAGTACGCAAAATTGCTCGAAAAGCAGTACTTTTGCACGAAAATTATTCTGTAACGTATGAAAATAGCACTTATCGGGTACGGCAAGATGGGCCGTATGATTGAGGAAATAGCCGTTTCACGTGGTCACGAAATCGTTAGCATCATCGATATCGACAATCAAGACGAGTTTAATAGCCCCGCTTTTGCAAGTGCAGACGTTGCCATCGAGTTCACAACGCCGTGGACGGCCTACGATAACTACCTTAAAGCCTGGCGGGCTGGCGTGAAAGTCGTCAGCGGAAGTACTGGCTGGATGAAGGAACATGGCGACGACGTGAAGCAGGCTTGCGAGGCTGGCAAAACGCTCTTCTGGGCCTCGAACTTCAGTGTGGGCGTCGCCATCTTCAGTGCTGTCAATGCTTACCTTGCAAAGATAATGAACAACTTCGAGCAGTACGACGTCAACATCGTCGAGACGCATCATGTCCACAAGCTCGATGCGCCGTCCGGCACAGCCATAACCTTGGCGGAGCAAATCGTGGAGAACCTGGACCGCAAACAGCGTTGGGGACTGCACGAGACTAATGAAGGTGTGCTCCGCATCGACGATATCCGTCGCAAGGAAGTGCCTGGCATTCATTCTATTACGTATGATTCGCCCGAAGATATGATAACAATCACCCACGATGCCCACAGCCGTCGGGGTTTTGCACTGGGTGCCGTCCTCGCGGCAGAATATACGGTAGAGCACTCTGGCCTGCTTACGATGTCCGACTTATTCAAATTCTAAATATCATGACCAAAAAGAAAAAATATCAACCGACAGCAAAAGACTGGGCAAAAGGCATTATCGCCATCGCCCTTTACCTTGCCTTCCTCTACTGGGTAGATGCCTGGTGGGGACTCATCATCGTGCCTTTCATCTTTGATGCCTACATTACCAAACGCATTCCATGGACGTGGTGGAAGGATGCGGAGAACCCCGTTGTAAGGACCGTAATGAGCTGGGTCGATGCCATCGTCTTTGCCCTCGTCGCTGTTTACTTCGTCAACATCTACTTCTTCCAGAACTACACCATCCCTTCGAGCTCGCTCGAGAAGAGCTTGCTGGTCGGCGACTATCTGCTTGTAAGCAAGATGAGCTACGGACCAAGAGTGCCGCAGACACCGCTTCACATGCCGCTTTGCCAGCACACACTTCCCTTTGGCGGCAAGAGCTACTTGGAGTGGCCGCAATGGAAATACAAGCGCGTGACGCCTAAGCCCATCCAACTCAACGACATCGTCGTGTTCAACTACCCCGCAGGCGACACCATCGTCAGCGAAGTCAAATACCAAACCGAGTACTATGCCATGTGTTACGGTATCGGCACGCAGCTCTATCAGCAGCAGACGGGTACGGTTCCGCAGCCTGAAGACTTGACTCCGTTGCAGCAAAGACAGTATTACAGCACGGTCTATGAGCTAGGACGTCAGTACATTCGACTTAACTCGCAAGACTTCGGAGAAGTGGGTTGGCGTCCTGTTGACCGTCGTGAGAACTATGTGAAGCGTTGCATCGGTCTGCCCGGACAGACACTTGAGATTCGCGATTGCGTCGTTTATCTCGATGGTAAGGAGAATCCCGCGCCCAAGAATGTGCAGTTCAATTACCACGTTCAGCTCAAGACAAATTATCTCCCAGATGCCCTTATCTATGAACTTGGGCTAAGTGTGAAGGATGTTAGGGACATGTACGCTGGCGGGGAAATGCCTTTGACAGCAGAGGCAAAGAAGGCGCTGGAGGCACACACGGAATACGTGGAAAGCATCACACCCATTCTTGATCGCGACATGGGGCTTTATCCGCAGAACGCCTACACGGGCTGGACGCAGGACAATTACGGGCCGATCTGGATTCCAAAGAAGGGCGAGAGCATCAAGCTGACGTTGGACAACATCGCCATCTACGAGCGTCCTATCCGTAACTACGAGGGCAACGACTTGACGATAACTGACGATGGTGACATCCTCATCAACGGACAGAAGGCTTCGGAGTACACCTTCAAGATGGACTACTACTGGATGCAGGGCGACAACCGCCACTGCTCTGCCGACTCACGCTATTGGGGCTTTGTTCCCGAGGATCACATTGTGGGCAAACCTATCTTTATATGGCTCAGTACAGATGCAGACAGGGCATGGTTCAGCGGCCACCATATTCGATGGAATCGCCTGTTCTCGCTTGTCGATAACATCAAGTAGTTGCCTCTTCTGCCGTGTTGCTGCCCTGTTGCTACCTCGCTCCCGTCTCTCACTTCAGTGCCTACTATCGCAATGATGAAGTGCGGTACGAGGTCTGCGACCACTTTACGAAGCAAACTCTTCGCAACCGTTGTCGGATAGACAGCCCGTCGGGACCGCTTGCCCTCAGCATTCCTATCGTTAAGACAGAAGGCAAGACGATGATTCGCGATGTGCGAATCAGCGACCACGGCAACTGGAGGCATCAGCATTGGATTGCCCTAGAAAGCAGTTACAGGCAGTCGCCTTTCTTCGAGTATTATGCCGATGAATTCGCCCCTTTTTACGAAAAAAAGTGGGATTTCCTTGCAGATTTCAACGAGGAGCTGATGATGTTGGTCGCTTCGCTGCTCGACATCTGCAAACCTGTCACAAGAACAACATCATATGAGGGCGATGCGTTTGCTCAGTTGCCAGCCTTTGAAGTCCGACCTTACTACCAAATGTTTGCCTCCAAGCACGGCTTCTTGCCCAATCTCAGCATCGTGGATTTGCTCTTTAACCAAGGACCGGAGGGCCTTCTATGGCTGTAACTTTGCATTCCTTGCCTGCCTGTTTTAAGGAGGTAAACGCGCCAGAGCAGTTCACCTTTCCCTTTTGCTACGAGCCCCATCCGCTATGTGTTGCGGCGGCGAACGAAGTGCAAGCGTATGTCAATCAGCATGAAGAGTGGCACGAGGAATTGGAGAAAGGCAAGATGCTTGGGGTATTGGTGGTAGCGAAAGGCAGCGAGCGGGGTTTCCTTGCAGCCTTTTCTGGTACGCTCGACGGCAAGACGCAGCATCCGTACTTCGTTCCGCCAGTCTTCGACCTCATGGCTCCCGGTTGCCACTTTCAGGAGGAAGAGGCTGCCATCAGCGACATCAACCGTCGGATTGCCTTACTCGAGAGTGCCTTAAGGCCGAGTCCTTTGCGAGCGAAGATGGACGAAGAGCTTGCCGCCTACAAGAGGCTGATGCAGCGAAGTAAAGCAGAGCGTGATGTCCAGCGTAAGTCTATTTTCCCCGATGAAATGGGCGAAAATGAGCGAAGGCTCGTTCGAGAGAGTCAATTCCAAAAGGCGGAATTTCGAAGATTGAAACAAGCTTGGGAGCAACGTGTCCTTGAAGATGAGGCAACGCTGCGAGAGAAGCAAGACGTGATAAAAAGACTGCAGCAAGAACGCCATGAGCGAAGCATCGCCTTGCAGCAATGGTTGTTCCGCCAGTTTGTGTTTCTCAATGCGAAAGGGAAGGAAAAAGCCCTACCTGAGCTCTTTGCTCCTGCCATTCCGCCGTCTGGGGCAGGGGAGTGTTGCGCGCCGAGATTGCTGCAAGCCGCATACAGAGAATGTCTGCAGCCGCTTTGTATGGCAGAGTTCTGGGTGGGCGCTTCGCCGGTTGATGAAGTGAGGCACGACGGACATTACTATCCGGCTTGTAATAGCAAATGCCGTCCCATCCTTCGCCACATGCTTCAGGGGCTCAACGTCGAAGCGAATCCTTTGCTTGCAGATCAGGAAAAGTTGCTTTTGCAGCTACACATTATATATAATAATAAGGAGTTGGCAGTTGTGAGCAAACCGGCGGGGATGCTTTCCGTGCCAGGCAAAGACGAGCTGCCAAACGTGCAGGATGCAATAAAAAGCTCCATTCCATCGGCAAAAGGCCCACTCATTGTGCATCGTCTCGATATGGATACGAGCGGCCTGATGCTCATTGCATTGACCGAAGAGAAGTACCACGAGCTGCAGGAACTTTTCCTACACCGACGCATCCACAAGGTTTATCATGCTTTGTTGGAGCGCGAGATGCCCGTCGGAGAAGAGGGCACAATAAGCTTGCCCTTGCGTCCCGACATCGACGACCGCCCCCGGCAGATGGTAGATAAAGAGCATGGCAAGCCAGCAGAGACGCAATACAAGGTGCTCGACAACAAAGACGGTCACGCATTGTTGGAGCTTCGACCAGTTACAGGCCGCACCCATCAGCTTCGCGTTCACTGCGCCCACCCGCTTGGACTGAACAATCCCATCGTCGGCGACAGACTTTATGGAAGGGCGTCACAGCGGTTGATGCTCCACGCTTACAGTATTACATTCGAAGATAAAACATTTGAAGATGAAGAAGATATCACTTGACGTCCACACGCACACCATCATGAGCGGCCATGCCTACAGCAGCTTGCAGGAAATGGTGGCAGCCGCTCAGCAGAAAGGGCTCGACATACTTGGCATCACGGAGCATGCTCCGGGCATTCCAGGCACCTGCAACCCCATCTATTTCCGTAACTTGCACGTAGTGCCCCGACAGATTGGCGACCTGCGTCTCTTGCTTGGTGCCGAGCTGAACATTCTTGACACGAAGGGTACGCTCGACCTCGACGAGTATTATTACAAGATGCTCGACATCCGCATTGCCGGCATCCATCTGCTTTGTTGGGAAGGCGGTACAATCGAGGAGAACACGAGAGGCATGATAAACGCCATCCGCAATCCGTGGACGCAAATCATTTCGCATCCGGGCGACGGCACTGCCGAACTTTTGTTCGAGCCCGTCGTGTTGGCTGCAAAGGAAACGAAAACCTTGCTCGAAATCAACAATAGTAGCCTCAATCCCCGCCGAAACAAGGAGACGGCCCTCGCGAACAACCTCGAAATACTGCGCCTGTGCAAGCAGTACGAAGTGCCCATCGTCCTGAGCAGCGACGCCCATATCAGCTACGACATTGCCAACTACAGTTTCATCTGGCCGCTCTTGCAAGAGACCGAATTTCCTGACGAACTCATCCTGAACTTCGACACAGAAAAGTTCATGGAGTACATCTCTGGAAAGAACGGGAAAATTTGAATTTCTGAGAAGGGAATTTCAAACGCCGCCTGCGGAGATTTCAAACGCCGCACGCGGAGATTGCCATCGCCGCACGCGGAAATTGCCAACGCCGCACGCGGCGTTTTTTGCCTTCTCACATGCCTATGATTTACAATGCTTTAGCCAACGCTCAATATTTCGCTTGAGACCGTCGTATTTTGCGCGCTTGATGGCGGAGCCTTTGAAGAGGCTTCTGTACTGCTCCTCCGTGAGGTTTTGCCAATCGTCGGGCGCCATCTGCAAGAGAGCTTCGGAAGGTTGGAAGGCAGGCTCTGCCGTAGGATGCGATTCGGCGAACTGAGGAGTGGCACGAAGGCAACGGTCGCAGCCGTAGAAGGTGGCAGCGAGCCGAAGATTGTCGGGCAACGGACCACGATGCTCGATGGTCTGATAGCTGATGCAGAGACGTGCGTCGAGGCCTTCGGGTGTGAGAGCGGGGCAGACCTTTGCCCAACCAACCTCTTCTGGCAAAGAGTCGGGCAGAGGCTCGTCGTAAGTGTCGGCTTCCTGCGTCAGGAAAAGTTCTCCGAGGAAGACAGTGGGACCATAACCAGGTACAGCAACGAGTCCGCTCTGAGTGACGATTCCGACGCCGCTCTGCCAAGCCCAATAACGCTCCAGCACGGGTGCCGTATCGACGAAGCACCGGCCTTCGAGTCCGCAAGCCTGCATGAGTTGCTGCATACGCTCCCGAAGGACATCGTGATAGTCCTTGCCTTGTGCATAGAGGCTGATGCCGGGTTGATGTTCCGAAGGCATGAAGTTCATGGCAAGGCTGACGATGGTTCTTACGCCAGGCACGAGCAAGTCCGGCTTCAGTCGCATCTCGACGTTGCGACGCATGTAGTCCATCTCGCCACAGAAATCGAGGTCGAGCCACCGCCGGTAGCGTATGGCAAAGCTCTCAGCCACAGGTTCTGCCTTTGCCAGGCCACAAGCGACAAAACCCAAGCGCGAGGCCTGGGCTTTGACAAGTTTGCTATTCAATAACGCCGAACTCATATCCTTCCTTTTTCAGCCAAGCAAGTATCTCGGGCAAGGCGTGCTTGAGCTTGTCGATACTCTTCAGCGAGTCGTGAAGCGTGATGATGCTGCCGTTTCGGGTGAAGCGTTTCACGTTGTTCACGACGTCGTCGGCAGTTAGCAGACGGCTGTAGTCGCGCGTCACAACGTCCCACATCACGACCTTGAAGCCGCAGTAGCGTAGCACTCGGTACTGCACCATTCCTATCCAACCGTGCGGTGGCCGGAAGAGCTTGGTGTGGAACAGCTCGTTCGCCTTCACGATGTTGGAAAGGTAAGTCCATGGCGTGTGGCGTGCTCCGGAGATGTGGTTGTAGGTGTGGTTGCCGATCTGATGTCCTCTCATCCGCACTTCGTCGAGCAGGTGCGGGTACTTTGCCGCGTTGTCGCCCACCATGAAGAACGTGGCCTTCACGTCGAAGCGATCCAATGTGTCAAGGATAAAGGGCGTCGCTTCGGGGATAGGTCCGTCGTCGAAGGTAAGGAAGACAACCTTTCTGTGCGGTTCTATCCGCCACAAAGCGTGGGGATAGAACCAGCGGAAGATTTTAGGCGGCTGCTCAATGAACATTATATGGTATCGTCTTCGAGGAGCTCTTCTTCATAGGCTTCCTCCTCTTCTGCTTCATCGGCTTCTTCTGCTTGCGCATCCATGCCGACGCTGCCATAGAAGCGGGCCTGAATGAGCTGGTTGTAAAGGTCGAGCTTCTTGCTGAGCTCCATGACCTTGTTGCTGCCGGCACTCTCCATAATGCCCAAAGCGCTGTGCATCTGGTAGAGGTAGCTGAAGCACTCCTTCTGGTCGAGCAGCAGCATCTTGTTCGGCAGGTTCAGATACCATTCGAGGTACTCGGAAGCCTTGTTCGCGATGGAAAGGGCGATGTCGTTCGCTTCCTTCTTGCCGCCGATGGTGTTCCAGACACGTGCTAACTCGAGCGAGCCGCTGGTGTAGGTGTGAGGCACATTGCTTGGTGGAATGACCTTCTCGACCTTAGCTACAACGTCGGCAGCTTTGTCGAGTTTGCCTTCCTGAACAAGCCTGGAAGCCAGCACCGCAAAGATTCGGCGATGGGTGCCGCACATGCGCATAACGGTCTCGTCGAGGTAGATGCCCGGCTTGTCGATACCGCCGAAAGCGAAGCGCGTCATCAGGTTCTCGTACATCTTCTCCGTATCGATGTCCTTGCCGCTATTTGTTGTCTTGAATGGCGTGATACGATAAGCAAGTCCTTCCTGCACGAAGTAGTCGTTGAGGTGTCCGTAGTTGTCAGGTCCGACGGTCATGGCAACGTAGAGAGGACGCTCCCAGTTGCATTGAGCAATCATCTCGTACATCATCATCTCGCTCTTATAGACAGCTCGTTTGCCCTTGAGGCTGATGTGCATCTTGTCGGGAATGCTGTCTCCTGCCATCATCATGCCGCTTCGACGGACGGCTTCCTTATCGATGGTGAAGACGATACTGTCGGTTGGGATGAAGCGCAGGTCGGGATTGTCGCTGAGCACCCAGTTGTCGATGATGCTCTTGAGCTCGAACGGATCGTCGCCAAGCAAGTCGCGAAGTGTCTGCGGGTCGTCTTTATAAGACTCGACAAGGCGTTCCAAAGTGCCTGGTCGAACGGTTATTCCCTCGCGAGTTCCTGCAACATATTGCAGCCTGCTCCAGTGTATGGGCACGGCCGGAGAATCGTACGACGGACGCTTCATCTGGTCGATGTACCAGTCGGTCTGCAGGTAAGAGAGGTTGCAGACGCGGGCATCGGTGCGGAAGCCTTCGGTCTCTTGTGCGTACCAAAGAGGGAAGGTGTCGTTGTCGCCGTTTGTATAAATGATTGGGAAGCCTGTCTTTGGCAGCGATTCGAGATAGTTGCGGCCGAAGTCGCGGCAAGTGTAGCGTCCGCTGCGGTCGTGGTCGTCCCACGTCTGACCTGCCATCTGTATGGGCACAAGGATGCAGATGCAGCTGAGCAGAGCGCAAGCCATCTCGTTCTTCAAGAGCTTCTGCAGGTAGTAAGCAATGCCTGCCACGCCGAGGCCTACCCAAATGGCAAACGCATAGAATGAACCAGCATAAGCGTAATCACGTTCACGAGGCTGCATAGGCGTTTGGTTCAGATAGAGCACGATGGCGAGACCTGTCATGAAGAAGAGGAAGAAGACGATACCGAACTGCTGCTCGCCTTCACCATTTGCAGTCTTCTCGTCGTTCTTGAAGAGTTGCCAAAGCAGACCAATCAGGCCAAGCAGCAACGGTAAGCAGTAGAAGACGTTGTGTCCCTTGTTTTCCTTGAGGTCGCTTGGCAGTTTGCTTTGGTCGCCAAGACGCATGTTGTCGAGGAACGGAATGCCCGTAATCCAGTTGCCATGCTCCCATTCGCCATTGCCTTGAATGTCGTTCTGGCGTCCTGCGAAGTTCCACATGAAGTAACGCCAATACATAAAGTTGACTTGATAGCTGAGGAAGAAGCGCAGGTTCTCGAGCTGTGTCGGTGTCTTTATCTGCACCATCTCGCCGCAGCGCTCGTATGTCTTGACCGTTCCTTTGACGCCTCCCATCCAGCTTTCATAGGCTCCAGAGTGGGCTTCGCTGTACATGCGAGGGAAGAACATGTTCTGCTGATAGACATAGTCCGTCTTGTAGCGCTGAATCTCATAGCGGTCGGGCTCGTTTTCCTTGTCCTGCTTCTCCTTACGTTGATAGACGGGAGCACCCTTCTTGCTGACTGGAACGCAATAGTTACCGTCGGGCTTGAGCAAAACTTGGCTGGTGTAGGCCTGTCCGTAAAGCAGCGGGCGGTCGCCGTACTGCTCTCGACTCAGGTAAGTTCCCAGGGTGAAGATGTCCTCGGGAGAGTTCTGGTCCATCGGCGTGTTAGCTGAACTGCGGATGACAATCACGGCGTACGAGCTGTAGCCAATCATTATCATGAGCATGCAGAGCAGCGACGTGTTCATCAATCGAGCGGTAACAAGCGGCTTGCCCTCTTTCTTCCATTGAAGAGCGACATAAAGCAGAGCCAGAACAATCACGCCGAAGATGATGCTCGTCCAGCCGTAACCATAGAACGGAATGCCCAGCATGCCCACACTCAGCAGGTAGGAGAGCGTCATTCGGGTGCGGCTCTTCTGTTTTATTGTTTCCCAAATGCTCCAAAGCACGATGCCTACGAGCAGGGCGATGTACACGATGACGCCCGTGTTGAAAGGCATGCTAAGGGTGTTGACAAAGAGAAGTTCGAACCAGCCGCCTACCTTCACGATGCCCGGCACGATGCCGTAAAGTACAGCTGCAATGAGCACTCCGCTGCCGACCAGCGACAGGAGTGCGCCCTTCATAGTGGCATTCTTCACCTTTCTATAATAGAAGACGAGGACGAGGGCAGGCAAGCAGAGCAAGTTCAGCAGGTGAACGCCGATGCTCAGGCCGGTCAGATAGGCAATGAAGATAAGCCAACGGTCGCTTCCGGGCTCGTCGGCGTGGTCTTCCCACTTGAGCATCAACCAGAAGACAACAGCCGTGAAGAGGCTACTGTAAGCGTAAACCTCGCCTTCGACTGCGCTGAACCAGAAGGTGTCGCTGAAGGTATAGACCAACGCACCCGTCAACGCGCTTGCTTCGACCGTGATTAGTTGAGCAAGATTCTGTACCTGTCCGTTCACGCCAACGAGCTTTCGAGCCAGATGACTAATGCTCCAGAAGAGGAACATGATGCAAGCGGCGCTGAACAAGGCGCTCATCATGTTGACCATCAGCGCAACTTTCGTGGGGTCGCTCACAAATTGAGTGAATAGATTGGCTGTGAGCATGAAGAAAGGTGCCCCAGGCGGGTGACCGACTTCCAGCTTGTAAGCTGTCGTTATAAACTCGGGGCAGTCCCAAAAACTCGCGGTGGGTTCCACCGTGCTGCAATAGACATAGGCAGCGATGGCGAAGGTGAGCCACCCCATCAGGTTGTCGATAAGTCTGAAATGCTTCATTTCGCTTCCTTATATATATAAGATGTGTAAATTCCGTGCAAAGGTACGAAAAAAAGTTTAGAGTTTAGAGTTTAGAGTTTAGAAATTCTGCTTTTATTAACTCGAAAGGTCTCTCTGTTAAACTTTTTTGGCGAAATGCTTGCAGGTTTCGAGGGATTGTTGTACCTTTGCAGCGCTTTTCAAGAGAAAGCAGTCTGTTAGGGCGCTTAGCTCAGCTGGTTCAGAGCGTCTGCCTTACAAGCAGAGGGTCGGGGGTTCGAATCCCTCAGCGCCCACAAAAGAAGCAAGGTCGAGGGACTTTGCTTCTTTTTGTATTGTTTGGTGAAAACCTATTTTCCTAAAAACTTTGTGTCTAAGTATCTTTGGAAAGCATCTTTGTACAAGTCTCCGATGGGAAGATAAGTGTTGGCATCCATGATGACGCGGTTTTTGTTTACTTCCTGAATCTTATTGAGGTTGATAATGTATGATCGGTGAATGCGCATGAAATATCTGGGCAGGTTTTCCGTTATCTTTGTCATTGATAGCAGAGTAACGATGGGCTTAGCTTGGCTGTCCAGCCACACCTTCACATATTCACTCATTCCTTCGATGTATCTGATGTCGGGAACACTCACCTTCACGATGCGCTGCCCAGCCTTCAGGAAAAGGGTATCTCCCCTCTCCTCCTTCCCAAACGCGAGGGGTGCCAGCGGCTCCATGTGTATGAAACCCATCCTTTCTTTAAGCCTGTTTGCTGCCCTTTGAAATTCTTGCAGGCTGTATGGCTTTAGCAGATAATCGACGGCATTCACACGAAAGCCTTCCACGGCATATTCAGAGTATGCAGTGGTAAATACGATGAGTGGAGGTACGGCAAGCGACTTGACGAACTCCATACCGCCAAGGTCGGGCATGTTGATGTCGCAGAAGATGGCATCGACAGTCTCACTTCTCAAGATCGAACGCGCTTCCATTGCACTATGGCATTGTGCCGTGAGTTCCAGGAATGACACTTTCTTGATATAGCTGACAAGTTGCTTGAGAGCCAAAGGCTCATCGTCGATGGCGAGACAGCGGATCATGAATATTTATGATTTAGGTTTTAAGCGGAATGACAAGACCAACGGAATAGATGTCTGAGTCATCGTGGATGTGTAGTATGTAATTGTTGCGGTAGAGCAGAAAGAGTCGCTTTCGGATATTGGCCAGCCCCACGCCGCCTTTCTCTTCATTCGGCATTTCTGCTATTGTGTTACGGCATGTGAATTTCAGCTTGTTATTCTCTATGTAAATATTCACTTCAATAAAAGATTCATGCTGATAGCTGACACCGTGTTTGAAAGCATTCTCGATGAACGTGATGAGTATCAGCGGTGCTATTTGGCGGTCTGGAACTACCTGAGGCATGTCAAGCGAAATCCTCACCTTATCCGTATAGCGTAGTTGCATCAGCGTTACATAATGGCGGACAAAGTCGAGTTCTCTGGAGAGTGGCACACCTTGTTTGTTGCCTTCATAGAGGACATAGCGCATCATCTTCGACAACTCCAGAATAGTGTCCTTTGCTTTCACCGGATCAATGTCAACAAGGGCATGGATGTTGTTGAGCGTGTTCATGAAGAAATGCGGATTTATCTGGTATCGTAGATACTCCAGTTGTTGCTCAAGGTTCTGCCGCTCCAACTCGGCCAACCGTTTACGATCATCGCACGTCTTAAAGTAGTACTTGACGCCCAGATTGCCGCCAAGCATCAGAATGAGCACCACAACAGCCATGATATCATGTTCGCCAATAATGGGAGGTGGTGCTTTGTGATGGGGTTTGTGTGAAGGACGCATCTCAGCTTGTGGTGACACATCGTTGGCGTGCGGCGGGTGTTTGTCTTCAAGTGTCATTGGCGGTTTCCTGGCCAATCCTGCCGGCGTGCCTTTCCGTGGCCTCTCCTCTGGTCTATTGGAACATTGATAGAACGTGAAGGCTACAACAATGATAGCCATAAAGGAGAAATAAGCCACACGCTTTTGTTTGTGTACTAAGAGCGGTGCCAACAGAAAGCTATGGATGAGGAACAGTAACAGGAATGGGATGAAACGACGCCATACGATAAACACCTCAGTCCAGTCGAACACGGCATTTGAATCGCCAGCCGTCCGCATATACAAACTCAGCAGCGGGGCTGCAAAAAGCAAACCCCATATTGCCAAGTATATCAGGTTCTCCTGACGCGACTGTTTCAGCCAGACGTTTCGTTTCATATATATAAAACGGAAGAATCAGGGATTTTATTGTAACATCATCTTCCCGAATAGCTGGTAGCTGCCTTGCATGAGGTTGACGAGGAACCTATGGTCACTGTATAGCTGTTGCCGGAAGTCAGTCCAGAGCAACTGAGCAGGAAGCTAAAGCCAGAACCGCCACCCCCTGGTCCTCCTCCTGGTCCACCATGTCCGCCGCCACCGCCGCCAGAAGAGGGCGAGTAGCCTGTTGGAATGGTGAACGATGCAAGTGTCGTTGAGTTGCTCTTTACAGAAACAGCCGTGCCTGCCGAATAAGTGTTGCTTGTCGTGCTGAGCACACACTGCGAGCCAGAAGTTGCGGTGACGGTGTTGTTGCCTGCACCAATGCCGAGCACTGAGCCACCTGTGATATAGAGATTGTAGCGTTCCGCTGCGTCCAAGCCGCACTCTGCACCACCTGCCCCACATGCTATGACTGTGCCGCCGCTGACGTACATGTTGCCGTTGCTGTCGATGCCGTCGTTGCCGTTGCTGACACCCGTCACTGTGCCGCCTTGCAGATACATATGCGAGGCGGAGTTGATGGCGTCGTCCGACGAACTGAAGGCATAGACTGTGCCGTCGGTGATGGTCAGGATGCCTTTGGTTTCGATGGCTTCATGGCCGTTCGACGTGGCTGTGATGCTCCCGCCGCTGAATGTCATACTGCCGTCACTCTTGACAACTTTCGGCTGTGACTTGCTGTTGTTCGACGAGAAGGTGCCGCCTGTGGTGGTGGCGGAGATTTCGCCTCCACTGACGTGGAGTGAGCCGTCCACCTTGATGCATTTGCCGCCCGTGCCGGTTGATTTCAATGTGAGTGTGCCACCACTTATGCCCATGTCGCCGTCAGCCTTCAGGCAGCCCGCGCCCTTTGAGTCGCGATCGGTATAGTCATACGAGCCAGCACCAGATGTGGTGACATTGATTGTACCGCCTGTGATAGTCATGTGCCCTCCGCCGTCGTCGCTGTCAGCTTTGATGCCTTTGGCCGATGCACCGCTCATGGTGACAGTCACAGTGCCGCCGTTGAGTGCCACGACTCCGCCCTTCAGACCCTTTGCCGTGCAATGATAGGTGCTGCTGTTGCTTGTGGCTCCGGTGTTGGTGACGTTAATGCTGCCGTCATTAATGGTCAGTGTGCCATTAACGCCAATGCCGCGTCCTGCGCCGCCTGTCACACTGATGGTAATGTCGCCGCCGCTCTGCGTGAAGTTGCCGTCAGCCTTGAAGCCGGAAGTGTACGACGGGTCGATGTTTCCGTCCCAGTCGGTTTCAGTGAGGTCGATGGCTCCATTGGCATACAGCATGAATGTTCCGTCACTGACATTGATGCTGCCTTCGCTCTTCACACATTTGGCGGCGGTAGCATCGGCAGTAATGGTCTGTATGCCGCCTTCAAGATAGAAGTTTCCTGTATCTTCGTCTTCGTGAGCATCGACCTCATCCGTTGCCACAATCTCTCCGGTGGGGTTTTCGGCATCGCCCAGGTCACACTGTATGCCGTCGTCGCCTATGCCGCTAAGCGTCACTGTGCCGCTCTTCATCAGGAAATACTCTTCGCAGTTAATGCCGTCGCCGACAGTGGAGGTAATGTTCAGTGTGAGGTTCTTGATGCTGACATATGATGCACTCTTGATGCCGTGATTCAGATTACCTACCACATTGAGTGTGCCGTTGCCCTGCAGCTGGAGTTGTCCCTTGCTGTAGATGCACGCTTTTTGTGAGCCGTTACCATCCATCAACGTGTTTTCCGTGTTCTTCTTTGCGCTGAGTTGTATGCGCTTCTTGTTGGAGATGTTGATGGCTGCACCGCTGGGGTTGGTGAGCGTCACACCTGCCAGCGAGACGGAACATTTGTAGGAACCTGATAGCTGGAAGTCGCCGTCGTCTGTCGTGCCGGAGAGCTGGTAGGTAATCTCGTCGTCGTCCACGGCTTCGGTGTTGCTTTGTGCAATGCTGACGTGTGCTCCGCTAATGGTTGGAGTGACGTACTGTGCCACATTGCCAGCCACAAAGACCGTTGCCGACGAAGTGTTGTATTCTATCTTGACTAGATTGTCAGTCACTTCAGTTTCATCAACAAACATTGCATCGATGTTGGCAAGTGTGAATGTCTTACCCATGATGGTCAGTGTCGTGCCGTCAGTGTATGTCATCTCGCCTGTCTGTGAGGCGGGAAACTGATAGATGACGTTGTCTACAGCGACGTTCAGTGTCTGCCCTGAAGCTGCTATCGTCAGCATAAAGGCTGTTATATATAATAATGTTCGCCTCATTTTACCACGAGTTTATATGTTCTTTCTTTTGTTTCTACGATATATACCCCATTGCGCACCTTGTCTTTCGGCACCTTCTGTCCTTGCAGGTCATAGATGTCGATGGCGTCGTCAAGCGCAGCAGAAGTAACCTCTCTAATATCTGTAGCTGTCTCGTCGGTTTCTGAGAAGAACATCTTCGAGAGGTTCGAGAGGGTGAATGTCTTCGAGCCAGCCGTTAGGGTGTTATTGCTGATGCTTAGCGTGAGTGATTCTACAGAAACGGAAATCTTCATTCCGTCTGTCGTCTCAAAGGTGAGGTATGAGTAGCCTTCAGCGTATGCCGCTGGCGTTCCGATCACCAAGAGTAATGTTAGCAGTGTTTTCTTCATAACCTTTGCTGTTAATAAAGGATGATTCTAATAATAAGCTTTGAGTTGTGATTAGTGTTTTGACAGCAAAGATAGCAACATTAGGTGAACTGGTAAAATTTATTCAACCAACTTGCCAAAATGTTCAGCGAAAATTATAGGTTGTGTCGCTGCCAAATGCACATAAGACATGGTTTCTCTGGTTCCTTCGAATAAAGCGAGGTCGAAGGACTTTGCTTTTTTGTTTTGAGGAAGACGGGCAGGATGGATTTAATGTGCTAGTGGTGCAGATAAAAATTAAGCGTGCTTAATTGCTCAACTAAGCACGTTTAATTTGCCAACTAAGCACGTTTAATTTGCCAACGAGCCACGCCTAATTTGCCAATTAGGCTGAGGTGGTTTACAACTCTCCCAGTTCGCGGCTGATTTCTTTCAGTTCTGCGCGGACGGATTGAAGACGATCAATGATTTCGGATGTCTCGCTTGCTGCCTTTCTGTTCTTGCTCAGAACCTGCTTCGCGGCTGCAATCTTCATGCCGCGAACCTTAAGCAGATTATAGACGAGGCGCACCTCTTCGATGTCCTCTTTTGTGTACATTCTGACGCCTCGACCGCTTTTCTTGGGGTTGATGTTGGAAAACTCTTTTTCCCAGAAACGCAGTAACGACTCGGCAACATTAAATTGCTCTGCAACTTCGGCAATGCCGTAGTATTTCTTAAGCTCTTTGTTCGGATTGTATGCCATAATGCTCGCTTAAAGACTCTTTAGCTCGTTTTTCTTTGCAAAAGTACATAAAACATTTTATCTTTGCAAAAATTTTCGCAAAAGATTAACTAAGAAATACAACTTTTATGGCTATGACAGCAAATGAGATACGCGACTCGTTCCTTAAATACTTCGAGTCGAAGGGACACAGGATTGTTCCGTCTGCCCCGATGGTAGTGAAAGATGACCCAACGCTCATGTTCACCAACGCGGGCATGAACCAGTGGAAGGACATTATCCTTGGCACTCGTGACCCTGAACCGCGCAGAAGAGCGGACTCGCAGAAGTGCTTGCGTGTCAGCGGAAAGCATAACGACCTCGAAGAGGTAGGGCATGATACGTACCACCACACCATGTTCGAGATGCTTGGCAACTGGTCGTTCGGCGATTACTTCAAGGAGGGAGCCATCGATATGGCGTGGGAATATCTCGTGGATGTGCTGAAGCTCGACCCCAAGGACCTCTATGTCACGGTGTTCGAGGGCAGTCCCGAAGAAGGCCTCAAGCGCGATGATGAGGCTGCGGGCTATTGGTTGAAGCATGTTCCGGCTGATCATATCATCAACGGCAACAAGCACGACAACTTCTGGGAAATGGGCGACACAGGCCCTTGCGGACCTTGCTCCGAGATTCATCTCGACTCTCGTTCGGCAGAGGAAAAGGCTAAGGTGCCTGGCCGCGAACTTGTCAACAAGGACGACCCGCAGGTCATCGAGATCTGGAACATTGTCTTCATGCAGTACGAGCGCAAGGCTGACGGCCATCTAGAACCGCTTGGCATGAACGTTATCGACACCGGCATGGGCTTCGAACGCTTGGTTCGCGCCATTCAGGGCAAGCAGTCCAACTACGATACTGACGTCTTCCAGCCCATCATCAAAGCGATTGGCGAACTCAGCGGCTTCCGTTATGGCGAGAAGGAGGACATCGATGTGGCTATGAGAGTAGTGGCCGACCACCTCCGCACCATCGCCTTCAGCATTGCCGACGGTCAGTTGCCGGGCAATGCGAAAGCCGGCTATGTTATCCGACGCATCCTGCGCCGCGCCGTCCGCTACGCCTATACTTTCCTCGGACAGAAGCAGGCCTTCATCTATCGCCTGTTGCCCGTCCTGATTCAGGAGATGGGAGCCACTTATCCGGAACTCGAGGGCCAGAAAGAACTCATTACTAAAGTGATGAAGGAAGAGGAGGAAAGCTTCCTCCGCACGCTCGACACGGGCATCAAGCTGCTGGACGGCGTGATGAAGGAGGCAAAGGCTGCAGGCAAGACAGAGATTGCCGGCGAGAAGGCTTTCACGCTCTTCGACACCTACGGCTTCCCCTTGGACCTCACCGAACTTATCTGTCGCGAGAATGGTCTCACCGTTGACGAGGCCGGCTTCAATGTCGAGATGCAGAAGCAGAAGGAGCGTGCCCGCAATGCCGCCCAAGTAGAGGCAGGCGACTGGCACATCGTCAGCGATCAGGCAACAGAGCAGCAGTTCGTGGGCTACGACTACACCGAATACACCTGCCACATCGTGAAGTATCGCGAGGTGAAGCAGAAAAAGGGCGTTGTTTACGAGGCAATCTTCGACCAGACACCTTTCTATGGAGAGATGGGTGGCGAGGTAGGCGACTCAGGCGTCATCGTGAACGAGCAGGAGACCATCAAGGTGATTGATACCAAGAAAGAGAATGGCGTGAGCGTCCACCTTCTGGAGCGCATTCCAAGCAATCCCGAAGCCGAGTTTATGGCTTGCGTGGATGTGGAGCGTCGCCGTGCTATCGAGGCCAACCACACTTGTACGCACCTCCTCGACCAAGCCCTCAAGGAGGTTCTCGGCGACCATGTGGAGCAGAAAGGCTCGCTTGTGACGCCCGACTACCTGCGCTTCGACTTCTCTCACTTCGAGAAGGTGACGCCCGAACAGCTGCGTGAGGTGGAGCACCTCGTGAATGAGCGCATCCGTCAGAACCTTCCGTTGCAAGAGTACCGCGACACGCCCATCGAAGAAGCCAAGAAGCTCGGAGCCATCGCCCTCTTCGGAGAAAAGTATGGCGACAAGGTGCGCGTCATCCAGTTCGGTTCGAGCATAGAGTTCTGCGGCGGTTGCCACGCAAGCAGTACAGGCTGCATCGGCATGGTTCGCATCATGTCGGAGAGCAGCATTGCAGCCGGAGTGCGTCGCATCGAAGCCATCACGGGCAAGGCTGTCGAGGAGCAGATGGACAAGTTGCAGGACATGATAACGGGTCTGCGAGGGCTCTTCAATAACGCTCCCGATTTGGTTGGCACCATCCAAAAGGCCATCGCTGACAACGCCGAGCTGAAGAAGCAGGTGGAAGACGTGATGCGCGAGCGTGCGGCCGACCTCAAGAAGCAGATGTTCGCAGAGCAAAAGGAGATAAACGGCCTGAAGGTCATGAAGGCCATCACGCCTCTGGGCGCCGAGTTCGTGAAGGACATCGCCTTCCAGCTCCGCGCAGAAGTGGAGAACAGCATCGTTGTGATAGGTTCCATGGCAGGCGGCAAGCCCTTGCTCACTGCAGCTGCGTCGGATTCAGCAGTCGCTGCAGGCGTTAACGTCGGCAAGAACATCCGCGAGGCTGCCCAGCTGATGCAGGGCGGCGGCGGTGGTCAACCGCACTTCGCGACAGCCGGTGGCAAGAACCCCGACGGGCTTCATTCCGCAGTAGAGAAACTCGTCGAGCTTCTCACAGCATAAAGAAACAGAAGAGGAAGCGCTCTGAAACGGGTGCTTCCTCTTTTTTATTACCTTTTTGACGCTTTCCTTCAAATGTCAATCGTCTTGCCGAGTTGATAGCGAAGCCTTTTGACGTAGTTCATCTCGATGGTTCTGGAAGGCACGAGGCCGATGGCGTGTTCCAACACATCGTAGTTCGCATAGTAAGGCTGTGAAATGCTGACGGCCACCTTCCCTTCGCGCACAAGCCACAACGCCTTCCGCTTCTCTCCTTGAAGCTGTGTGAAGACTTCCAGGGCATCGTCGAAGTCATCGAGCGCGTAGTAGTTTGTTTTCCACGGACACAACAGGCTTTGCACTTCCAGATGTCCGCGCCAAACGGAGAGGCGTTTGCAGTGAGAAAGTCCGTAGAGGAAGCCGGCAAGAAATGGCAGCCCGCACACCAATCCCAGAATAGCGGATATCAGCGTTACCTGTCCATCTTCGAAGTACTCGCTGACGGGAACGGCGACGCCGACCATTACAAAAAGGAGCATGAGGAACACGCCGACGAGTTCGCTCTTCTTGAAAACCGAATCGACGGCACGGTTGGCATCTGCTCCCCATTCTTTCAGGCCGACAACCGAGAGCGCTTGCTTCAGTTCGGCATAGTTTTCGTAGGTCTTCGAAGAGAGCGAAAGGAGGCGTCGCCCTTGGTTTAGCAGGTGGAGCGTCTCGTCGACGTTTTGTTCTTCGACAACGTATGAGTCGAATTCCGCCAGCCGGTAGAATCGCTTCAAGAAGGGAAGACACACGCGCTTCACTTCCAACTCGTTGCCGACGAGTGTTATCTTCTTCAGGCAGAAAGCCCAAATGCACAGCGCGACAAGGAGCGCGAGTCCTACCGCCACGAGCTTTGCGACGAGCGACGGCTTGGAGTCGGTCACGTACATTGATACGGATGAGAGGGCAAGCAACAGGTACACTATCAGCTCCAATAGGAGATGCTTCCGGTTGAACTTTGAAACGAGCGGTCCGGCATTCATGTTTTTCCCTTTTTACACTATCAAGCGTGCAAAGTTACGCTTTTTCGTCGAGATTGCCAAGTGTCGGAAGGAAAAATTGAGCATAGGACATCAGCATATATATTATATATAATGTATAAACTCGACAGGCCGAAATAATCGGCTCAAAACGGTGGGTTATAAAACACCGCATGCGGGGTTCGTTATACATACATGTATCTACGATTATACATACATGTATCTATAATTATACATACATGAATCTATAATGAACTTCACGTGTGAAGTTGAGCAATGCCGCCTGTAGGGACTGGCATTTGGGCGTGAAAAAAGCCGTCCAACGGCGTTGGGCGGCTTGTTTCTGAATGTATGGAAAAGTGTGGTTTTGTTGGGCTAAATGTCGTCGAGCATGATGAAGGGCGCCCAGAAGTGCGGGTCGGGATAAGTTGCGCGCACTTTGGCCTGTGCTTTCAGGAATGCTTCGTGGCGCGACTGGCCGCTGAGGAGAGCCTCGTAGAACGAGGTCATCATCAGCTGCGTGGCTGCGTCGTTGACGCTCCAGAGGCTCATGACGAGCGTGTGTGCACCAGCCTTCTTGAAGCCGCGCTGCACGCCGAAGACGCCGTCCTCGCGTAGCATACCCGTACCCGTCTGGCAGGCAGAGAGAACGGTGAGCTGGAGGTCTTGCAGGTTTAGCTGTGCAATTTCGTGTGCCGTAAGGATGCCGTCGTCGATGTCTGTTGGGAAGTCTTGCGGATGCTGCAGCTTGTTGTTGCAGCCCGAGAAGAGGAGTCCCGAATAGCAAAGTGGGTCGGTGGGCATTGCGTTTGAAGTTGTCGATGTCTTCAGCCAGTCGTGTCCGCCGCTATTCTCTGCGGGATACGAGAAGCCGTGCGTGGCGATGTGCAGCAGCGAGATGTTGTGTCCGTTGAGCCGCTTGAAGCTTTCCTCTGTTCCGCTGAAGTCCTTATAGCTTGTGAACTTCTTTCCTGCATTGTAAAGCAGGCGTTCGATGGCATTTGCCTCTTCCTTTGCACCCGGCAGGTTCTTGACGAGGTCGCCTCGCTCGGCCATTGCAAGAATTGCTGCAGAGTCGGCCATCTCCTGCTCGGCAGCGTACATGGCAAGGAAGTCTTCGTCGTCGTCCACCACCTCGTCGTCGCCCATGTCGTGATATTCGCGCATCTGTGCGACGGTCATTTCTTCGTATTCCAGTCCGCCAAAGATGATGGCTTCTCCGTTGCCGAAGGTGTCGGGACTTGTGCTACGCTGTGCCAACATCTTGGTAGAGGATAGGCGCGATACGTTGAGCTTGTCGGAAATGCGTGTGCCGTCGTCGGCTATCGGCATGTATTCGATGCCCCACTGATAGAAGATGCCAGTTGGCGCGAAGTAAACGTGGGTGGCGCCGCCGATGTTCTTGAGCAGTTCGCCCCAAACGAGCCTGCCTAACTTGCTATCGCTGTAGATTTTGTTCTGCCACTCTGCTTTGCTCAGCAGCTCGCTGACAGACTTGCCAGCGGGATAGCCGAGCTCCTCCATTTCGCTTCGGAAGAAGAGTCGGCAAGCGTTTGGCGCATCCCACTCAGGTCGCAAGATGAGTGCGAGATAAAGGCGGTCTGGCTTTCCGCCATAGGTGATGTCTGCCTCGAGGAACTCCACAGCCGCCTCGTCGGGTTTCAAGGCACGGCGGACAGAGTCGGACGTCAGCGAAAGGTTCTGCGTGAAGTCGCCGTAAGCCTTGCATTGGCTGACAATGGCGTACTCGAGCTGTGCAATGCTGTGCTTCAGGCCAGGTATGCGCTCCTGTCCCTCGCCGGCTTTCGCCTCATAGCATTGTTGCAGGTCGGCTCGCAGCATCTGCAATTTGTCGTACTGGTCGAGCACCTTCTCGTCGGCCGATTTCTGCAAAAGGCGGCGGAAGTCAATCTCGCTGTTCAGCAGGATACCTTTCGTGAACAATTGCGCATCGTAGATGTCGGCGAGCAATCTGGCAGGAGCCTTGTCGGGTGTGGTGGCGAAGAGCGGTGCCGTCTGATAGAGGTAGCTCTTGCCTTGCCAGAAGAGTTCGCGCTGTTTGGTCGATTGGAAAGAGAAATTGTTTCGTACCTGTTGCGTCTGCTGTGTTATGGCACGATGATAGTAGTGCGCCACACTGTCCATTTCTCCTTGCCGATGGTAGTACATGGCAAGGTTGAAGAGCAGCATGACGTTGTCGCCATGCTCAGGTCCGAGAATGCCCATCTGCAGGTCGAGTGCCTCGCGTGTGAGTCGGATGGCGCCCTTGACATTGTCGAGCTTGTCCTGACAGAGAGCTTGGTTGCAGAGGATGCTGGCGTATGCCGTCGAATTGTCGAGGCTCGACATGCGAAGCAACGAGAGTGCCTGCTGGAAGATTTCGTCAGCCTGGTTGTACTGCCCCTTTCTGTAAAGCGACAGTGCCTGCTGGTTGAGTGCGTCTGCCTCTGTCTGGCTGAAGCCACGTCTGTGACTGATTTGCAGAGAAAGGGCAGACAGGCTGTCGGCTCGCTGCTGCTGGCCGAGGTGTGTGTAGTAGTTGCTCAGCGTGTAGAGCATAAGCGCTTGCTGAAGGGAGTCGCCACGCGCCTCGTAGCGTTGCAAGGCACGTTCGCCCCAGCCTGCAGCATCCTCGAAATTTCCCAAGTCGGCTTGCATGTGCGCTTGAGTGGCAAGCGTATTGGCGTAGTTCAGCGTCGTCGTGTCGTTAAGGCCGGCAAAGAGCTGTTCCTGTTGTCGATGCGAATACTCCTGAGCCAGGTCGCTGCGTCCGAGACGGGCATTCGTGGCGATGAGCTGCTGGAAGCATCCCTGATAGACTTTCCCTGTGTCGCCTTCGGTCTGTAGGAGCAACGGCATGGCTCTTTCGTAGAACTCAAGCGCCTGCTGATAGTGTTGCAAATGGAAATGACAGTCGGCCGCGTTCTTAAGCAGAACGGCGTAGTTGTGGTCGGAGATGCGGTGTGCCGCCTCGTAGATGCCGAAGGCTTCCTCGGCATAGGCAAGCCCCTGCTCATATTGTTCCGAATTCGCCTCTGCCACAGAAGCCGAGAGAAGGAAGTCGGCATAGCGAATAGGGTTTTTCTCTGCGACCTTCTTGCCAGTCTTCTGCAATTGCTTTGCCAACTTACTTGCCTTGTCTGCTTTGCCTTGATTGTTGTATGCCGTTATCATCATGGCAGCGACGGAAAGATACTCTGGCGTGCCTTTCTCTACAGCGGGAAAAGCTTTCTCGTAGCATTCAGCCTCACGTTCAGCATCGCCTGAAGCACCCCGATATTTGAGGTACGTTGCCATCTGGCATAGCGCCGTAGCATATTTGCCGTTCTCTTTCGCTTTCTGATAGGCAGCGGCCGCAGCCTCCAAGTCGCTTATGGCTTGGTTCGTGTTCTGCAGCCGAAAGTAGTAAGTGCTGCGGTCGAAGTAGGAGAGACCTAACCGGTCGTCGTTCTTGGTGGCACGCTTATCGAGCCTTGCAGCTATGACCTCGTCCATGATTTGCTGCGCCATACGGAAGTCGCCTCTCAAAGCAGCAGAGTGTGCCTTGACATGCTTCGCCTCGGCATAGAAAAGGCCGTAGCGGTACTTGTCGCTGGTACAGAGCGCCAGATACCTGTCTGCAAGCGCATCGGCTTCTTGCTGTTGCCCTTTGTTGACGGCATCATAGAGGTCGTGCGCCAAATCAGTCATCTCTCGCGTCACTTCCTGCGCCGGCAAAAGCGTGAAGGACAGAACGAGAAGCAGAAAAGTGGCAAGACGGCGCATCTCTTATTCCGTTTCCTTTGTTGCGACGGAGTCTGCGCGTATTTCGCGGTCGATGGTGGCAACGCCGTCGGGCAGCCTGTCGCCAGATGTAACGAGCTTGATGATGCCTTTGAATGCTTTTTCTGGCACGTTTTTCTTCTTGCTGGTGCTGAGAAGCTCAGCCAGAGTGTATGTGCCGGACTGCATGATGGTGTACTGGCGCATCTTGGCTTCATTGTACACGACGAGCCTTCCTTTTTCTGGAATGGTGAGCATTGCACCGAGAGGCAACTCGTCGCCAGGAGTGACAGCCAGCTTCTTGTTTCCCTGATAGAGGATGACGGACTTGCTGACCTCGCCGACAAGGAAGGTCTGTACCTGTGTTTGTGCAAATATGCCTGCGGCAAAGGTAAGCAGCAGGGCGAGAAGTGATTTGCGGAGTGTCATGTGTCTCATGTCGTTAGTGCTACTTATAATTTAATAATTCGGGAACATACGATCGTGAAGAGGTGCGTTCGTATGCTTGATGATGATGCGGACAATGTCTGCAGACACAGTGGTCAGTGCCATCACAGTCAGTGTCGGCGTCAGGTCAAAGTTGATACGCCATTTGTCGAAGAATATAAAGGCAATTGCCATGAAGCATGCCATCAGTAAGAAAATGACGATGGAAGTGATGAAGATGGTGCGCAGGATGTCGGTCAGCAACTTGTCTTTCTTCATACTGAGAACTTTGTCCTTGTACTTCATGATGAGGCGGACGCCAATGTATGAGAATAGGATGGTCAGCAGCCAGAAGAGGGTGCCAGTGCAGTTGGTCTGCTGCTTCATCTCGAGCATTGTCTTCATCGCGTAACACAGCACTTGTATGCCGTACATTTGGCCGAGCGGCGTGTAAAGCATGTCGATACTTTCGTAGGCACCACCGAACATGACAATGTGCCCGGTAATGTACTGCGCATAGTGCTGGATGGAATCGTACGGTATGACGCGGAAAACGGTCGGCTCATAGTCGATGTGCTGCTTTCGATGCTTCTTATAGTCGAATGGCTTGCCATGAATCACTTCCATCATGCGTGCGATGACGGAGGGGTATGCTTTGCCGCGCATCTCAAGGCAGAGCGGAATGTCGCGCGTCATTTTGCGGTCCACGTTGACAAAACCTTCTGTGACTCCCAAGTCTTTTGCGAAGAAAGAGTGGACTTGTCTCGTGAACTCCTTTTGTTCGCGGTCTGGGTCCATCATCTTGAAGGAGAAGACGGCGTTGGAGAGCGTAGCTGCCACGTTGAAAAGGTGAGCGTCGCCGACGGGTTCCTTTGGATGCTCGAAGACGACATCGATGTCGATTGCGGCAGGTTCGAGGGCATCAATCTCCTCGAGGGCTGTGGCAATGGAGTCGCGGTCGTGCAGTTGGGTTATGTCCACGATGACGATGGTGCTACTGGTGTCTGCTGGCGTTGCCAGCATCATGTCATAGAAGATGTCCGTCGTGGAGAAACCTTTGATGCCTTGCGCAACAGGATTGAACACATCTAAGTGGAACGCAACAAAGCGTAGCAGCCAGATGAGCATGAAGGCCACAGCTGTTATGATGATGGCTCGGAGTCGTTTCATGGGTCTGTTAAGGAAGAATGGTATCCTTCCTAATTATGACGGATGGGATGCTTTTATCTTTTATTTACTCCTTGCCAATTACGACAGTGACGCGGTTGTCGTCGTTGTTGCCGAAGGGCTGTATGGTGTCACCCTTTGCGTCGGTTGTAATGCGGCTAGCCTGAATGCCTTTCTTGACGAGTTCCCGTGTAACTGATTCCGCGCGTTGTTTAGCATAGCGGGCATTGATGGCTGCTGTGCCGGTTCCCTTGTCGGCATAACCTGTAACGGTGACTTTTGCTGTGGGGTGTTCCTTGAGCCATGATACGATTTCGGTAATCTTGGCTTGTTCTGTAGCAGAAACCTTTGTTTCGCGGATGTTAAAGAAAATGTTGCGGGTGATGTTTTCGTCCTTAACAACGGGTGCTGGAGCTGGAGCCGGAGCTGGTGCCGGAGCAGGTTCAGGCTTTTCGATGTTGACGTTTGTGTTGGCAGAAGCTGTCTCTGTGCCTGCGCTGAGTGTTGTAGGATCAACGATGATGTTGGAATTGGGCTCAGCCTTAACTTTATGGCGCAGGCCAAACTTGTATGCCACACCGAGTTGTGCTGTGAATTGCCAGTCGTCGCTTTCGTTGAACTTGCAGTTGTAGCGGTCGCTGAGGCTGTTGGCATCTACTTCGAGGTTAACGCTCCAATTGCGGGCAACCTTGACGTCGACCATGCCGCCAATGCGGAAGTTGTGGCTCAGGCGGTTTTTGGTATCGTTTTCAGCAACGAAGTCTTTCAGGGCAGGATTGTATTCGGTGTCCCATGCGTAGTTGAGACCTATACCACCTATAAGGTAAACATTCACGGGATGATAGTTGTTCTTGGTGAAGAGGTTAACCAGGTTGACCATTGCGTCAAGGTCGGTTGTGGTATACTTGTATTTGTATTTGGCATCGACGTTCTTCCGGTCTGAGTCGACACCACTTTTGTTCCAGATGCCGTTAACGTGCAGACGAGCACCGATGACGGGCGTGAAGTGCACACCGAAGCTGACGCTAGCTGTGGGTGTGAAGAGCTTCCAGTTGTTGTAGGTGTGAGTAGCTGTTTCCTGTACACCGCCTTGCAGACCGACGAAGGCATAGGGATAGGATACATAATTGTCGGGAGCTTCCTGAGCGATTGCGGAGAAAGCGTTTGCGAACAGTGCTGCTGCGAGCAGTGTTGCGAGTCGTGTGTGAATACGTTTCATGTTGTTTTTGTGTTTATTTAGTTTGTATTGTTTTGTTCTGCTTATCGTTTGTCGTACATGTCCTCGTAATACTTTTGGTAATCGCCAGAGGTAACGTTGTCCATCCAAGCCTGATTGTCGAGATACCACTTGACGGTCTTCTCGATGCCCTCTTCGAACTGAAGCGATGGCTCCCAGCCAAGTTCCTTTTGGAGCTTGGTGGAGTCGATGGCATAGCGTGCATCGTGACCGAGTCTGTCGGTAACGTAGGTGATGAGGTCCATGTCGGCGCCTTCGGGACGACCAAGGAGGCGGTCAACCGTGTTGATGACAGTCTTGATGATATCAATGTTCTTCCACTCGTTAAAGCCGCCGATGTTGTACGTCTCGGCGATTCGTCCTTTATGGAAGATTGTGTCGATGGCACGAGCGTGATCTTCCACGTAGAGCCAGTCACGCACGTTTTCGCCCTTACCATACACGGGAAGTGGCTTGCGATGACGTATGTTGTTGATGAAGAGAGGGATTAGCTTTTCGGGGAACTGGTAAGGCCCGTAGTTGTTGGAGCAGTTCGTCACGATGGTCGGCATGCCGTAAGTGTCGTGGAAAGCGCGGACGAAGTGGTCGCTGGAGGCTTTCGAAGCGGAGTACGGACTGTGGGGCTGGTACTTCGTCGTCTCGTAGAAGAAGTCCTTGCCGTATGCCAAGTGATGCTCCGAGCTGCTGGCTGTTGTGGTGAAAGGGGGTTTAATGCCTTCCGGGTTGGTCATTTCCAGAGCGCCGTACACCTCGTCGGTCGAGATGTGGTAGAAGCGTTTGCCTTCGTATCTCTCGGGCAGGCTTTCCCAATAGAGCTTGGCAGCTTGCAGGAGGGAGAGTGTTCCCATCACGTTCGTGCGAGCAAAGGTGAAGGGGTCTTTGATGCTGCGATCCACGTGACTCTCTGCTGCGAGGTGGATGATGCCGTCGATCTTCTCGTCCTGCATCAGCTTCAGGAAGGCGTCGAAGTCGCATATGTCCATCTTCACGAACTTATAGTTGGGCTTGTCCTCAACGTCTTTCAGGTTCGCGAGGTTGCCTGCGTAGGTCAACTTATCGAGGTTGATGATGTTGTACTCAGGGTACTTGTTGACGAAGAGCCGTACGACGTGACTGCCGATGAAGCCGGCTCCGCCTGTTATGACGATGTTGAGTTTCATATTTATCTGTTAATTGTGAAGGGACTTTCAAAATCCTTGAGGCATACATGCTTAGTGTCTTTCTCGCTCAGGATGGCTTTCTCGGTTGGGATTCGCCAGTCGATGCCGAGGCTTTCATCTGTGATGGAGATGCCGTCGTCGGCTTCGGGATGATAGAACTCATCGCACTTATACTGGAAGACGGCTGTTTCGCTCAGTACGGCGAAGCCGTGAGCAAAGCCTTTCGGCACGAAGAACTGTCTGTGATTCTCTTCTGTGAGTTCCACGGCAACGTGTTGTCCGTAGGTCGGAGACCCTTTGCGAATGTCGACAGCTACGTCGAGGACGGCTCCCCTGACGCATCGAACGAGCTTGCTCTGCGTGTAGGGTGGGCGTTGGAAATGCAGTCCGCGCATCACTCCGTAGGAGGACATGCTTTCGTTGTCCTGCACGAAATGGATGGGGCCTACTTTCTCCTCGAACTCTCTTTGCGAGAAAGATTCGAAGAAGTACCCGCGAGCATCCTTGAAGATGCGTGGTTCTATGATGAACAGGCCATCGATGGCGGTCTTAATTACTTGCATTCGTTTGTTGTTTTTGAATGTTGGCGATGCACTTTTCAAGTGAGTCAACCCAATACGGAACGCTTATGCCGAAGGTCTCTCGAATGCTGCGTTTGTCGAGGACGGAGTATGCGGGACGCTTCACAGCACTTGGATATTCCGAAGACAGGCAGGGACGGATGTCGCAATCCTTGTGTCCGGCGATTCGCGCAATCATTTGCGTGAAGTCGTACCACGAGCAAACGCCTTCGTTGGAGTAGTGGTAGATGCCTTGCACGGGCTTTTGGACGATGACTTGTATCGCTTTGGCGAGGTCGAGGGCATACGTCGGAGTGCCGCACTGATCGAAGACAACCTTGAGTTGCGGCTTGGTCTGCGTGAGGTTGAGCATCGTCTTGCAGAAGTTCTTGCCGTATTCGCTGTAGAGCCAAGCCGTGCGAATGATGACGTAGCCGCCTGTCGAGCCGTCCGAGTTCGCCCACACTTCCTTGATCTTCTCCTCGCCAAGTCGTTTCGTCTCGCCGTAGACGCCGGTCGGTGTGCCCTTTTGATCTGGCCGACAAGGCGTGTTGTAAGGCTCCTTGCCGAAGACGTAGTCGGTGGATATCTGCACGAGCCAACCGCCCACTTCCTTCATTGCACGAGCCAGATTCTCAGGCGCTTCGGCATTGAGCTTCTCGGCGAGAGCCCTGTTTTCGGGCGCTTCGGCTGCATCCACGTTAGTCCAGGCTGCGCAGTTCACGATGGCTCGGACGTCCTTTTCCTTCACGAGAGTACGGATAGCATCGAGGTCTGTGATGTCGAGAAACGTGGTCTGGACGCCCACTTGCTCAGTCACATCGGTGAAGATGTACTGGTCCGACGAGTCTTTTGCCACGATGCGCATCTCGTTGCCCAACTGTCCGTTTGCTCCTGTGACGAGGATATTCATTTGTGTCAGAATGAAGGTCTTAAACTTTCAGCCTTTTAACCTTTTAATTTATATATACTATATTCCGTGCACAAAAATAGTAAAAAAATGTGAAGAAACCGCCGTTTTGCCCGTTTTTTTTGCATAAAAGAGTAAAAACAGGCTGAAATGAGAGCTTTTTCGACTCGGCGGGCAAAGCCCTTTGGCAAGGGTTGGCTGCCTTTTTGGCGTTATAAGTTTGCAGGTTCGTCGTGAGAAGCTAACTAATTCGAAGTGTGAACTTTCCCGACTCGAAAGGCCAACTTACAAAACATAGCGTGCCATGTTCGTTATACATACATGTATCTACGATTATACATACATGTATCTACGATTATACATACATGTATCTACAATTATACATACATGTATCTATAATGAACTTGACGTGCGAAGTTTTACGGCGAGGCATGATGAGTCAGGAATCGGAGAGTGCCGAGTCGGGCCAATTGACGAGATAGACCTGTTCGGTTGCCCTTGTGAGAGCGGTATAGAGCCATCGGAAATAGTCCGGCGTGAGCATGTCTTCGGTGATGAATCCTTGGTCGATATAGACGTGCTCCCACTGTCCGCCTTGTGCTTTGTGACAGGTTACGGCATAAGCATACTTGATCTGCAGGGCGTTGTAGTACGGGTCTTGGCGCAACCTCTTCATTCGGTCTCGCTTGTTCGTCAGTTCGGGATAGTCCTCCCAAACGCCTTGGAAGAGCGCTTCCTGCTGCTGTCTTGTCAAGGCTGGCGCTTCGCTCTGCAGGGTGTCGAGCAAGACGGTGACCTCCATCTCGCGGTTGTCGTAGTCGGGAAACACGAGGACGGCATCGGCGAAGCGAAATCCGTAGAACGACCTCTCGTTTCGAAGTCGGCGAACCACCGCTACATCGCCGTTCGCGATGAACGCCATCGTGTCCGAGGCAACACCGTTCGCTGCCTGTTCTCGCTCGGTCCAATAGTAACTGTTCTTCGCCACCATAATCAGGTCGCCGCTTGAAAGTTCCTCCTCATGGTCAAGTATGCGAGTCCTTATACCATTATTAAATATATTAGCTCGCTTGTTGCTTCGGGTCACGACTATTGTTCCGTCGGTGCCATAAGTGCGGTAACTCTGTTCCAGCGCCTCGATGAGTTCGTCTCCAGGAAGCGCTTTGACGTCAGGAAAGGTCTTGCCCCTGAGCTTGGGAAACGCAGCCATCTCGTCGTTCTGGATAAGGCTTCGCAGCATCGTGGCGTTCCAAAGAATGCCGGACTCCTCGAGTTGGCGTACGACTTGGGTCAGTTGAAGCTCTGTCACAACCATTCCATAGCCCTCGAGCATCGTGCGGCTCAAGGCCGGACTCTCTTCCTCACCAACCGGCGGAAGCTGTGCCGTATCGCCCACCAGCACGAGTCGGCAGCCCTCGCAGGAATAGACGTAGTGCATCAAGTCGTCGAGCAAACGCCCACTTCCAAAGACGGTATTGTCGTGAGCATCATTCGCAATCATCGACGCCTCATCGACTATGAACAAAGTATCCTGCTGAAGATTGACGTCGTTCTGAAAGATGTCCATGTCCGTGATGGACTTCTGGCGGTAGATCTTCCTGTGAATCGTGTAAGCGGGAAAGCCTGCATAAGCCGACAAGACCTTTGCCGCTCTGCCAGTCGGGGCAAGCAACATAACCCTTTGCTGCAGTTGCCCGAGTGTCCTCACCAAAGCAGCCAGCAGAGAAGTCTTGCCTGTGCCGGCATAACCTTTGAGCAAGAAAACCCCATCACGCTCTCTTGAAAGCAAGAAGTCGGCAAGCAAAATGATTGCTTTTTCCTGCTCTTTTGTCGGATTATGCTCAAAATTCTCCCTGATTAGGGCACCTAAATCATCACTTATTGCCATTCTTTTATAAAAAAAAGCCCTTTTTCGTGGTTATGTGAAGAATTATTTTTACTTTTGCGATGCGAATATACAAAATAAATTACATATATCGTATGAAAAAGGTAATAAATCTTATTTTAGGTATCTGCGTTGCCGGTTTGCTCTTCATCTGCTGGCGTAGCATTAAAGATACCGAGGACTTCGACGCAACAGTCGCAGCCAGAGAGAATGTTGTAAAGGCGCGTCTCATGGAGATTCGTAGTGCTGAGGAAGCTTACAAGGCTCAGCATGATGGCGTTTACTGCTCTGATTGGTCTGAACTTATCAAGTTCGTCAAGGAAGGTAAGCTGCCCGTTGTCATGAAGCAAGGCGTGCTGACTGAGGACCAAATGAACAAGGGCTTGACCGAAAGCAAGGCCGCTGCCATCGTGAACGGTGGCGATGCCGCAGCCATCGCAGCTGCAGGCCTGCAAGGTTTCAAGCGCGATACCATCTGGGTTTCGCTGCTGGATTCGCTCTACAACTACGAGGGCTTCGTAGCCGACTCTCTGTGCTACATCCCCTTCTCTCAGGGCGACACGTTCGAAATCATCGCTTGCCCCAACACCACTCGCTCGGGTACTATCATCCAGGTAATGGAGTGTAATGCTCCCGACAGCAGCTTCCTCAAGGGAATGGGCAAGGCTGGACAGCGCCTCATCTACAATCGTAATGAAGAGGCAAACGCCAAAGGCGCTTATCCTGGCTTGAAGATTGGTGATGCCGGCAACAACTGGAACAACAATGCTGGCAACTGGGAGTAATTCACAGGCTGGCTATAGACTATCCATCCGCTTTGGTGCGGATGGATTTTCTTTTTCTGTACTCGGCACACTCGACGGCTCAGTCGTGCAGACAGACCGCTTCCCTGTGCCCGAGCCTTCAGCTGTGGCTGACGTCTTGAGGCAGGCTTTGCGCAAACCTTACCTGATGGATTATCGTTTCCAGAGTGTCGAGTTTGCCGTCGAGACACAGACCACCATCGTTCCTCTCGAGCACTTCAACAAGAGCGACATGCTTGCGTTCTATCGCCTTTGCTTCCCTGGTCAGCAGGCAAGCGTGGCAGACATGCAATATCAGATACTCTCGTCGCTCGAAGCGGTGATGATATTCCGCCTCGACAGCGATATCCTCCGCATCGTGCAGGAGTGTTATCCGGATGTTAAAGTGTGCTGTACCGATGCACTTCAACTGGAACACTTCGCGGCTCAGCAAGAGAAGCGTCTTGCTCCAGAAGATGCCGAAGAGCGAGATGCCTATGCCTGTTTCGACGAGAAGCGCTTTTTTGTTGCCGTCTTCCGTCGCAGCAAGTTGCAATATGCAGCGTCGCAGGAAGCATCGAACGATGCCGATCGCGCTTACCTTCTTCTCGGCATTTGGAAAGCTCTCGAGCTACGTGCCCAACAGGACGCTTGCCATCTGGAAGGCGCATCGAAGGAACTGCGCAAGACTGTCAGCGAGTACATCCTTAACGTCAACTGAATGCGCATCATCACAGGCAAATACAAAGGCAGACATTTCGAGGTGCCTCGCAGCTTTTCGGCTCGTCCGACGACAGACTTCGCGAAGGAGAACCTCTTCAATGTCCTTCAGGCTTATCTCGACTTCAGTGAGGCTCCGACAGCTCTCGACCTCTTCTCAGGTACGGGTAGCATTACGCTCGAGCTCGTCAGCCGAGGCTGCGGTCGCGTCATAAGCGTCGAACTCGACGGACGTCACCATCGCCTCATCAAGCAATTTCTCGACAAGTTGCAAGACACAGCGGCCTTGCCCCTTCGAGGTGACGTTTTCCAATACTTAGCAAAGTGTCGCGAGCAGTTCGACTTCATCTTTGCCGACCCGCCATACGCCTTGCCGCAGTTGCCCGAACTGCCCGACATTGTCCTAAGCCACAACCTCCTCAAGGAGGATGGTCTCTTTGTCCTTGAGCACGGCAAGCAGAACGACTTCTCCCAGCATCCGCGCTTCGTTGAGCATCGCAGCTACGGAAGCGTGAACTTTTCCTTCTTCCAATAAGAAGACTTGCCTCGCGTACGCGCGTATATATCTATAATGTAATATAAGACACAGCGTGCTTAGTTTGCTAACTAAGCACGCTGTGTTTATCATTTAGGCACGCCTAGTTTGCTAACTAGGCGTGCTGTGTTTTTTAGAGCTGAGGGCCAGCAGCAACGAGAGCCTTGCCGGCCTCGTTTGTTGTGTACTTGCCGAAGTTCTTGATGAAACGTGCGGCGAGGTCCTTTGCCTTCTCTTCCCAGATGCTTGCCTCTGCGTATGTGTCGCGAGGATCAAGGATTGCGGGATTAACGTTGGGCAGAGCTGTGGGCACTTCGAAGTCGAAGAAAGGAATCTTCTTCGTGGGAGCCTTCAGGATGCTGCCGTCGAGGATAGCGTCGATAATGCCGCGAGTGTCGGGAATTGAGATGCGCTTGCCTGTGCCGTTCCAACCTGTGTTGACCAGATAAGCCTTTGCGCCGCTCTTCTCCATCTTCTTAACGAGTTCCTCAGCGTACTTTGTGGGATGCAGCTCGAGGAATGCCTGGCCGAAGCAAGCTGAGAAGGTGGGAGTGGGCTCTGTGATGCCGCGCTCTGTGCCGGCCAGCTTTGCTGTGAAGCCAGAGAGGAAGTAGTACTTCGTCTGCTCGGGAGTCAGGATAGATACGGGAGGCAGTACGCCGAATGCATCTGCGCTGAGGAAGATGACGTTCTTTGCGTCTGGGCCTGCGCTCTTGCCGTTCACCTTCTTCACGATCTTCTCGATGTGTTCGATGGGATAGCTTACGCGGGTGTTCTCGGTGACGCTCTTGTCGGCGAAGTCGATCTTGCCGTCCTTGTCAACGGTTACGTTTTCGAGAAGAGCGTTGCGCTTGATGGCGCCGTAGATGTCGGGCTCGTTCTCCTTAGAGAGGTTGATGACCTTAGCGTAGCAACCGCCTTCGAGGTTGAAGACGCCTTCGTCGTCCCAGCCGTGCTCGTCGTCACCGATAAGGAGACGCTTCGGGTCGGTAGAGAGGGTTGTCTTGCCTGTGCCGCTGAGGCCGAAGAAGATAGCTGTGTTCTTACCTTCCATATCGGTGTTGGCGGAGCAGTGCATAGAAGCGATGCCTTGCAGAGGCAGGTAGTAGTTCTGCATGGAGAACATACCCTTCTTCATCTCGCCGCCGTACCATGTGTTGATGATGACCTGCTGACGAGCCTTGGTGTTGAAGGCTACGCAAGTATCGGAGTTCAGCCCGAGTTCCTTGTAGTTCTCAACCTTAGCCTTGCTGGCGTTGAAGATGACGAAGTTGGGCTTGAACTCAGCGAGTTCCTTCTCTGTGGGCTGGATGAACATGTTCTTGATGAAGTGAGCCTGCCAAGCAACCTCTACGATGAAGCGGACAGCCAGACGGGTAGCTTCGTTAGCGCCGCAGAAAGCGTCAACTACATAAAGCTTCTTGCCGCAGAGCTCCTTGATGGCGATGTCCTTCACCTTTGCCCAAACCTCTTCAGTCATGGGGTGGTTATCGTTCTTGTAAGCCTCGGAGGTCCACCATACGTTGTTGTGGCTCTCGTCGTTATCAACGATATACTTGTCCTTAGGAGAGCGACCTGTGAAGACGCCTGTCATCACGTTTACGGCGCCGAGTTCAGTCTCCTGACCTACTTCGTAACCAGTGAGAGCGGGATCGATCTCAGCCTTGTAGAGTTCCTCGTAAGAGGGATTGTGAGCAATCACGGTGCTACCGGTGATGCCGTACTGTTCCAAATTAACTGTAGCCATTGTGTTGTTGAATTTATAATTAATATTGTTTGTTTGTCTCTTAAACGGCTGCAAAGTTACAATTTTCTTCTGATTTAGGGAAGAGTGAGACATTTTTTTTGCAAGCGAGAGACGTTTTATTTCTCTTTGAGTGCTTTTTTGCAAAGTTTACTTTGCATTTATAATGCGATTTTGTAACTTTGCAAGCAGCAATCATTAATTAAAAAGACGATGAAAGTTGTAAATTTGAGCGAGACGCCCAGCGTCATCAACCAGTATGTAAGTGAACTCAGGGATGCCGGTATTCAACAGGACCGAATGCGTTTCCGCAAAAATCTGGAGCGCATAGGGGAGATGATGGCTTACGAGATAAGCCGAGGCCTCAGTTATAAGGAAACAGCGGTGCAGACGCCTTTGGCAGAGTGCAAGTGCCAGTGCTTGGCAGACGACATCGTGCTCGCCACCATCTTTCGTGCCGGATTGCCTTTACATCAGGGCTTTCTCAATGTTTTCGACAAGGCGGAGA
>Ga0310695_10001695_pt1 | contig 50326 bp, 46 predicted proteins | sample RumenRJG_04DNA_FD_203882 | JGI IMG/M metagenome (GOLD analysis project Ga0310695, IMG submission 203882) | Bovine rumen microbial communities from Lethbridge, Alberta, Canada - RJG_04 (v2) (version 2) | ecosystem: Host-associated > Mammals > Digestive system > Stomach > Rumen | place: Canada... | reverse complement strand
AGGGGATTCCAATACTCCTGCAGGATCATCTCCGCCTCCTCCTCGGCGGAGGGTTTGACCGCAGAGATGCTGAACATGGGGGCGACTGCTTGGGAATCGGTATCGCTGTCCTCGGAGGTATCGTTCAGTATATCGGTCTCGCACCTGACGTCCCTGAACCTCAGTTTCATCAGCATGTTCCTGTCCCATTCGGGGCGGGGCGTACCGATCATCGGACGGGTCTCCCAATAGGTCTCGCGGATCATGTAGCGTGAATGTGCGGTATGGGATGAGGTTCCCGCCTCCGCGTTGCGGCGCAGTGCTTTTCTGAGGACCTCCCCCATCTCAGGATCGAAAAAATTGATGTCGAAGTTACTGTCGAAGATCAACAGTTTCCCTCCGGGTACCAGGACCCTCTTCCACTCCTCGTAGCACTCGAAAACATCGGGAAGGGTCCAGGTGACGTTGCGGTTGATGACCATGTCGAAGGATTCGTCGGGGAAATAGAGCTGGTTCGCATTCATGCATGCGAAGTTTATATCCAATCCAAGCTCCCTGGCATTGTTCCTGGCCTCATCCACCATCCCGGGGGTAACATCAACGCCGATCACGTCGTGGCCGGCCATTGTGAGGATGATGGGGAAGAAACCGGGGCCGGTTCCCACATCCAGGATCTTCAGCTTTCTTTCCGGCATATCCCGGAGGATGAGATCGGTCCATATCTTCTGGGACCCGGTATTTATGCTCTCCCTGATGAAATTCGCGTAGTTTTTAGCACTGGAATTCCAACGATCGAGTGTTGATTTTTCGGCTTTCATAAGTTTTCCTCTGATTCTTTTACTATGTAGAAGTCAAGGGGTTTCAGACCGCGGACAGCACCCCGGCCTCGCGCGCCTTCGTTCTGGCTGTCCTGAAAGCGACCGTCATCATGACCGATCCGCTGAGGAAGTGCATGAATACCAGTGCGTAGATTATCGCTTCGAACGAATAGTGGCAGGCGATGAAGAACAGGATCAGTTTCAGTACGCCCCAGGCCATCATGATCTCGGTGGCCAGCAGGGACCTTTTGAGTGCCTGGAGCATCGAGGAACCGAGGATGTAGAATCCGTAGGGCGGGATGAGCAGACAGTAAACGCGGAGCGTCCAGACGAGCCTATCCTTCTGCTCCAGCATCGAGTCGGAATATGTGAAAAGGGACATTAGGGGCTCGGCGAAGATAAACAGGAACACCGACATCCCCACGAGGATGGTTAGGGCGAGTTTGGCGGAATAACGCATCCCTTCGAACATCTTGTCGTATCTTCTCTGGCCGATGGCAGCGGAACATACGGGGATCACTGCGGCACCCAGGGCCTCGATGGGAACGACCGCTAGCCCCACGAACCTCCAGGGGAGATTGTACAGCATCACACCGATGGTCCCCGCACCCATTATGATGAAGATGCGCTGAAGTATGTTGGTCGTATTGTTTACGAGGGATTCTGCGGTTTTGGGTGCTCCGACCTGGAGGACCTCCATCATGTTCGATTTCGTAATTACGAAAGAGTCGCGGCCCAGTCTCAGCTGCATCTTGTCCAAGGCGTACCAAAGGAGACCCAGCACCGTAGCCGCAAGCGCCGCCAGGGAGGTCGCCCAAGCGGCACCGTAAATACCGAGGCCCATCCCGTAGATGAGGACAGGGTCAAGGATCATGTTGAAAATGGCGGTCAGAGCAAGGACGATCATCGATTTCCTGCCTGCACCCTCTGCACGAAGCAGACCGGAGACGATCCCGTTCAGTATGAGAATCCAGGACATCAGGATGTACGGCATCACGTAGTCGTTGCATTCTGAACGTATATCTCCGGCACCCATGAGCGTGATGACGGGATCGACGGCGAAGAAGACTATAACCGAGGCGAAAACGGAGACCACCAATCCCAGGAAGAGGACGTTGGCTGCCAGTTCATTGGCTTTCTGGTTATTCCTCTGACCAAGACGGTATGCGATGGTGGATGATGCCCCGACACCGAGTCCGGTCCCCCCGGCCATTATCATCCAGTAGATGGGGGTGATGGTAGCTATGGCCGAGGCGACACTGCTTCCCAGGCTCGTGGTCCAGACGGAATCCACGAACATGTTGACCTGAGTAATCAGATACGAGACTGACAGGGGAACGGCGAGGGACCTGATGGCCCTCTTCGGCTCGCCCAGCAAGACGTCTAGATCCTTTCTGTCCTTGGCCAAACTATCACTCAAAATTAAAGAGGGGCGGAGCCCCTCCGTTTCAGGGCTTGGTGGCGACCAGTCTGAACCTGGTGTAACAGTCGTACTTGTTGTCCTCGCTGATGAATCCGATGTCCTCATTAACGATGACACTGTCGATATCGGCGAACCCCGCCCTTTCCGCGGCGGAGATATCCCAGGCGGGACGTTCCACGTAGGTCAGGGGGAGATCGCGTTTGAATCCGCGGGCCTTCTCGAATTCCTCGGGTTTGTAGGAGCAGGGGAGAGAGGAGTTTTTCTCCTTCTCATGGATTTCCCTGGCCTCCTGATACTCGTTGCGGATATCGAAGTCGGCATCCCTTTTGGCATGCTTCCCATCGAAATAGATGATCCTTCCCCCGTGCTTCAGCACGCGGAACCATTCGTTCATGGTCTTATCCGGATCGGGCATCACCCACATGGCATCCCTGCTTACGATGATATCGAACTCACCGTCCGGGAACGACATGTCGTCCGAATCCATCACGAGGAACTCGGGGGAGACCCCGAATTTGTCGGAATTCTTACGGGCCTCCAGCACCATCCTGTCGGAAACGTCTATGCCTACGGCATCGTGGCCTGCCATGGCCATGAGGATACTGAACACTCCGGGACCGCATCCCACATCGAGGACCTTCAGCCGTCTACCCTGCGGGGCCTTCTCGAGAATCAGTTTGGTCCACATGGACCTCCCTGGCTCGTAAAGGTCGGTAGGGACTACGACTTCCGTGAATCCGGGGGCCGAAAGGTTCCAGCCGTCCTTGATGCGCTGTTTTAGTTCGGATTGTTCGGTCGTCATTTACAAGCCTCAGGCCGCGAGTTCGAGTTTGTGGTACCAGGCACCACTGTAATCGAAGGGCATCCAGTCCTTGTAGAAGTCCTGCAGGTCCTTAACGGGATCCAGGCTGGAGAAGGCAGTGGGCCAGAGGGCCTTCGCGATGTACTCGAGGGAACAGAAGTCGTATACGTCCCTGGTCAGGCACATTCCCATTCCGTAGACCTCTCCGCTGGTATAGGACTGAAGACTCTTCCAGTCCCTATCGGTGAAGTACTTCTCGATGGATGCGTTGATATCAGCATCAGTCACACCGAATCCAACACGGAACGAATCAGGGTTGTCGGGCCAGTAGGATCCGAAGAAGAAGATCTTCTCAGGGTCGGAGGAGAGGACCTTGGCGGAATCCAAGTTTCCGGAGGTTTCGTTGATGTTGTTGCCTCCGCAGTTGTAAAGGAGCTGCCCCATCATCTGGTTGTTCGCTCTGGACTTTCCGAACTGTGCAGGGGAATACATGGGGGTCTCGTTGTATACGGAGATCCTTCCTCCGTTAGCGGTGATGAGGGCGTCGATCTGACTGTACACTGCGTTGCATTTGGTCTCGTACATGGTGGCAAGCTGCTCAGCCCTCTCGCTGACTCCGAATATCTTTCCGAGGAGTCTGATGGAGGCTGCGGACTTGGTAACATCCTGGGAGTGGAAATCGATGTAGATGACGGGGATTCCTGCGTCCTTGAAGTCCTTATCGATATTCTTTGATTCGATGGTGGTCTTCATGTCTTTGGACGCGATGAGAGCGTTGGGTTTCAGGGTAAGTGCCTTGGTGGTGTCCCAGTCGTTGTCACAGTCACCGTAACAGACAAGGTCCTTCAGTGCGGGCATCTGTTTGCAGAATTCATTCCAAGAATCAGAACGGTATGCACTGGGAGTGGTATCGATTCCTACGAGGTAATCGGGGAGTTTGTCTCCGAGCAGGGCGGCCATGGTGATGAAGGGCCCTCCGGATATACTCCATTGAACTGCTACTGCTCCGAACGTATGGTCGAAGGTGTACTCCTGTCCGGCGAGATCGGTGACGGAATAAGGCTCACAGGCTACATTCTGTGCTTTCTCCGCAGAGCTGCTGTCACCTCCGCTCATGATCACATATGCACCGCCCACTCCCGCAATGGCAGCGACGGCGATTATTGCAATGATAATATTCGTGTTCATTCGATTCACTTGGATTTTATATCCAATCGTCGACAACATGTAGACATAATATAATACTTGCCCAGACCAAATAAATCCATCCAACTGTTGGTTTGAAAAATTGTTTTACAAATCAATGATATGTAAAACGAGTTGGATTTTATAAATACACGAAAATTATTCATTAAAATAATCAACATTTGCCAAATTATAATAAAACTGTCAAGTGTACAGATTTACATAGATTCGTTCTGGTGCGCAGGACTCGGAAACGACGCGAACTCCTCGATAAACATAGCGGGTCCCGTGTACTGGGTCATCCTCGACATAGGGGCCGGACTGGGTGTGGGTGTCTCCACGGCCATCTCCCGCGCGCTCGGGGCCAAGGAGCACGAGAGGGCCAACAGCCTGGCATCCCAGGCGTTCGTGCTGATCCTGCTGGTCTCCGTGGTCTCCGGGGCGCTCATGTATCTGTGCGCCAGGCCCCTGGTCTCCTTCACGAGCGGAGGGCTCAACGTCGAGCTCAGCATGGAGTACCTGACGCCCTATCTCATCTGCAGCTTCTTCCTGATGATGAACGGCATCATCCTGGGCATGCTGAGGGCCGAGGGAGAGGCCAGGAAGTCATCCGCGCTCTCGATCGTCGCCTCGCTCATCAACATCGTCATGGATCCGATCCTCATCTACATCATCGGATGGGGCCTGTCCGGCGCCGCCTGGGCCACCTGCCTGTCCTACATCGCAACCACCGGGGCGGGACTCTACCTCTATCTCGCCCACAAGCAGTTCGTGAAGCCCGTCTTCAGGCATTTCCGCTTCATCAAGGAACAGCTCTGGGACATATTCCGCGTGGGTATCCCCCACGCCCTCGAGCTGGCCGTCATCCCGCTACTAATGATACCCCAGAACTCCCTGGTCGTCAGAATCGGAGGCACCGACGGTATGATCACCTACAGTCTCCCCTACCGCTACATCTCCCTGGCGATAGTGCCCGTGCAAGCCATCGCCGCCGCCATGATCCCTGTGGTGTCATATGCCACCGGAGAGAAGGACATGAAGAAGGCCCTGTTCGGCATCAGTTACTCGGCGAAGCTGATCGTCAAGGTCAGCCTGGTGTTCACGGTGATCCTGCTCCTGTTCGCGACGCCGTTCTCCTACGCCTTCACGTACGAGGAGACCATGGTGCAGTTCCGGTCGGAGATAGCCATGGTCATACGGATCTACGGTCTGGCACTTCTGGCGATCGCCATGATAGAGCTGTGCTCCTCGATCCTGCAGACCCTGTGCTTCGCGCAGCTCGCCACCGTCACGATGTTCACCAGGGAGCTCGTCTTCCTGGGGCTGTTCTACATCGCCACGTTCTTCGACATGACCGCGATATACTGGTCGCTGGACATAGCCGAGGTGGTGGGGGCCGCCATGATGGCCCTCTGCGCCCGCTACGCCATCAGACAGACAGTGAGGAGATACGGTCTCGGCGGGTCGGAGGCCCCGGCGGCCTGAGCCAACCTATATATCCGTGCGTTATTCTCTGCATAAAAAGAAGGTTCGACCTATGCAGAAGAAAATGAGAGCATCCAGGCGTGCAATGGGAATGAATTATGCGATCCGTGAGGTCACCGTCCCCGCCGCCGCTGCCGCCGCACGCGGTATGAAGATGTACAACTTCAACATAGGCGACCCCAACAAGTGGGACTTCGAGACCCCCGAGTACTTCAAGGAGACCCTCAGGCAGGCCGTCGACAACACCGACAACGGATACGGCGACTCCCAGGGCAACCTCGACCTCAGGAAGGCCATCGTGGACAGGGAGCGCGAGAAGAACGGCGTGAACATCGATGTGAAGGACATCTACGTCACCGCCGGCGTCTCCGAGTGCATCAACGTCATGATGGGCGCCATGATCGAGCCCGGCGACGAGGTCCTCGTGCCCGGCCCCGGCTACCCCTCCTACGCGCAGTACATCGAGTTCTACGAGGGCAAGGTAGTCCCCTACAGGATGATCGAAGAGGAGGACTGGAGGCCCGACGTGGACATGATCCGCGACAGGATCACCAACAGGACCAAGGCCATCGTCCTCATCAACCCCAACAACCCCACCGGAGCGGTGTACACCGAGAAGGACCTCAGGGCCATCGGCGACCTCGCCGCGGAGTACGACATCCCCGTCATCTCCGACGAGATTTACGACAAGATCGTCTTCAACGGGAAGTTCTTCTCCATGTCCCGCCTGCCCGACGACATCCCCCGCGTGATCCTCAACGGATTCTCCAAGGTCAACCTCATGCCCGGCTGGAGGCAGGGATACTGCTACTTCATGGACAGGAACGGCCTCATGGACGAGATCCGCGAGGGAATGATGAAGCAGTTCAGGGCCAGGATCTGCGCCAACGTCCCCTGCCAGGAAGCGGCAAGGGTCTCCCTGCAGGGTCCCCAGGACTACATCGTTGACATGAACAGGAAGCTCAAGGAGAGGGCTGACTTCACCTACAAGAGGCTCAACGAGATCCCTGGGATCACCACCAACAGGAGCAACGGCGCGCTGTACTCCTTCCCCCGCGTGGACCTCGGAAGGACCTGGAAGAGCGACAAGGACTTCTGCCTCGACCTGATCAACGAGACCGGCATCGTCATGGTCCACGGATCGGGATTCTGCCAGGAGTTCGGACAGAGCCACTTCAGGTCCATCCTGCTGCCTCCCATGGAGACCCTGGAGGAGGCCTACGGCATCCTCGAGAAGTTCATGCTCAGGCACCAGTGAGGGCGCGGTTCCCGCACTTGGCCCGGATAATCGCGTGCATATGGGAGTTTGTCCGAATTCTGTCGGTACGGCACTTATATACTCATTAACTGATTGCTGTTTTTATGGCGAACGTTACGCGCACGTTATCCGTCTCCGCGGTGCTCATCATAGCGATGGCAGCGCTGTGCGTAGCGTTCATGCCGGAGAGCGATGCGGCGAGCTCCAACGTCAGCATCGAGTACGCCTCCCCCACGGATTCGATCACCATCAGGCCGGATTCCTTCTCGCAGGTGAATACCACCGACACGGTCAAGATCACCACCAAGAACGGCTCCATGGTGCTCTCCCCCGCGGAGATCACGGATTTCAAGAACATAGAGTCCAACGTGATCTTCAAGGTATCCGCCGCGAGCTCGAAGGGCCTCAGCGAGAACCAGGCGAAAGACGGGTACAAGCTGTTCAGCGTCTCCCTGAAGAATGCCGACGGGACCGACCACGCCCTCACGGGGAAGGTGACTGTCTACATACCCTATCAGCTCAGCTTCCTCGAGATCGCGGACAAGCTATCAGTGAAGTACGTAGACTCCGAGGGCTACCTGACGGACATGCCCACCCACTACGAGGACGGCTACGCCGTCTTCGAGACCGACCACTTCTCCGACTTCCTGATACAGCCCGCCTACGAGGCCTACACGGACGTCCTCCTTGCCGGTCTGGGTATTCTGTGCATCCTCGTGATCGCGCTGCTCGCGGTCATCCTCATCTACATGCGTTACACGACGCGCCCCAAGAGATACTAAGGTTCAAATATAATTCATATGAATTACGTATCATGGGCACTCCGGGTCAGACATCCGTACAGATTTGTGTGAAGGTCAATCCTTCCCTCAAAGGACGCATGGAAAGGGCGATGGGATTCACGGGCGGCACCACCACCGAGTTCGTGAGCGATGCGCTGAAATTCTACATCAACTACATCGAGGATCACAAGCTCTACATCACCAAGAAGGACGAGAACTCGGACTTCGAAGAGTGATCGCGTAACGTGCCCAGGACCCGCATTTTCAAGTGAGAAGCTCAACCCCGGACGCTTGCGCATCCGGGGAATCGTCCAACCAACAAAAGGGCGATTGGTTTGTAAACTCCGTCATAGGTTATAAAGCCATACGGCCCTGACTTACTATTTTGTTGGTAGCAATCGCAAAGTTGGATAACTGCGGCGGTTATCAGGCACCGACGCGGTGGATACCGCTACGGGTGTCCACGGTGAGCAGGCCGTTCTCCAGGTACATGTCCCTGACGCGGGACCTGGAACACTCGACGCTGTCCCCGGTGTACTGATAGTGCTCCATGACAGCGCGGTGGCGGCTGATATCCAACGAGAATACGTGCCTGGAACCATCCTTCTCCCAGGTGAACTGCCTCTTCTCGTGCATACGGAAGGGCATCTTGGCACGTATACGCCATAAGTCCAATGTGCCGATGATCACATGATCGGCAATATCACATCTGCATCCCACTACAGACATAGTGCATCCCTGCTAGATGGATGTATCCACCTGTTATATATACTATCGTGTTCGGAGTAGTCTGTCTACGATTTGTCCACATTCCCGGACTGTGTTGAATAAGTCGGGCAAAGGATCGCTGGCCCGATCCATATCTGTTTTCTTCGGATGAATGCCTGTTTTTGTTTTATTCCGAACTGATGTATGTTTTTGTTCATTCTTCTATTATTTAGTTTTTACGCATATATTTATATATAAAATACATACGGAAAATCACTTAAAACAGCATAGCCAGACATCGGTTTTTCAAAAAGAAGTAGGGAGGGGTACCCAAAGTTTCGACGCTCAGCACCCCTCCCAGGGGTGTCATTTTCATGACAGGTAGCAGAAGGGATAAGAAGGATAAAAAGAGCGGGGGCAAAAACCCCGCACGCAGCAAGAACAGAGACGCATTCGGAACGAAATATGATACCAGGAAGGGCCATTGGACCGCCTTGGACAAGGCTATCCTGAAGGAAGGCCGCCTGTTGGATACCTGGCTGAAGCCCGAACGGGTGGCTGCCGAATTGGAGATCCTGAATCCGCCGGGGAAGATCGGACGCCCATACGAATATCCGCCATCGTTGATACTGTATCTGTCGTATCTCAAAGAGGACGGCGGGAGGAGCTACCGCCGTGCCGTCAGCAGGACCAGCGTCCTGCTGGAGTCCCAGGGTCTTCCCGAACCGAATTATTCGACCCTGCACAAATCCCAGCTGAAGTTCGAATCCGGCGGATTCGGACTGAGGGTCATATCCGAAGCAACGGTGATCCTGGCCGGCAGAGATGTAACGGAAGAATTCGACCCCCTCAGGATAATCGGTTCGGGAATCTTCCCGGATTACGAAGCACCCCAGATGATACTGACCTCGCAGGCAGAGGCCGAGCTTCAGGCGGAAAGGGACCGGGAAGCCGAGAAGATCAGGAGGTCCATGGAAGTCAAGGTCCTGAAATCGGCACTCGGCGGAGAGGACATCTCCGTTGCCGTGGATGGATCCGGAGAGGGTATTTCCGGCCCCGGGATATACCTGGAACATATCTGGCTGACGAGCAATCGCAGATTCATCAAACAGCATGCGATGATCGACCTTCGTACGAAGAAAGTGGTGGCGTTCGCCACCACCATGGAGAAACCCGGCGATGCCAGGATGATGCCTCCGCTGGTTTCGGGAGCGATTCAGGCAGGGGTGCGTCTGAAATGGGTATCTGCGGACAGCGCATACGATACCGTGGCCAACTGGGAGTTCATGGACGATACGGGAATAGCGTTCTGCCCTAATCTGAAAGAGAAGTTCGAAGACTGCGGCAAGTTACTCAGGCGCGAGGCACTTCAGGATTTGGACAGGTATTTCGGGAAGGATCTGGCACACAGGATCACGGGATACAACCTCCGCTGGCTCGTGGAAGCGTTCTTCTCGGTATTCAAGAAATTGTTCGGCGACCGTGTAGCCAACAGACTTTTCGAAAGAATGAGTCTCACGATGCAGTACCGGTATTCGCTGTACGATATCCACAGGGAGATTATGCTGGAGGCCTGAAGCGATGGTGAATCAGGACTTATTCAACACAGTCACATTCCCGGACCACGGTTTTATGTACGGAACGCAATCCCAGTACGATAACATGGCCGGAGAATGCCGCAGGAGAAGGACCGAGATGCAAGCGCTCGGTATGTGCCGTATCGTGGTAGAGGACGGTAAGGTCACCGAGGTGGGCGAGCCCCGCCTGAAGTACTGCCCCCTCTTCAACAAGCTGCTCGGTGTCGAGGACATCGACAGCGAGGCCGTGAGGAAGAATCTGGAGTACCGCGTGAAGTCCTTCGGCTTCGGGACCGAGGACCGCGTGGTCCGCGCAGGGGATTACGTTACCTTCGGGGTGTCCGAGATCCTCAGCACTGCCGTGAAGGACGGAAGGCTCGACGGAGCGGTCATCGCGGCCGACGGATGCGGTACCGCCGTCCTCACCGAGGCCGAGCTAATACAGGGTCTCTGCGGAAGGATCTCCGGCATGGTCAGCACCGACCCCATCGACACCGTGCTCGACGCGGTGGGCCGGGACCATGTTGTGGATCCCGAGACCACGCCGGTGGACCAGATCCGCGGCGCGGAGCTCGCCATGAAACTCGGATTGAAGAAATTCGCCGTGACAGTATGCAGACCCGATGATGCTGAGGCCGTCCGCAAGTTATGCGGAGACCTGGCGGTCATCATCGCGGTGCACACCAGCTGCGTCTCCGAGGAAGGGGCGCAGAAGTTCTACCGGTACTGCGACTTCATCACCGCCTGCGCGTCCCGGGTCATCAGGGAGATCGCCTACTCGAGGTCGGACGTGGTCATCGCCGGCAACAAGATCCCCATCATCGCCGTCACGGACATCGGCAAGGAACTGGTTCTCTCGAAGCTGAAGGAGATCGGCAGGGAGCCTTGGGACAGGAAGGAGCCCACGGCGGACCCCAAGCCCTGGCTCTGAGAATACCCAGACGTTCAATTCCTGAGCTTTTCCGAGAGCTCTTCCTCGTACTCGCAGGCCTTGCAGCGGCGGCCGTTGCAGGGTTCGCCGCAGACGCAGAACCTGTCCTCCCTCGGCCCCGCGTTCTGCTTCAGCAGGGGCTTTATCTTGTCGTAGGAGGACACGATGCTGTACTTGGTCCCGGGGGAACGGTCCTCCAGGGTGTCCACGGTGTCGCGGTACTCGTTGCGGAGGGCCTCCGTCCAGTAGGGGCACTCGCCGTCCCAGAAGGGTATACCCGCCACGATCGCATAGAGTAGGGACTCCTTCTCCGGGATCATGCGGAGGGGGTAGAAGCGGGGGATGAGCCCGGGCCGGATGTTGGTGTGGGGGCCGAGACGGGCCAGGCGCTCGACGTCGCCCCTCACGAAGTTCATCATAACCGACTGCGCCACATCGTCGAGGTTGTGGCCGGTGGCGAGGTACTTGGCGCCGACCCTGCGGGCCTCGTCGTTCATGAGCTTCCTGCGGAACACGCCGCAGTAGGTGCAGGGGCTGTTCTCCCTCGAGAGGGGAGCTATTGAATCCATGGTGAGCCCGCTCAGCTCGGTGAAGGCGCGCTCATGATACTCGATGCCGTTGTCCGAACAGTACTTCCTGACGATGTCGAGGCTGGGCGGGCGGTATCCCGCGATGCCCTCGTCGATGGAGATGCAGACCAGGCGGATGCCGTTGCGGCCGTCGAACAGGCTGTGCATGATGCTGAGGGTGACCATGCTGTCCTTGCCGCCGGAAACGGCCACGGCGACGGTGTCTCCTTTGTAGAGGGACACCTCCTTGCGGATCTCCTTCTTCACCCTCCTCTCGAAGAACTCCATGAAATGCAGTCCGCAGAGGTGCGAACCGTTGTACTTGAGGAAGGTGACGGCATCCTTGCCGCAGAGATCGCATCTCATTCCAGATCGGTCTCCCCGCGGGCCTCCTCGTCAAGGAGATACTCCAGCTTGTTGGCGAGCTCCTTGGGAGGGATGCTGTCGATCGAGATGTAAGTGACCCTGCCCCCGTCGGGCTCCCTCTTGACCTCGGTCCTGAGGAGGGCCATCTTCTCCATGTCCATCACGTAGGTGTAGAACTGCGTGTGCTTCTTGGCGGGGACGTTGTACTCCTCGCACACCACGGCGTAGGTCTTCTCGCACTTGGTCATGCTGACCGAGGCGGCGGACTTGATGGCACGGGAGATGGCGAGCAGGACGATCTTCTTGTTCCTGTCGAGGTTGTTGAGCTTCACCTCGGACACGTCGCTGTAGACGGACGCGGAGGCGGTGCGGATGCAGTCGGGGGTGACCTCGGACTCCCCCGCGGCCTCCGCCACATGGGCAGCCCTCTCGAGGATCTCGAGGGCGTAGCGCGCGTCCCCGTACTCGGAGGACACGTTGGCGATGAGCTCGGCGGACTCGTCGGAGAGGGCCCCGTCCGATAGTGCCAGACCCGCCCTGTACCTGACGATGGCGAGCAGCTCGTCCAGGGTGTAGCGGGCGAAGGAGATCATGTTGGAGCGCCTGAAGGTGGACATGGACGCCTCGTCGATCATGGTCGCCAAAGGATATTGGGAGATGAGGATGAGGGAGATGGAGCCCGCGGAAAGCTGCTCCGGCAGGCGGGACAGCTGGTAGATGATGTTCTTCTTGGGACCCTTCAGCATCACGTCGACCTCGTCGAGGATGATGACCAGGGCCTCCTTCTTGCTCTCCACGGACCTGACCAGGATGCTGATGAGCTCGTCGAGGGCGAAACCCCTGTCCGGGAAGGAGGGGTCGAAGTGCCTGACGGCGTCCAGCATCACGGCGTACTCGCTGTTCTTGATCCTGCAGTTGGTGTAGACCGTACCCAGGCGGCGGCCCTTCTCCTGGAAGTAGGCCCCCATGTCGAGACAGAACCTCTTGGCGATGGCGGTCTTACCGGTGCCGACCCCTCCCCATAGGAAGGCGGAACAGGACTTGCCGTCGAAGGCCAGGGGGCTGAAGAGACGCTCCAGCTCCGCCGTGTGGGCCTCCCTGCCCACCAGCTTCTCGGGGATGTATTCGAAGGACAGCGTGTTGCCGTCCCGGATGATGCGTGAGTTGCGGTCGAACATGTCAGTTCCTGCTGAAACGGGTGAATCCGGCGGCCCCGAAGACCTCGATGCCGTGCCTCTCCCACTCGTCGCAGATGAGGTTGACACCGAGCGAGTCGGAGGCCATGTGGCCGGAGATCACCACGTTGATGTGGCATTTCCTGCAGACCTCCACGCTGGAGTTCGGCATGTGCATGGCGACGACGGTGCCGACGCCTGCCTTCTGCAGCTCCTCGTAGATGCCGTCGGGGGCGGAGGTGCCTCCGGTCATCTTGGCGATGACCCCGCCGCAGCGGGAATCCTTCTTCCCGACGATGATGCGGGGCGGGTCGTTCAGGCGGGCGGCCTGCTTGTACTCGGGCTCCTCCATGAGCATATCGATGATATCCTCGAGACGCCTGGGACATCTCTCCTCGACCTTCTTCTCGAGGAACTCCTGCACCATGTTGTCGGCCGCTGAGTGGATGTTGAAGAAGGGGATGCCGAGGAGCCTCGCGGTGTCCGCAGCCTGGTTGTAGTTGGAACCCATGACGTTGTAGAGCACCTCGTCCATGCGGGGGCCCATGAGGCCCTCGGCCACGTTGATGGGCACTCCGCAGTCGTGGAAGATGTCGGCCTGCATGGACATGACCTTGGGGAATGGGTTGCGGGACCTTCCGGTGGGGTGGTGGGCGACCACCGCGTCGATCCTCTGTCCCTTCTCCCTCAGGCGGTCGGCGAGCAGGAGCTCCCCGGGGGTGATGTCGATGCCCCACATGAGGCGTTCTGCGTCGGCCTCCTTGGCGATGTCCTCGCCCCAGGCGAAGCGGCAGTCGTAGTAGGGGTTCCAGAGGCTCTCGGTGTCGAAGAACTCTCTCTTCTCCTCCGGCAGCGCGTCGTACGCCTTCTTGGCGTTGCTGAGGACGAGGTCCACCTCCTCCTTGGGACGGGGGTCGTGCTTCATACCCGTCTCGATGGCAAGCCGGTAAGCGTCATAAATCTTCATGGGGCGGTACATGGGGGAGCCGCCTAAAATAATATGCGTACCCGCACGCAAACATATCGCAAACACTATTAGTAGGACCGAGTGGATGCGGGAGCAATGTTCAGCATCTCGAAGACCTTCCGCATGAGTGCGGAAGAGGAGGATATCATCGATGTGAAGATGCGCCTCAGCAAGCGCACCATCACCGGCATCATGATCCTCATCGCCGTCATCATGATCTTCTACGGGACCACCCGTCTGTACACCGTCGCCGTCCTGCACGGCGAGGAGGACTGGCTGGATTCCTTCAGGATGGCATGGCTGATGGTCTTCGGAGGCGACCTCGAGCTGGGCCACGTCACCCACCTGGTCTACTGGCCCGGCCCCATCATCTTCATCATCGGTGGCTTCCTGATCCTGATGGACCACCGCAGGAGCTTCATCCGCTCGGTCGGACTCTACGCGTTCGCCATGGGAGTGGTCAGGATCGGTATGGCCCTTCCCCTGATGAGGTCCCTGGCTCCCCCCACCGTTGCCCTCGGATGGGTCATCTTCATCCTCGCCGCCAACCTTGTTTTCTCGGGATACTCCATGCTCTCCGGGACCACCCGCGGCAGATGGGGTATGATCGGCGGTTCCCTGGGAATGATGGCCATCTACATGGAGTACTTCGCCCTGATCATGTTCGCATACATCGGTATCGTCGGCGACTCGATGGGCAATGTCATCATCATGATCTTCAGGGACTACCCCAACATCGTGGTCACCTGCATCATGTACGCCTTCCTGATCTGGCTGCTCGACACCGACGAGATCCGTTACGGCGACAAGCTGACGAGGCACATCGCCATCCTGCAGTCCATCGACAACACCTACCGCTCGGTCGAGCTGATGACCATCAGGAGGAAGGACGCCGCGGCGCTCATGAACATGGACTCCCCCAGGTGGAGGGACCCCGCGGACGGGGGCCCTGCCGAGAAGGAGTTCAAGTTCCAGTCCAACACCAGGATGGGCACGTCCTACGTCACCGTCCAGAAATGGAGGGACAAGGACGAGCTCTTCTTCACCATGTCCGCCTGGAGGAAAGGTACCTCCGTCATGGCGGAGAGGTTCGCGGTCAGCAAGATCATCCCCGACGACGAGGACCTCGAGAAGTGCACCACGCTGAACCTCATGGGACGCAACAGACAGGTGATACCGGTCACCGTCATCAACACCCACCGCGACGAGGAGGTGACCCAGAGATGAACTTCGGAACCTGGGACCAGCGCGAGCTGCACCTGACGGGCGCGGCCATAGCGATGTGCGTCTGCGTCCTGTTCTACCTGCCCGGCATCGTCGAGGACGGCATCCGCTACTTCGACGACCTGGCCGACTTCATGGCCATCGTGGTGGCCGTCGTGTTCATGTTCTTCGCGATCCTCTTCCGCCATGACAAATGGATCAGTCTGCTGATCCTCCTCGGAGGCGTGAACCTCTACTCGGCCATCCGCTGCCTGGCGGTCGACTTCACGCAGAGCATGATGTTCTTCCAGCTGGTACTGATGGACCTCATCTCGCTGATAGGACTGATCTCCCTCGTGTTCCTCTCGAGAGGGTTCATGCACAACGTCACCCGCCAGATAATGATCAATCTGGGACAGATCGCCTGCCTGCTCATACCGTGGGCCATCACCAGGTACGTCATGAGGGATTACGTCGGGGCGAGGGCGGTCCTCTGGGAGACCGTGCCGATGATCCTCTTCTACCTGGCAGGCATCTCCTACCTCATCAGGCCGGAGATCAGGGACGTCAGCCCCTCCGAGGAGCTGAAGGTCCGCCTGGCGAGGGTGGAATCCTCCTACACCATGGACCCCCGCTGCTACATGCCCCTGAGGGACCTGGTCATGATCCTCGGGTTCACCGACTGCGGATGGACCTACCACGAGAGCGGCCCCATCGAGAAGGAGTGCCGGGGCAAGATCATCGGAGAGACCAAGAGGCACTGGGTGGTCACCGTGAAGAAATGGCGGTCGGAGGACTTCTGCCGCGTCGTCATCTCTCCGGAGGAGCAGAGCCGCGGGTCATGGGGCCTGAGGTTCGAGCTCATGCACTATCATTTCACACAGCTCAACGACAAGGGATTCGTCAGGATATACGGCAACGACGGATTCTTCATCGACATGTTCACCGAGGACCCCCGCATCTACGAGAACAACGCGGTCTCCAGGGGACTCGACAAACTGCTTAGGAAATTCTGAGGAAGGACAATGAACGAGATTTGGACGGAGAAATACAGGCCCAAGACCCTGGACGAGGTTGTGGGCCAGAAGAGCATCACCGACAGGCTGAAGGGTTACGTGGAGGCCAAGAACATGTCCCACCTGATGTTCGCCGGTTCCCCCGGAACCGGAAAGACCACCTGCGCCCTGGCCCTCGCCAGGAGCATGTACGGCGACAGCTGGAGGGGCAACTTCATCGAGCTCAACGCCTCCGACGACAGGGGTATCGACGTGGTCAGGGGCAAGATCAAGGACTTCGCCAGGACCGCTCCCGTCGACGGTGCCGAGTTCAAGATCATCTTCCTCGACGAGTCCGACGCGCTCACCAACGATGCCCAGGGCGCCCTCAGGAGGACCATGGAGAAGTACTCCAAGACCTGCAGGTTCATCCTCTCCTGCAACTACTCGTCCAAGATCATCGACCCCATCCAGTCCAGGTGCGCGGTCTTCAGGTTCAGGCCCCTCAGCAATGAGGACATCCGCGAATACCTCGAGAGGATCTGCAAAGAGGAGAACCTCGAGGTGGAGGAGGGCGCGCTCGACGCTCTCGTCTATATAGCCAGAGGGGACATGAGGAGGGCCGTCAACACCCTCCAGACCGCCGATTCCCTGGGTGTCCCCATCTCCGTCGACGTCATCTCCAAGGTCTCCGGCTCCGCCAACGAGGAGGAGATCATGGGCATCCTCACCTCCGCCCTCGCCGGCAAGTTCACCGAGGCCAGCTCCAAGCTCGACAAGGTCATGATCGACTACGGACTGTCCGGACAGGACATCATCCGTCAGATGCACTCGCAGATCTTCAAGCTCAGCGTGGACACCGAGTCCAAGGTGAAGCTCATCGACAAGACCGGTGAGATCGAGTTCCGCATCATCGAAGGAAGCAACGAGAAGATTCAGCTCGAAGCTCTCCTTGCGTACATGGTACTCATCGGAGAGAAGAACTAAGCATGGACAACTTCCTGCCCCTCTCCGACGCCGAATCCTTCCGCCGCTGGCTGGAGGCCAACCACGATTCCCAGAAGGAATGCTGGCTGGAGCTCCGGCGCGGGCGTCCGACCGATCCTGACGGCTTCTATTATCTCGATGCCGTAGAAGTAGGATTATGCTTCGGATGGATCGACAGCACCCAGAAGATCGTCGGTGACCGCCGTCTGCAGAGATTCTCGCCCAGGACTCCCAAGGGTCCCTGGAGCGAACTCAACAAGGAGAGAGTGCGCCGTCTGGAACGTCTGGGTCTTATGACCGATGCCGGCAGAAAGGTGCTCCCACCCATGGGTCCCCGCAGTTTCAGCATTGATCCTGAAATAGAAGCGGCACTGAAGCAGGCCCGCGCATGGTCCCGCTTCAGGCAGTTCCCACCCCTCTACCAACGCGTGAAAGCGTACAACACAGCATTCTACAAGAAACGCGACCCCGCCGTCTACGAACGCATGCTGGCACATCTCATCGAAGAGACGAAGGCGGGTAAAATGTACGGGGAATGGAACGACTACGGCAGGCTGCTCGAAGAGTGATCAGCGGTACCTCATGTCGACCACGCGGGCGGTCTTCTTCTCGCTGCGGGGGAGCTCCTGCAGACCCACCGCCTTCGCGATGATCTGAGGCCCTACGACCTGCTTGAACTTCTTCACGACGTCGGCCTCGATGCGGGGGTACTCCTCCGCCGGCTCGCCGGATTCGAAAAGTAATGTGAGCTGATCCTTGCCGTCCACGTGCTCGATGCGGATCTGGTATTCGCTGCTCGCGCCGGGCACGGCCGCCAGGACCTCCTCGAACTGGGCGGGGAACATGTTGACTCCCTTGACCTTGATCATGTCGTCGGTCCTGCCGGTGATGATGTCGATACGGCTGAACCTGTTCCCGCAGGCGCACTGCCCGGGGATGATGCGGGTGAGGTCGTGGGTACGGTACCTGATGAGCGGTGCGCCCTCTTTGCGGAGGGTGGTGATGACCAGCTCCCCGACCTCTCCGTCGGGGACGTTCTTCAGGGTGACGGGGTCGATGACCTCGAAATAGAGGTAATCCTCCCACACGTGCATGCCGGTGCCGCACCTGCAGCTGATCCCTATTCCGGGACCGTAGATCTCGGTGAGTCCGTAGATGTCGTAGAGCTCGATCCCCAGTTCCTCGGAGATCCTCCTGCGCATCTTGGCGCCCCACCTCTCGGAACCGATGATGCCCTTCCTGAGGTGGATGTTGTCTTTCAGACCCTCCTTCTTGATGGCCTCGGCCAGAAGGAGTGCGTACGATGAGGTGGAACAGAGCACCGTGCTCTCCAGGTCCTGCATCATCCTGAGCTGCTTCTCGGTGTTGCCGGGACCCATGGGGATGACCATGGCGCCGAGCCTCTCGGCACCGGCCTGGAAACCGATTCCGGCGGTCCAGAGGCCGTATCCGGGGGTGATCTGGATCCTGTCGTCCTTGGTGATGCCGGCCATGCGGTAGCACCTCTCGAACATGATGGCCCAGTCCTCGACGTCGCGCCTGGTGTAGGGGATGACCACGGGGGTGCCGGTGGTCCCTGAGGATGAATGGATCCTCACGACCTCCGACTGGGGGACGGCCATGATACCGAGGGGATACGCTTCGCGCAGATCCCCCTTATCGGTGAACGGGAGCGACTCAAAGGAGGCCTGGTCGGTGATCTTCGTGACGTCGATGTCCGCGAATTTCCTTCCGTAGAACGGACTCCTCTCCTTGATTGTGCTCAGCAGGCCCTTTACGAGCTCAAGCTGTTCCTCGTTCATCCTCATGGTCTCTGCATCCCCATGCTCGCATGAACGATAAATATATCGTTCATCAGTGTATGAAAAAGTACATTGTATCAGACGAACGGGGGCTGGGACAGAAGTTCCTTTGCCTCCGCATTCCCTCTGACGGATGCCTTGGAGAGCCACTTCTTGGCGTTGTTGGTGCTCTTCACCATGCCTTCTCCCGAGAGGGAGAGCTTGCCCAGCCAGAGCATGGCCTCGGGATCACCCTCGTCCGCGGCCTTGGTGAAGAGCTTCACGGCGGCGGATGCCTTCTTCTGGCCGGTGTCCCCGCGCACGTACATGGCGCCGAGACGGACCATGGCCTTGGTGTACTTCACCTCGGCGCACTTCAGATACTTCTTCTCGGCGAGTGCGAGATCCTTATCCGTCCCCCTGCCCTCCTCGTAGATCACTCCCAAACGGTAGCAGGCGATGACGTTCCCGCCCTCCTCAGCCTTGGTGTACCACTCGATGGCCTTGGACCAGTCCTGCTTCACTCCGAGACCGTCCGAATACATATGTGCCAGATTGAACATCGCGATGACGTATCCCTGCTCCGCGGAATGGGTGTAGAGGCGGATGGCCTCCTCGAGGTTGGCGTTGGTCCCCTCGGCATGGACGAGCATGTGGGCGGCATTGCATTCTCCCTCCGGGTCGCCGGCCTCGGCGGCGAGGTTGAACCATTGGAAGGCCTTCTCGAGGTTCTGCTCCACGCCGTCCCCGCGGTAGTAGATGTATCCCAGGGCGTTGCGTGCGCGGGGATCCCCCGCGGATGCCTTCTGAAGTACCTCCTGGAATCCCATTCATCTCACGATCCTGTAGCGCTGGCGGACGAACTTCTCCGGGTGGTCCATGAACCTGCTGAGCTCGTAGTAGCCGATGAGGTTGCCGTTGGCGACCGCCATGGCGTACATCTCGAGGGCGCGCTCGCGGTCCTGCTTGCGTCCGCGGCCCTCCTCGTAGATCTTCCCCAGCTGGAGCTGGGCGTCGGTGGAGCCGGCGATGGCCGCACGGTCAAGGTAATCATAGGAGATGTCGTCGTTGCGCCTGACGATCTCCCCGTCGTGGTAGAGGATGGCGAGCATGTACAGGGCCTCCGCGTTGCCGAGGTCGGCTGCCTTCATGTAGCGGTCCACCGCCTTGTCGTAGTAGCCCTGCTCCATGTGGATGTCCCCCTCCTCGAGCATCTTGTTGCGGCGCCTGACCTCCTGTACGCTCGGGAGGTCGTTGAAGCTGCGGTCCCTCTCCTCAGGGGTCTCGTACCTGCCTCCCTTGGCGACCTTCTCGACCGCCAGGAGGGAATAGTAGCCGCGGTCGGAGCCCATGTCCGCCGCGCACTTGTACCAGTACTTGGCTCTCTCCAGGTCCACCTCGATGCCAGCCATGCCGAACTCGAAGTTGCGTCCGAAACGGATGAAGAGGTCGGCGTCGCCGTGCTCACGGGCCCTCTGGAAGTAGGCCTCCGCCTCGGCCGCGTCCTTCTCCACGTTCCATCCCTGGAGGTAGGCGCAGCCCATGAAGAACTCCCCGAGGGGGTAGTTCTGCTCCGCCACCTTGCGGAGCCATTCGAAGGCCATGGATGGGTCCTTCAGGACCAGTCCTCCGCACCTGTAGCGGACCACCAGCTCCATCATGGCCTCCGGGATGCCGGCGTCGGCGGCCGCGGTCAGCCAGTGCATGAATTCGTAGGGGTTGGGCTCGACGATGTCGCCGTCGCGGTAGATCTTGGCGAGCTCCCATTTGGCGCGGGCGCATCCGCGGGAGGCGGACCTCTTGTACTCCTCGATGGCCAGCAGGGGGTCGAATTCGGAGTCGATGCCGCGGTGGTGCATGTAGGCGAGCGACAGCATGGCGTAGATGTTGCCCTCCTCCGCCGCCTTGACTATGCGCCTGTCCATGCACCTCCCCCTCCGGTCTCACTTCTTGATGGATTCGAGCAGCCTCTCCGCGTCGAGGTCTCCCTGCCTGGCGGCGAGGGTGAGCATCTTCTTCGCGTAGGGGATGTCCTGCTCCACGACATCTCCCTCGTAGTAGAGCTTGCCGAGGTAGAACTGGGCCTCGGGGTAGCCGTTCTCGGCGACCTTCCTGAGGATGTCGAGGCCACCCTCCACATCCTTGTCGACATTCTTGCCGTTGATCATGAACATGGCCATGAAGGACATGGCGCCGGGGTGTCCCTGCTCGGCGGCCTCCTGGAACCAGGCGACCGCCTTCTTCTCGTCCTGCTCGATTCCCCTTCCTTCGTAATAGAAGCACCCGAGGGCGTACTGGGCGTTGGGCTCCCCTCCCTCGGCGGCCTCCTGGAACCATTTAACGGCCTCTTCATTGTTCTGTTCGAAATAGTATCCGTTGCCGTACATGCAGCCGAGGGCGTACTGGGCGATGCCGTTGTAGTGCTCGGCGGCCTTCACGAACCACTTGGCGGCGGAGGCCATGTCCCGGGGGATGACCTGTCCCTCGAAGCACATGTTGGCGTAGTCCACCATGGCCTGGTCGTAGCCTCCCTCGCAGGCGATGGTGAGGTACTTCCTCGCCTTGGGGACGCTCCTGCGCACGCCGTTGCTCCCGTACGCGTACAGAAGACCCAGCTGGTGGCAGGCCTCGATCTGTCCGCCGTCGGCGGCGGCGATGAGGTACTTGATGGCGCGGGCCGCGTTGTAGTACTTGGTGTCCTTCATCTGGAGGATTCCCGCCAATGCATACTGCGCGTCGGGGAACCCGAGGTCGGCCGCGCGCTGGTACCACTGCACCGCCTTGTCGAGATCGGGATCGGTGAAGTCCGCGCCGGTGTCGTACATGACGGCGATGCGGTGGGCGGCCTCGGCGCATCCCTTCTCGGATGCGGCCTTCAGCATCTTGAGGGCGAGCTCCCTGTCCTTGGGCACCCCCTTCCCCTTGAGGTACATGTAGCCGATGGTGTTCAGGGCCTCCTTGTCGCCGGCGTCGGCGCAGGGGGTGTAAAGCCTGATGGCCTCGGCATGGTTCTTGAGGGCGGGACCCTTCTTCCCGGCGGCATCCTTGCCGGTGTCGTAGAGCTGGAAGAGCGCCTTGCAGGCGACGGGATCCCTCTGCTCCGCGAGCATGCGCTGCTTCATGAGATTGGCCTGGACGTCGGCGGGGTTCCTGCCGATCTCCTCCAGGACGATGGAGGCGGGCTCGAAGCCTCCCTCGGACGCTTTCCTGAAGGCCGCCTCCGCCCCTGCCGCGTCCGCATCGGTGCAGGTGCCGGTATAGAGGAACATCCCGTAAAGATAGGCCGCCTCGGGACTGCGGTCCGCCCCGTCCCTGGCCTTGGAGAATGCTTTGTTCATGTCGCGCTCGCCGGAGCCGAGGTCCATCCATGCACGGATGCTAGCGGCATACTGGTCGACCACGCGAACGGTATCGTTGTTCATCGCCCTTCCTTAGATTAAAAGCAATATAAATAAGGGGGGATGGGAAACCGCCTCCGAATGTATCGACTGATAGCTTTGTTCCCTTCCGACGCAGTATTGTTCTTGCGAATGTCGATGGGCTGGACACAGGCGTTCACGATCTCCTGATTACAGACATGATGGAACAGGTCATACCTGGTATAAGCGGACAATTGATAGCGACGGCCCATAACAACTGTCTGATGGATTCCCTCTCCCCGGATAACGAATTCGTCATGGGGATCGACCTTAACGGTTACAAGAGTGCTCGCTGCGTATCTTCCATCGAACGGATAAGATTGCAGAACAGCATCCGTCACAAGCATTACGGGAACAACTTCCTGGGTATTCCGTTTATCGCTGAACTCGACCTTCCTGATATTGCCTCAATCGGCAAGATGGACGAATAACCATCTCCATGGCAGTGGAATCACATTCTGACAATAGGTACCAACTTGTCTAACCAACTTTATATAACGCATAAAGAGATTGTTCAACATAGCAACCGTAGTTGCCCAGCTTCTTTTCAGAGGTCATCCCGCATCCCGAGACGGTTGTGAACCGTCAGAGGAGTGCAAGCGATGCAGAGATGCTTAGATGATGTGCTAGACGACGGCAGGTTCCTTGACATCATCAGGGAAAGGCTGTCGGAATGGGATGGCGATGTCGACGACGACCAGTTCGTAGCGGTCTGGTCTGCAGCCGATTACAGATTGAAGTTCTACAATTCCCTTTCGAACGGGAACATGAAAATCGAAAACCTGATGAAGGCATTCGCCGAAGTCGGGTTCATCCCGCAATTCGACGTATGCGGCCCCCCTACGATAGATCTGGAAAACATTGACGTATCGCCCAAGGGCGATCTGGTATCCGTCAGTAACCTGAGTTCCGATTATTACGGATACGACAAGAGATACATCACGCTGATTTTAGCCGGGACCATGCTTCCGCTTACGATGATCCCTCTGGGAACGGGTTACCGCCAGGTGCATGCATTCTCCAACGATTCCAGGTACCTGGCCGCGGTCTGTGACGACCGCATATCAATCTGGGACATATTCAATCTTAGAAGAATCGCGACAGGAATGATCGAGAGATTGGACGACCATCCTCTCATCACATGGTCGGAGGATAGTTCGCACGTCTGTGTGCGCTCGAACGGACACATATATTCCATGTCGGTTGAGGGGGGAGAGATCCGCGAACTCTTGTCCCTGGGTGGAAAAATGACCAACCTGGTCCTCGATCGGAACGGGTCGGTGATCATGGCTCTCTACCTACAGGAGGTCAGGTTCGTCGATACCCTGACCGATACCGTCCTTTCCTCATACCCGTTGCCCGTAACATTCTCCGGGGTAGCACTGGCATACCACCTGAACGGCTTATTCCGTATCGTCGCGGGAGGTTATGTGATGCTGACAGCACATGATAGGGCTCCTGAAATAATCATGGATCACCGTCAGGATCTGGAGCTGCTGATGGATTCCGTCGACAATGCGGAAAGATACTGGTGCAGGAATGCAGAAACATTATGGTGGGGATACAGCGATCTCCGCCATAACCGTGTAAGTTTCGAATGTGCGGAATACATCCACTCAAAAACGATAAGATGCGACATAGACACAACGGATCTCAGTTACAATATATCGGCAGAACCCAACAATCCGCTGATGGAGAAACCTCCTGCTCCGAAGAGATAGGAAAACGTGAACCCCCCGGAAACGGTCAATCCGCTTTCGATTCTGAACGAAGGCAGGACATTGGATTTCTTCCACGAGGGCAAAATCGTAAGGATGCGGCATGTGGAAACGCGCGGAAACTACGAGTTGTTCGTCATACGGGAATACAGAACTGATGCCCCCTATCAGAGATACGAATACAGATTCATCGAACCGGGATTCATGGATTCATACCCCGATCTCCCGACAGAAGTGACGGGACAGATGGTAGAACGTTATGAGTATTACAAACTCACCGGGGGGTCAAACGGCCGGCACATCTTCTATCTGGTAGGCGGAATCGGCAGAATCAAATCGGCAGAGATCCCCTTCGTGAAAAGATTCCCGAGGGACCCTGATGCTATGGTCTGGGAGAAAATCGATTAGGGGACGGATCGGGTTTATTATGTCTCGTTTTCAGAAAAGCTCGGGCCGAATTACTATGAAGACACCGATAGTTGGTTCATTTGCGACGGCGAAAGGATCTGCGAACTGCTTTTTCCCGGCCCCAAACGCATGAAGTATCTCAACAGAGGGCTATGCCATAATTCAGATGGACTGTTCCAGATAGATCCTGTCAGAAAAACATTCGAACTCATCCTTTCCAACCAGATGATCACCGAAAACGGCCTTTTAATGGAGGATGTGTGCTACGATAACGGAAAGGTCATAGCCATCAAAGTCCGCGGCAATAAGCGGACCTTGGTATCTGTCGAACCATCTACAGGAAAGGTTGTCCCCCTCGATGTAACCCTCCCGAAAGAGCACAGCAAATTCACCTGTGCCAGAGGGATAGTATTCTATGCCAGGGATTACACGATAAAAGCTGTCGATGGGTCCGACGGTCATGAACTATTCGACATCGATTTATCTGATTTCGACAAATGGCTTGTGCTCGGGTGCAACGATAAAGGAATCGTATCGTTGGCCAAACTCAAACTGAAATCCACGGGGAACTTCTCGACCCATGCTGAAATCGATTTGGGAAGAATGATGCCCGATACCTATGAAATAGAAAAATTCGAATCAGCCCATATCTCACTGGACTGCTTATTCTTCCGTAAGAACGAGTTGCATCTCAGAGGTAACAAGGTTATCTATCGTAACAGTACGTCCAATCCCCAAAGGCCGTACACCCTCACCTACGGCCTTATCAAAAAGAATGGGGTCAGCAAGGGCAAATCCCTGATGCCGGATATCAGCAGACTCTCTTCTAGCATCATCAAGGTGTCCGAGGACAGATACGTCTTGATCACAAACGGATCGGTCACTGAAGAACCGCAGATATCCTCGGAATCCGAAGGCCCGGATATGCACAAAGACGAGGAAAGAGACGACCAAACACGTCCCCTGATGAGACCCATGTCTCCTGCTACGGGCAGGATGGTCCGTCTGAACAAGAACCATAACTCCGAGGGGATGATGTATGGGTGCAACGGCTATGACATCAGAGATTCCGTGGCTGTATCGCTGAAAGGCGGTTCGTTCCTTGCGGTAGAGTTTTCCAACGATACCGACACCATCGTATCGACCCGTGACGTATCGACCGGAAAGGAATACCCTGAAGGTGGCGAGGCGGTCTGCGGAAAGATCCTGGACAGCGATGAGGATACCATCCTTGTGGGACTGATGAACAAAGGCGATAGGCTAAGCAAGATAACCAAAGCCGTGAGATACGATCATCACATGATTCCTATTCCTGGGACGGAGATGAATATCCCGGTACAGCTGTGGAGAGGGGTTAAACCCTGGAGATTCTGTTCCGATTCGGAAAGGATCAGGCTGGTGGATTATTCGTTCGACGGACTGCCCCTGAAACGGATTGGTATACCTGGTGATCCCCAAACGTTTTACTCTGATTTCACGGAAGCGGACACCTATCTCCCGGCCATCATTCCCGTACGCGTACTGGAGACCTTCAAAAAGGTCTCCGCTCCCTGCCCGATGAACAGCAGCCAATGGCTATCGGATACAGTCTGGTACAAAACCCAGGTAGTAATCTGTACGATACACAGAGGGATACTTATCGATGAAGTCCCCGCGGAACTCCTGATTCCCTCGGATAAGGAGGATGCCCCTATGGACGGGATACTGAATACCATCAACAACTACATCTTCATGGACTTCGTAGATAACGGATATCTCTTGACCGAGCAGTATCGCGACGATAATCTGCCGATGGACTTATGGCCGTATCATTCGTTCCTGATAGGGTATGACGGTAAGAGAACAGAAATTGCCTCCGACATCATCGGACCTACAGACGGCAGAGGGAAGGAAAGCCGTGCGGTAAGCATGCTCTATGGCAAAATCGGATACGTGCATAGGATAGGGAACGTTTGTGAGCATGTCCTTTTCGGATCGGATCATACCATATATGTCCCCGGGAACAATCCCTTCTCCATCTACCGCGACGAGAACCTTTCTGTGACGTATCAGGAAACCGACGGCGGAGCTCTCATCATAACAGACGGCTCGGCGACGGAGATGCTCCCTATGCCGCACCCCATACAAATCACGAATATGCGCAGGGATAGGAATGGGGACCTGCATCTGTTCTTCCAGGGGGGATACTACTGCGAAGAACTGTTCATCCCCGCGGGCATTCACGGCGCCAATGTGTGCCTGCCGAAGACCAGCCCCAAGAGCAGAACGACCTATCTGGGCAGATACAGGCTGTATTCCTGCCACGGACTGTACGGCATCATCGACGATGGAACGGACTCATGAGCTGCACCGGGGGCCGAAAAATGCATAAGGCGTGTTGAAAGTCACTTTCGGTCACTTTCGGCCACCTCCCCCTGTGAGCTTTATATGCTATTGTCAGCGATTGGTTTAACATGGATAGGAACACGCTCTCAGCAGCAGCACTCAGGGATGTCGCACTGTGCACCATCTCCTTCGGAAGGAAATCCTTCCCGAGAAACATTAATAACGGTATCGATGATGGTCGGGACATGATCGGAGGACCCGACGGACAGATGGAGCCCCTCGAGTGGGCCAAGTTCGTCATTAGGAACAAGGCGGAGGACGATTATTCCGCCGCATTGTCCATCCTCTCCTCCAAGGCGGACCAGGGCGTCTCCGACGCGGAATTCTACCTGGGACTCGTATATGCGCGCGGCCAGGGCATCGACAGGAACTTCACGCTCGCCCGCAAGTGGCTCCAGAGGGCGGCCGACAAGGAGAACATGAACGCCGCCTACTTCCTCGCCAAGATCTACATCCGCGGATACGGCATCGACGCCGATCCCGTGAAGGCAGCGGCCCTCTTCGAGAGGTGCGCGGAGGACGGGGACATCAGGGCCATGTACGAGCTGGGTCTTCTGTACATGGACGGCAACGGCGTCGACAGGGACCTCGGCAAGACCTTCACTCTCATGCTCGATTCCGCCAACGGCGGACACAAGGAGGCTCAGTTCGTCCTCGGACAGCTGTACAAGACCGGCGCCGGTACCGCGCAGGACTCGCGTGAGGCAGTGAAGTGGCTCTCGTCGGCCGCCATGCACGGCCACAAGGGTGCACAGATCCTCCTCGGCGACATGTATGCCGCCGGCGATTCCGTCGACAAGGACATCGATGAGGCGAACCGCTGGTACGACATGGCTGACGGCAAGATCTCGAACTGAAACAGAACCAACGATCCGGTGTGTCTGGGTCGTTGGTTTTCTTTTACAAAATCTATTTGCTAAAATGCAATTAGCAAACATTTATAAACCAGGAACGCATATTCATTTTTGCAGACAGGAAACTTATCCTCCACATCCAATCCGGTTCCCTGCTTGCGTTTGACCATAGGTCAGAGGGGATGGGACCCTCACCTTGGTCCCTTTTGGGTTTTCTTGCAGAAAGATCGGGAATCGTGATTTTATGCGATACCTCAGAGAACAATCCGGATATCGTCAAAATTGTTGAAAAGAATCGGGGGCCGGAGCCCCCGTAAGGAATTTCAGTGCAGGCCGATGATCTTACCGTCGTCGGTAAGGTCGATATTCATGGCCGCGGGGACCTTTCCGAGTCCGGGCATCAGCATGATGGCTCCGCAGACGGGAACGATGAATCCGGCACCGGCGGAGAGGTTGACCTCCCTGACCTGGAGCTTCCATCCCTTGGGTGCCGCCCTGAGCGCGGCGTTGTCGGAAATGGAGTACTGGGTCTTCGCGATGCAGACAGGCAGTTTGCCGTATCCCTGCTCCTCGAGGGTCTTGATGGACTTCTCGGCGAGGTCGGAGTAGACGACGTCGTCGGCACCGTAGATCTTGGTGGCGACGGCCTTGATCTTATCCTTGACTGAGCAGTCGTCGGGGTAGCAGAACTTGAAGTCGGTCTTGACGGTGTCGCAGATCTTGACGACCTTCTCGGCGAGCTCAACCGCTCCCTTTCCTCCCTCGAGGAATCCGTCGTTCTGTGCGACCTCGACGCCCATCTGCTCGCAGTGCTTGCGGATGAGATCCATGTGGGCGGGGTCGTCGAAGGCGAAGTGGTTGATGGACACGATGACGGGTGCGCCGTAGGACTGCATGTTCTGGATGTGCTTGTCTAGGTTGGCGAATCCGCGCTCGAGGGCCTCGGTGGTGAGGGTGGCGGGGTCCTTGACGTCGGCACCTCCGTGGTGCATGAGGGCCCTTACGGTAGCGACGATCACGACGCAGTCGGGCCTGATGTCGGACTGCCTGCAGACGATGTCCATGAACTTCTCGGCTCCGAGATCGGCGGCGAAACCTCCCTCGGTGACTGCGTAGTCGCCGAGCTTCACGGCCGCTTTGGTGGCGATGATGGAGTTGTTTCCGTGGGCGATGTTGGCGAAGGGGAATCCGTGGATGAAGACGGGCTGTCCCTCGAGGGTCTGCACGAGGTTGGGCATGAGGGCCTCCCTGAGGATGACCATCATGGAACCGACGCAGCCGAGCTGGCCGGCGGTGACAGGCTGGTTGTCGTAGGTGTAGGCGACGACGATCCTCTCGAGCCTCTTCCTCAGGTCTGCGTAGTCCTTGGCGAGTGCAAGGATGGCGGAGATCTCGGATGCGGAGGTGATGAGGTATCCGCTCTCGTGGGGGACTCCTCCGCTGAGCTTGGTGTCTCCGAGACCGACGATGATCTTCCTGAGCTCGCGGCAGTTCATGTCGACGGTCTTCTTCCATACGATCCTGGTGGGGTCGATGTTCAGAGGGTTGTCCCTGACAAGGTTGTTCTCGAGGACTGCGGAAAGCAGGTTGTGGGCGGCTGCCACGGCGTGGATGTCCCCGGTGAACTCGAGGTCGATCTTCCACATGGGGTAGACCTGAACGTTTCCTCCTCCGGTGGCTCCTCCCTTCACTCCGAAGGTGGGTCCCATGGAGGGCTCCCTCAGGGCTCCGACGACGTTCTTGCCGATGGCGGAGAGTCCCTGGATGAGACTGATGGTGGTGACGGTCTTTCCCTCTCCGGCGGGAGTGGGGGTGACGGCGGTAACGAGAATGAGCTTTCCGTTCTTCTTGTCCTTGCCGATGCGGTCGAGGACGTCGAGGGGGACCTTGGCGACATACTTTCCGAATGGCTCGAGGTCATCGGGGGTAAGGCCGATTTTCGCTGCAATATCGTTGATGTGTTCGACTTTCGCGCTCTGTGCAATTTCGATGTCGCTTTTCATGTTGATGAAAAATCCTACTTACCCTTTTTAATTATAGTGATGGATACATTTTCCCGACATTGTCATGCGTACGGAATACGCACGATAACGGGCGATTCCGCGGTCGGCGAAAGAACAAAAAGCGGGAAGGCATGGGGGCGGACGGAATGAATTATATATTAGAGTTTGAGGGGACCTTGGCGGACACCGACGGATGCTTCGCTTCCGTGTTCTCCGAGGCTTTCTCGCAGTTCGGAATGCCCTACGAGGAGGCTAGACTGCATGAATACCTGTCCGTCCCGCTCGACGTCCTCTTCGCCCGTTTCTACACCGGATGCACCTGCAAGTTCAGGGATTTCGTGACTTTTTTCATCGGATCCTTCGACAGGCACTTCTCCGAGGTGGAACCGGTGCCCGGCATGGCGGAGAGGGTGAACGGTCTCCGCAGGGAGGGGTGCAGGGTCGCGGTGATCTCAGGATGCTACGAGATGTACGTCCGCTCGTTCCTTCAGAAGTTTTCTATAGGGGCCGACTGCGTGGTCGGTCTCGACCGCATGCCCTCAGGGATCCCCGATGCGGATGCGCTCAGGCTCTGCATGGACGGGTTGGAATCGGATGAGGTCTGCTTCGTCGGAAAGGGAAGACTGAAAACGATCGCAGAAGAATTGGGTATGAGAACCGAAGAGTGATCAAGGAACGTTCTGTTCCCTGTCGGCCATGATCCTGCAGTGCATGGTGGGAGTCATGCCATCGTCGCCCGAACCGGACTCCTCCTTCAGCTCCCTGTAGCCCATGTACGTGGCGAATACCAGAAACAGCACTACGAACAATGCGACCATGATGGTTACGGTATTCATGCTTTTGAATCCCACTTACGGATATTTAAGGATGTCTAAACTTTGCTGGACCGTCAGCAGGGGATTGCATGCGATTTAGGTTAGGATGACCATAATTCACTTCTTTTCCTCTTCGCGGACCTCGCAGTTGATGTTACGGGAACAACCGCAGCAATCCCCTTTGCAGCATCCGCAGGACGACCCCTTGCCGGTGAACATGCGGAACACGCGGTAGGCGGCACCGCCGATGATGAGGATGACGATAACGGCAACGATGAAGGTGGCGGCGTTCATTCAGATTCCTCCTTCGGTCTCTTTCCGAAGAGCGACATGATCCTTCCGACGGAGTCGGGGACGGCGATGACGTAGACCGGCACGATGATCGCTATGACGGCGAACACGAACATCCAGCTGAACGTGCCGGTGCTCAGCAGCCAGAACTGGTAGAATATGGTGGCCACCCCGTAGGCCGTGGCGCACTGGAAGACGATGGCCATGAGGGTCCTCTTCCAGGTACCGAGCTCCCTCCTCATGGCGCCGATGGCGGCCACGCAGGGTGCACAGATCAGGTTGAAGATCAGCATGGACATGGCGACCCCGACCGTGGTGTAGTTGGCGAGGGATGCGGCGGTGATGAATCCCTCGGAGTCCGCGGAGGAGTCGAGCAGGACCGCCAGGGTACCGAGCAGGTTCTCCTTGGCCATGAATCCGGTGAGGGTGGCCACGGACAGCTCCCACTTGTCGCCGAATCCCATGGGGGCGAACATCCAGGTGAAGGCGTTGCCGAACGCGGCGAGATATGACCCAGACGTCTGATTGTCTCCGAGATACACGAACCATTTGCCGTCGACGGTACCGAAGGATGCGAGCAGCCATACGATGACGGCGGAGAGCATGATGAGGGTACCGGCCCTCTTTACGAAGGCCCATGACTTGTCGGTGACGTTGTTCACGATGTTGTCCACGGCGGGCATGTGGTAGACGGGGAGCTCCATGACGAAGGGAGCGGGCTTCCCGATGAGTCCGGGGAACCTCTTGAGGAAGAGTCCGGACAGGAGGATCATCACGATGCCGAAGAGGTACAGGGAGAGGGTGACGATGGCCGAGGCGTGGAAGAAGGCGGCGGCGATGACGGTGATGATGGGCAGCTTGGCGCTGCAGGGCATGAACGAGGTGCAGATGACGGAGACGGTCCTGTTGGACTGGTCCTCGATGGTCCTGGTGCCCATGATGGCGGGCACGCTGCATCCGATTCCGATGACAGCCGGGATGACGGCCCTGCCGGAGAGTCCGAAGTGATAGAACAGACGGTCCATCAGATAGGCGACGCGGGCCATGTACCCGCACTCCTCCAGCACCGCGAGGCACAGGAAGAGGAGGAAGATCTGGGGCAGGAAGCCGATGATGGCGCCGATACCTCCCAGGATTCCGGAGATGACGAGGTCGTGCAGGAAGGGGTCCACCCCCGCGTTGAGCATCAGGATGCCGATGTTCTGGGAGACCCACTGCATGAAGCCGTCGTTGATGAAGTCGACCGCCATGGTGCCGACGGTCTGGACGGCGATGAAGTACACCAGGAACATCACGCCGATGAAGATGAAGATGCCCGCGACCCTGTTGAGCAGGATGCGGTCGATCCTGTCGGAGAGGGTGTTGGCGGATTCGGAGGGCTCCACCCTGGTCAGGCAGTGCTCCTGGATCCTGGAAGCGGTATCGTACCTGGCGGTGGCCACCATCTGGATGCCGTCGTCCCCGGCCTCCTTCTCGAAGGCGGTGATGATCTCCATGGCGGCGTCGACCTTCTCCTTCCCGAGGTCGGCGAGGACCATGGGGTCGCGCTCCAGCAGCTTGATGGATACCCACCTGACGAGCTCGGGCCTGAGGCCCTCGGCGATGACCGGGGATACCTCCGAGATGCAGGCCTCGAGAGCCTCCCCGTAGTGGATCCTCCCGGGGACGCGGTGCTCGTCGCGGGCCCTCTGAACGGCCTCCGCGATGGCCTCGGTGCCCTGGTTCCTGATCCCGACGGTCTGCACGACCTCGCATCCGAGGGCCTCGGAGAGCTTGGCCGCATCGACCTTCATGCCGCTCTTCTCGGCCACGTCCATCATGTTGAGGATGACCACCATGGGGATGCCGAGATCGGCCACCTGGGTCAATAGGTAGAGACCCCTCTCGATGTTGGAGGCGTCGATGATGTTGATGGCCACGTCGGGCTTGTCGCTCTGCGTTCCGATGAGATAGTCGCGGGACACGACCTCCTCGGGGGAGTAGGGGGACATGGAGTAGATTCCGGGCAGGTCCACGATGAGAATCTTCTCCTTGGTGTAGGTCCTGATGAAACCCTCCTTCCTGTCCACGGTGACGCCGGGCCAGTTGCCGGTCTTCTGCACGGAGCCGGTGAGCTTGTTGAACACCGTGGTCTTACCGCTGTTGGGGTTGCCGATGAGGGCGGCGGTGATCATTCCTTCGCCTCCTTCGCGCGGTGTATGATGTCCAGTTCGACGATCTCGGCCTCGACCTTCCTGACGGTGAGCCTGAATCCCCTGAGCTGTATCTCGATGGGGTCTCCCAGAGGCGCTATCCTTATGAGCTCCACCTTCGCGCCGCGGGTGAGTCCGAGGTCCAGCATGCGTTTCCTCAGCTGTCCGCTGCCGGAGACGTTGGTGACCACCGCGATGTCGCCCACGGACATGTCCCTGAAGGTGCTCATGCGGCCTCCCTCCTCTGGTTGGCGCGGTAGATCACCAGCGCGATTCCCGCAATGAAGAGGGCGATGATGATGACGCAGGTGATGTACATGTAGATGACCGGGTAGTCGCCGTACCTGTTTCCGTCGAATCCCATCTCCTCCCACTGGGCTGTGAGGGCGACCGAATCGCCGGAGGAGACGGAGAGGCCGCTGTCGTCCCCGTCCACATAGATCTTACCGCCGTGGAACAGGATGCTGGCACAGTCGGATGCGAACTCCGCATCGTCCCCCTGCTTCCAGGATGAGAGCCAGTACCAGGGGTACTCGAAGGTGCATGCGGGAAGAGGCGAGGCAAGACCCTCGTATACGGTGAAAGGCTCCATCGACTGGTTCTGATACTCGTCCTGCGGATAGGTGATGCTGCCCTTGTCGAAGGTGAAGGTGACCTCGCTAGCGGAGGAAACCTCGACCACGCCGTGGGCGTATCCCGTGGAGGTTATGCCCGTGCAGCCCTCCGCCACGACGATGTCGTTGGTGGAGTCCAGATGGGCGAAGCAGTTCTCCTCCAGATGGTCTATGCTGTCCGCGAGATACAGCTCCTTGCCGCCGGTGTTGAAGTTGTCGGTGACGTCCTTGGCGGTGACCACGGAGGTTACCTCGTAGAGCACGTCGCCGGTGTCGATCCACACGTTGCAGACGTACTCGGTCTGACCGGGGATCACGCCGTACAGGCCCAGCGTCTCGGCGGACTGGGTGTCGTCGGTGACCACATAGACCATCCCGCGTAAGGAATATGCGTCGGCGGTCATCTCGGTGCCGTTCAGATAGAATGTCTTCTGGCCGTCGAGTTTCTCGGGAGAGGCCTCGGCCGCGTCGGAACCGGGCAGGGAAAGGACCAGGACGGATGCGGCGAAAAGCAATGAAACGAGCAGAAGTGCCGTAATCCTCCTTTTTCCGACGGTTTCAAAAATCATCTGGACCAATCCGCTGTTTAGTCGCGACTAAATCTAGCCCCTTGTATATTTAGGATATATTAAATGCTTAGCCAGATTTTTAGGAATAACTAAGAGTCGTTAGAACGGAAAACCCATCCAGTTTGACAAACTCTGCGGAACCATTTCCGGGGAAAAATCACTCGGTGCCGTCGATCTTGATAATCTGGGTATTCTGGCGTCTGCGGATGTTCTCTAAAAGCATGGCAGCTTCGGGGTGTCCTCCCTTGGCAGCCTTGCCGATATACTCGAATCCCTTCTGCGGATCCGACTCCGTTCCGTCGCCGTTGAGGTACATCCTCCCAACCTGGAAGGCGGCGTCCGCATCGCCGGATTCGGCGAGGGAGACGTAGAGGCCGAACGCCCTCTTCGCATCCTTCGGGACACCGTCGCCGGTGTAGCACATGGTGGCTAGGTTGAACTTCGCGATGGGGATCTGCTCGGCGCAGCGGGAGTACCACTCGGCGGCGAGGGGCTTGCCTCCCTCGACCTTGCCCTCGTAGGCGAGGACGGCGAGACGGAACATTGCCTCGGGGACCCCGAACTTTGCCGCCTGCAGGAAGAGACCCTTGGCCCTCTCCTCGTCGGCATCTATGCCCATGTCTCCCTCGCACATGCATGCGAGCTTGAACGCCGCGGATCCGTCGCCGGCCTGGGCGCCCTCTCCGTAGAGTTCGGCGGCCTTCGCGGGGTCCCTCTCAGTGCCCACACCGTAGAAGTAGAGGTCGCCGAGATAGTTGAAGGCGGGGGTGAAACCGCTCTCGCAGCACTTGGTGAAGCACTCGAACGCCTTGGCGGGATCGAAGTATGGCCCGTCCTCGGTGGAATAGAGATCGCCCAATCTGAAGAGCGCGGGGATGTTGTCCTTGTCGGCAGCCTGCCTGTAGAGCTCCACCGCCTTCGCGGTGTCCTTCTCCACGCCCTTGCCGGCCATGTAGAGCTCGGCGAGACCGAACATGCCCTGGGAGTAGCCTGCTTCGGCGACGCTGCGGAAGAGGTCGGCCGCACGGCGGTTCTCCTCATCGGTGCTCTCCCTGGTGATTATCTGCACCGCTTCCACGCACAGCTGCTCGGCTTCCTTGGCATCCATGGACGATCCTCCGGGGTAGGTGAGAGATTGCTTTGGTCTTATTTGTTGTGTTCTCGAAGGAAACCTATATTAATTGAATAGTTGTTCAATTGAACAATCAATCAAATGATGGCGGCTCCCATGACAGAAAAAGACTGCGAATGCTGCGAGGACTCCTTCCAGGAAAAGATCCGCGAGGAGATGCTCGACGACGACACCGTGATGGAACTCTCCGACTTCTTTAAGATCTTCGGGGACAGCACCCGCCTGCGCATACTGTGGGCACTCCACAGCGCAGAGATGTGCGTACAGGGCATCAGCCTCGCGGTCGGGATGTCCGTTTCGGCGGTCTCGCATCAACTGAAGACCCTCAAGGACGCCCATCTCGTCAAGTCCCGCAGGGAGGGTAAGCAGATCTACTACTCCATTTGCGACCACCACATCATGGAGATCCTCGACACCGCCCTCGAACACATCCGGGAGGAATGACGGTGAGGCACGTCTACGGCATCGAGATCGACTGCGCCAACTGTGCCAGGAAGGTGGAGGAGGCCCTCAACCGGATGGAGGAGATCGACCGCGCGCAGCTCATCTACGTGGACAAGAGGATGATCATCGAGGTCGCCGAGACCCACGAGGAGCACTTCGCGGAGGTCGAGGCGAAGGTGAGGGACATCGCCCGCTCGGTGGAATCCGACTTCAGGATGTGGGATTACGAGGAGGTCCCCAGCGACGTCGAGGAGAACAGATTCCTCCCCATCCGCATCGCTCTGGGTCTTGCGTTCATCGCCTTCGGCCTCATCCTCGAATACGTCCTCCCTGGACTGGAGGAGGACATCGGCAAGGTCGCCCTCTGCTGCATATTCTTCGTCGGCCTGCTGATCGTGGGATACGATGTCATCATCAATGCCGGGAAGACCCTCGTGAAGGGAGGCTTCCTCGACGAGAACTTCCTGATGACGGTGGCCACCGTGGGCGCCATAGCGGTCAGCCTCATCGGCGACCACGGCTACTGGACGGAGTCCGTGGCGGTCATGCTGTTCTATCAGATCGGTGAGTTCTTCCAGGACCGCGCCGTCGACAGGACCCGCACCTCCATCAAGGCGCTGATGGACCTGAAGGCCCCCTATGCCACCGTGGTGCGCCCCGAGGGCATAGAACAGATTAGGACCGATGCCGTGGAGGTCGGCGAGATGATCATCGTCAGGCCCGGGGAGCTCATCCCCCTGGACGGAATCATCGTGAGCGGGGAGACCTTCGTCGACACTAAGGCCATGACCGGGGAGCCCGTCCCCCGCCGTGCCGCCAGGGGCGACGAGGTGTTCAGCGGATACGTGAACACCGACAAGGCCATCAAAGTGGAGGTCACCAAGCGCTACAAGGACTCCGCCGCGGCCAAGGTCCTCTCCCTCATAGAGGAATCTGCCACCAGGAAGTCCAGGTCGGAGAGGTTCATCACCAGGTTCGCCAGGGTGTACACCCCCTTCGTGGTGGTCTGCGCCCTGCTCATCGCCACCGTCCCCTCCTTCCTGTGGCCCGACAGGTGGGTCGACTTCGTGGTCAAGGGTCTGATCTTCCTGGTGGTCTCCTGCCCCTGCGCGCTCGTCATATCGATCCCCCTGAGCTACTTCTGCGGAATAGGCAACGCCTCGAAGAAGGGCATACTGATCAAGGGGAGCAACTACATCGAGGCCATGGCCGGTGTGAAGACCGCCGTATTCGACAAGACCGGCACCCTCACCAAGGGCGAATTCACCGTTCAGAAGGTCGAGGCCGAGGGCATGACCCAGGAGGACCTGATCAGGTACGCCGCCAAGGCCGAGGCGCTCTCCACCCACCCCATCGCGAGGTCCATCTGCGCCTATGCCGGGATCACCAAGCCCGACGAGGGAGCGGAATCGGCGCACATCCCCGGCAAGGGATTCACCGCCACCGTGGAGGGGAAGGAGGTCGCCGTCGGGAACGCGGCACTCATGCAGGACCTGGGTCTGGAACCCGCCGTATCGGACGAGGCCGGCACCCATGTGTACGTGGCCGTGGACAGGGTCTACGCGGGCCACATCCTGATCTCCGACACCCTGAAGGAGGACTCCGCGCAGGCCATCTCCGAACTGAAGGGATTCGGTGTCAGGACGGTCATGCTGACCGGCGACTCGGAGGCCATGGGAAGGCACATGTCGGAGAGTCTGGGTCTTGACGGTTACGAGGCGGAGCTCCTGCCCGAGGACAAGCTCGACAGGCTCGAGTCCATCATGGAGTCCACCGACGGGAAGACCGTGTTCGTGGGCGACGGCATCAACGATACGCCCTCCCTTGCGAGGGCCGACGTGGGCATCGCCATGGGCGGCCTCGGGTCCGACTCCGCCGTCGAGGCGGCGGACATCGTGCTCGTGGACGACAGGCCTTCCAAGGTCGCCGAGTCCATCCGCATCTCCAGGAAGACGCAGGCCATCGTCATGCAGAACATCGTCATGGCGCTGGGTATCAAGTTCGGCATCCTGTTCCTCACGGCGGCCACCGACCTGGTCAACATGTGGATCGCCATCCTGGGGGACGTCGGGGTGCTCATCCTGGCGATCCTCAACTCCACCCGCGCCCTGGGCGGTTTCCGCAGGTCCCGCGGGGAGGAATGAACCCTCTTTCCCCCTCCTCCCAGGAGGGGGCGCTCCCCGATAGCATCGCTACCTATTTTTAATAAGAAATAATACACCCGACTGGGATGCACAAATGAGGGTCGGTATCGACCTCGGGACGACGTACTCCGCCGTTGCCAGGTATAACGCTAAAACTTCCAGGACGGACATCATCCGCAACAAGTACGAGAAGGACCTCACTCCGTCGGTCATATGCTTCATGGACGACGGCTCGGTACTCATCGGCGACGATGCCAAGGACGTGCAGAGGGGAGGGGGAGGATGCATCGCCTCCGTCTTCAAGGTCAGCATGGGCACCCACGCCGCCTGCGCCGAACTGAACGGCAGGACGTACACCGCGGAGGAGCTCTCCCGCATGATGCTCAAGGAGCTCGTGAGGCAGGCGGAGGAGAAGACCGGGGAGAAGGTCGAGAGCGCCGTCATCACCGTACCCGCTTATTTCGACGACCTGCAGAGGTCGTCTACCAGGGCCGCGGCCGAGAGCGCCGGGGTCACCGTCACCAAGATCATCAACGAACCCACCGCGGCCGCCATCTACTACGGCTACAAGCACTCCGAGGGCAAGAACATCCTCGTATACGACCTCGGAGGCGGCACGTTCGACGTCACCATAGTCAACATCAGCAACGGGACCATCGACGTCAGGGGCACCCGCGGCAACCACAACCTCGGCGGGAAGGACTGGGACGAGACGCTCCTCGACTTCATATCCGAGAGGTTCTACGACGAGTTCGGGGAGGACCCCCGCACCGACATCAGGAAGCGCTACGAGCTGCTCGCGGACTGCGAGGACTACAAGAAATCACTCGTCAACTACGGCAGGGCCACCGCCCACGTCGCCTTCGGCGACAACGTCGGCAGGTACGAGCTCACCGTGGAGGACTTCGAATCCGCCACCAATTATCTCATCGACGCCATCAACGACGTCCTCGACGACGTGTTCGAGAGCTCCGGCATGAGGCCGGAGCAGATAGACGAGGTGCTGCTCTGCGGAGGGTCCACCAGGCTCCCCCAGGTACAGAGGCACCTCCAGAAGTACGGCTTCAAGACCATCGTCACCCACCGCGACACCGATCTCGCGGTGGCGAAGGGAGCTGCCATCGTGGCCTCCCTCTACAGCAGCGACGACAACAGGATCCGCGACATCAACATCTCCGACGTGAACGCCCATTCCCTGGGCATCCTGTCCATCGACCCCAACACCGGCAGGTACCGCAACGAGATCATGATCCCCTGCAACTCCAAGATCCCCGTGTCGATCACCAAGCCCTTCCGCCTCGAGGAGGGCAATCTCACCGACCAGGTGGAGGTGTTCATGCTGCAGGGCGAGAGCCCCATGCCCGTCGACTGCACGGTCATCAAGCACGAGGTCATCACCGGGTTCATGAACAACGGCAAGGGCGCGGTCATCGACATCACATACAGCTACAACGAGGACGGCGCCGTGACGGTCACCGCCGCCAGGGGAGGGACCGAGCTCTCCGTTATTGAGGAGGCCGTCCCCGAGGACAACTCCTGGATCGCCGCGGGACCCGCCGCCAGGTGCGGGAACAAGCGCGTCGCCAAGAGCATCGCCATCTGCGTGGACCTCTCCCGCAGCATGGAGACGTACCTCCCCGAGGTCAAGAAGGCCATCACCGACTTCGTGATGAGCCTCTCCGGGGAGTTCACCAGGTTCACGCTCATAGGCTTCGGCGACAAGGTCAAGATGCTGTCGCCGCCGTCCACCGACGAGGAGGACATCCTCAACGCGGTGGAGGCCATGAAGATAAACAGATTGGGCAGGGGAACGGACGCCAACCCCCTCCGCATGGTGAGGGAGAAGCTGGCGGACGAGAAGGGCGCCAAGATGGCCCTCATCCTGACCGACGGCATCTGGGGACACAGGGACGAGGCGGTGGAGGACGCCGCCGACTGCAAGCAGGAGATGATCAACATCGTCGCCATCGGGTTCGGCGACGCTGACAGGTCGTTCCTCAAACAGATAGCCACCATCGAGGAGGGTGCGATGTACACCACCCTCAGCAACCTAGGCAAGACGATCAACACCATCGCCACGGCGATCATCGACAGCCCCACCGGTCTGGTCGAGCATTTCAGGTGAGAAAAGTGTCGGAGAAGAGAGAGAACTACTGCAGACTGCTGGGGCTCAACCCGTTCAGGGAGTCGGAGGTGTCCGAGCAGTCCATAAGGGAGCACATAGAGAGGGCGGAGTCCGAATGGACCAAGGAGCAGACCTCCCCCACCCTCACGAAGAAACAGAAGTACCTGTGCGGGGAGTGCCTGAAGCTGGTCCCGGACATCCGCTGCACCATGGACAGCCCCATCCTCAGAAGGGAGGAGTTCGAGGCCGCCCGCGACATCCTCAGGAGGAAGTCCTCCAAGCTCAGGGGAGAGGCCATCATCGTGCAGGACGGGGGAGTCTACATCTCCACCAACGTGGCCGACGACTTCGCCAAGAAACTGAACTGGAAGGGGATCGACGGCAAGACCCTCATCCAGGCATCGGGGATCAAGGTCATCCCTGCCCCCCGCCCCATCTCCAACGCCGTTAGCAACGCGTTCCGCATGATGAACGACGTGAACGTGTTCTCACCCTACGAGCTGCTCAACCGCCTCATCGACATCCCCGACATGGACCTCAGCATCGGCAAGGTGGAACCCGGATGCCCTCCCGACACGCTCCGCACCGCCTACGACTCGGTCAACAAGAGGATCAACAACATCAAGAACGGCAAGATCCCCCACCACGACACCTACCTCATGGCGGTGAGGGCGGTAAAGAGCATCGTCTCCACCGACGAGGGCCTGGCTGAACTCCTGAGCTACGGACGCTGCATGGAGGTCCTGGAGCCCGCCTTCGAGAAGATGGACGAGGACTGCGGGCACCAGTTCTCCCGCGCCTACATCGACAACCTCCTCACCGAGTACGTCAGCGGCACCGACGCCGACCCCGACCTCTGCCTCCGCCTGCTGGAGGACTACTGCGTCAGGAGGCAGTTCCCCGCCAACTTCTCCGCCGCCGAGAGCAAGCTCGACACCTGTCCCCGCTGCAAGGCCATGATCTTCACCGGCGACAACTGCTTCTACTGCCCCTGCTGCGGTTCCGCCATCAACTCCATCTGCCCCTGCTGCGGCAGGGCCCAGACCTCGGCCAACAAGAACTGCGTCTCCTGCGGCATCGACATGCCCATGGCCCTGAAGAGCGCCATCGACTCCGAGGGCAGGATCAGGAACATGATCGCCGGAGGCCACATGGACGAGGCCACCGCCGAGCTGAGGGAGCTGGAGGACAAGTACCCCTCCTTCGACCCCCTGCCCCAGATCAAGGTGAAGGTCCACGAGAACATCGCCAGGATGAACACCCTACGCGACACCGTCATGGACGACTTCATGACGCACAGCTACTTCCACCTCAGGAACACCGTCTCCGAGAGCCTGGTGGACTTCCCCAACCTCCTGGAGAGGGAGGACATCAAGATCAGGTACGATGAGGCGGTCGCCAAGTACGACGAGGCCGACCGCATCTGCGTGAGGGCCGCCGGCGCCCCCGAGGCGGAGGCCCGCGACCTCTACATACAGGCGTCGGAGCTCTGCCCCGACCACCCCGACGCGCTCGCCAAGCTGAGCGCCTATCCCCCGGACGGACCCGCCGACGCGGAGATCCAGTCCGACCCCGACTGCATCCAGATCAGGTACGCCGTGCCCGAGGACAGGAGGGGCATGACCTTCTGCATCTACCGCAACAGCGGCTCCGTCCCCGAGGTGGACCCCAGCACCCTCCCCCTCGCCGAGATCGAGGGCTGGAACTACTCCGACCAGACCGCCGAGCCCGGCGTCGAGTACTACTACAGGATATACTCCAAGCGCTGGGGAGTCCTCTCGCAGGAGTATGCGGAATGCGGCCCCGGCCTCATCATGAGGGAGGTCACCAACGTCACCATCACCCCCGTGGACGACGGCCTGAAGCTCACCTACGTGCCTCCCGCGGGAGCCTCCCGCGTCCGCATCTGGAGGAAGGAGTCCGGCACCCCCGCCGGAGAGGGCGAGGAGGCCGAGCTCATCCACAACGATACCGGCACCGTCATCGACGAGGGATTGGAGGAAGGAACGACCTACTACTACCTCTTCGTCGCCGAGTACGACATCGACGGGCGCCCCGAGAGGTCCTACGGATCCATCTACTCCGGCGTCACCGCCGTCCTGCCCCAGCCCATCAGGGACCTCGCCGTCCGCTGGGACCGCGAGCGCGCCTGCTACACGGCGGAATGGACCGGTCCCCGCGACGCCGTCCTCTACTATGCGAACTCAAGGGACAGCGTGCCCGGGGAGCATGTGTCCCTCAAGGACCTGTCCACCCGCATGAACCGCATCGAGCCCCTCGACTCGGACGACGGGCAGTACAGGTTCACCCTCCCCGACGCCACCGTCACCTACATCTGCCCGACCGTGACCGTGGGCAACACCACCGTCCGCGGCAGGGAGTGCGTGGTGGCCAACCTGAGGCCCTTCAGGAACCTCGCCAAATCGGTGGAGGACCACGTGTGCAGGCTGACCATGGACTGGCCGGCCGACGCCGACTACGCTTACGTCACCATCAAGGGAAGGGACCAGGACGGGGCCCTCCGCGAATGGGAGCAGAGGACCGACTGGGACGAGTACAAGGCGAAGGGATGCCTGGAGGTGCCTCTCAAAGGATCGGTCCGCACCTCGGTCACCGTGTCCGCCGAGTACCTCATCGACGGCAAGGAGCTGAGGTCCATCGGCATCACCACCGACGTGTACTCCGGCACCTGGAGCAGGATAAACTACACCCTCGACACCGAATCGGTGAAGGGGGACAGGAAGAAGACCCGCGTGGTAATCAAGATGTCCTGTCCCGGCGAGACCGTCATCCCCCGCTGCGTGATGGTGGCCTGCGACGGGCACATACCGCTCAGACAGAAGGACGGCCAGGTCATATGGGAGTCCGACGACCCCCTGATACTGGTCGACGGGGCCACCGTGGTGAGCTTCGTCACCCCCAAGGACGGGGTCGACCTGTCCTCCATGAGGCTGTTCTTCGCCGACCGCGCCGACTACGACAAGTTCGGTTTCGTACACCCCATCTACAGGAGGAAGTGAAATGTCCAAGAAGAGATCGCAGAGATACATCTGCCCGTTCTGTTACGGCAGCATAGACATGTCCCAGGTGCACTACGCCTGCAACGACCCCCTGTGCACCAGGACCTTCCTCGGGACCTGCACCGAGGCCGAGAAGAGACGCTACGGCTCGGTCTACAGGCCGGAGGAGGAGATCGACGTCGAGCGCTCCGAGTTCCTCGGGCTCGATCCCTACGGATCGGCGGCCGTCACCACCAAGAGCCACATCATCCGCGGCTCCGTCGACGGCAAGTGCGAGATATGCGGCAGCAGGAACACCGACAAGCTGTGCCCCCGCTGCCACCACAAGATCACCAAGGCCGCCGAGAGGTGGGGCACCTCCATCTACGTGCTGGTGGGCTCCGAATCGGTCGGCAAGAGCCACTACCTGGCATCCCTGATCGAGACGCTGAAGAGCTCCTACGCGCAGGAGTTCGGAGTGACCGTGACGGCCAGCACCGAGAACACCGCCGACAAGTTCGACGACGAGTACCGCAGGACGGTGTTCGACGGAGGCAGGTGCCTCCCGCCCACCCCGACCTACGGCGACGTGCTCACCCGCGACCCCCTGCTGTACGACCTGGACCGCAACGACGGCGACGGGCCCCGCACCCTCGCCTTCGTGGACACCTCCGGCAGGGACCTCGACAGCACCGACAAGCTGGCATCCCTCAACATAAGCACCTTCATATCCGGAGCGGCGGGCATCATGTTCTTCGTCGATGCCCCCCAGCTCCCCGCCGTCCGCACCAAGCTGGGACTTCCCGCCGAGGACCGTCCCGACCCGGCGGCGGCGCTGAACTACGTCGCGGAGGTCATCCGCGACAAGAACCGCCTGAAACCCAAGAACCCCGTGGAGATCCCCCTCGCCGTGGTCGTCACCAAGTGCGACCGCCTGATGAGGCCCGCCATGGGGGAGGAGGACGAGGACGCCCTGTTCGGCCCCGAGTCCTCCCTGCACATCCCCAGGGAGAAGGGCCAGGCGGACCTAGACGATATCGCCCTGGTGGGCACCGAGGTGGAGGAGTACCTCCGCCGCAACGCAGGACAGGACCTCCTGAACGCCGTGGACCAGTTCGAGACCCACCAGTACTTCGCGGTCTCCGCCTTGGGCGGAGAACCCGCCGACGGCGTCCTGAGCAACGGTGTCGCACCCTACAGGGTGGAGGACCCCATGATATGGTTCCTCAACACCACCGAGAGGAGGAAGTGGCTATGACCGCACAGACTACATTGACAGAGGAGAAGGCGGTAGACGCCGAAACCGAGAAAAAGACGAGAGATCCCAAGAAGAAGAAGCCCACCAACGAAGAGATCAGGGTCGTCATGGACACCGTCCTCGAGACCGCGGGCGACCTCAGGGAGGTCCAGGGAAGGCTCACCGCCGACATCATCGGACTGTCCGACAAGATCGACGGTTTCCAGGACGCCATGGGCGTCATCAGCAACAAGATCGACGAGCTCCAGTTCACCGGAGCCTCCGAGCCCGCACCCGCCCCCGAGCAGAGGGAGTACCTGGGCGGCGAGGCCCCCGAGCCCGCACCCCAGGTGAGCGGGGATCTGGGACAGTACGTCACCACCCGCGAGATGTTCGACAAGTACGCCCGCCAGATGGACCGCAGGGACGGGGAGCTCGCCAACAAGAAGTTCATGCACCTCATGGAGAAGCTCAGCCTGATGAGGGAGGACTACGCCAAGCTCTGCAGGAACCTCTCCGAGAACGCGGCATCCTACTCCGGCAAGGAGGTGCTCACATCCTTCGAGGCTTACTTGGTGGACATCGAGAACATGCTCACCGACGCCGGCGTGACCATCGGCCACTTCGGCAGCATCGGGGACCCGGTTGACGTGCAGCACCAGAGGATCATGGGAGTGGTCGCCACCGACGACCCCTCCAAGAACGGCACCGTGGCGCAGAAACTGTCGGAAGGATACGAGTACGACGGACGCGCCATCGTCAAAGAGAAGGTAAACGTTTATAAGACAGCCGGACAAACACCCGCCGTAACTGAGACGGGATTCAGACTGTCGCCATCACAGTGAAAAAGGGAGAACAATGAGCGAAGAATACAGCATAGGCATCGATCTGGGAACCACCTACTCGTGCCTCGCATACATCGACGACAACAACGAACCCGTCGTGGAGAGGAACTACGAACACGAGGACACCACCCCGTCCGTCATCCTGTTCAACGACGTGGGCGAGAAGCTGGTGGGTTCCTCCGCCAAGGACATGTTCCTGATGTACTCCAGCGACAGGTTCGTCCTGGACATCAAGAGGAAGATGGGAACCGACTACTCCGTCGACATCGACGGCATCAGGTACACCCCTCCCACCCTCTCCGGACTCATCCTCCGCAAGCTCCTGAAGGACTTCGAGGAGAACCACGGACTGGACGAGGGCTCCGTCAAGAGCGCGGTCATCACCGTCCCCGCCTACTTCGGCCAGGAGGAGAGGGAGGCCACCGTCAACGCGGGCAGGATCGCCGGACTGGAGGAGGTCACCCTCCTCAACGAGCCCACCGCGGCCGCCATCTGCTTCGGATTCGGCAACAACCAGGGCGGACCCAAGAAGGTCCTGGTCTACGACCTCGGAGGAGGGACCTTCGACGTCACCGTCCTCCAGATCGACGGCAAGAGCTTCACCGCCATCGCCACCGACGGACAGAGGCTGATGGGAGGCAAGGACTGGGACGCCGCCCTCAAGCAGATCATCATCGGCAAGATCGCCGAGATGAGCGGCCTCAGTGAGGATGAGATCGAGGCGGACAGCGACATCATGGAGGCCCTGGTCCTCGACTCCGAGGACCTGAAGAAGAGGCTCTCCACCTCCGAGTCCACCAGGGGTACCATGACCATCGGCGGCAGGAAGGTCACCTATACCGTCACCAGGGAGGAGTTCGAGGACGCCACCAGGCACCTCATCGACTCCACCGCCGACACCGTGGAGGAGGTCCTCAACTCCAAGAACCTCACCGTGGGCGACATCGACGCCTTCCTCCTGGTCGGAGGATCCTCCAGGATGCCCCAGGTCAAATCCGTCATCAGCACCAGGTTCCCCGGGGCCAACATCAAGATCTACGACCCCGACCAGTCCATCGCGAAGGGAGCGGCGGTCTACTGCAAGTCCAGGGACGTGCTCTCCGACGCCAAGGCGGAGATCAAGCAGCAGATGGACGCCCAGCAGACCGCCCCCGCCGACGAGACCGAGATGGCCAGCCGCGTGGACGAGGTCGCCATGTCCACCGACGACGCCATCGTGGTGCACAACGTCCTCAGCAAATCGCTGGGAGTCAAGGCGGGAGACGGGAACGGCAACGAGTACATCTCCAACATCGTCTTCAGGGACGTCACCCTGCCCCTGGTCGAGAACAGGACCTACTACCCCTACGTGGACGGCCAGCTCTCCGTCGAGGTGGAGATCTTCGAGAACAGCGCCCGCAACAACGAGGACGGCATGAGAGTGGAACTGGCCGACGCCACCCTCGTCGGATCCTTCCCCATGAAGCTGCCCGAGGACGTCACCAAGAACACCCCCATCAACATCCGCTTCACCGTCAACGACGACGGAATGGTCTTCGCCTACGTCGAGTGCAAGGACCAGCACGCCGAGTACAACCTGAAGACCAAGACCTCCATGACCGACGAGGAGATCAGGAAGTACAGGGGAATCGTCGAGCACGGACTGATCTGAAACCCTTCGCCGGGGCCGTGCCTCAGGGTACGGCCCCGTTATCTTTTGACTCGGAAAACGGCAGCCTGACGGCATGACCCAGACATCGTAAAATCAGTTGTCCTTGTCCTGCAGGACGGCATGCTCGAGGATGGCGGTGAGCTCCTCGCGCTCCTTCTTCGTGATGTCACGGTAGCGTCCCGCTTTCAGAGTGCCGAGCTCTATGTTCATCACGCGGACCCTCACCAGCTTCACAACGTTGTAGCCGAAGTACTCGCACATCCTGCGGATCTGCCTGTTGAGCCCCTGCTTGAGGATAATGCGGAATGTGTAGGGGTCGATCTCGGTGACCTTGCACCTGCGGGTGACCACGTTCTCGTCGATCGGGACGCCCCCGGACATGCCGCGGACGAAGTCCTTGGTGATCTCCCTGTCGACGGTGACGATGTACTCCTTCTCGTGGCCGTAGCGGGAGCGCATGATCTTGTTGGCGAGGTCCCCGTCGTTGGTCAGCAGGAGCAGGCCCTCGGAGTCCTTGTCGAGCCTCCCTACGGTGAAAATCCTGCGGGGGTAGTTGATGAAGTCGATGACGTTGTCCCGGTCCCCGGGGTCGGCGGTGCAGGTCAGCCCGCGGGGCTTGTTGAATGCGAGGATGACGGTGCCGGCATCGTCCCTGCGGAGGGGCTTGCCGTTCACGCAGACCCTGTCGCCGTCGGAGACGCGGTCCCCCAGCACGGCGATCCTGCCGTTGATGGTGACGTTTCCCTCCTCGATGAGGCGGTCCGCCGCCCTGCGCGAGGCCACGCCGGCCTCCGCTATGAACTTGTTGAGACGCACTCCGTCCTCGGCCATGGGGCCGGCTACGCCTTCGGCGTATAAATGGGGAACGGTGTACTTATTAGCAATCAGATGCATTGAGGGGCATGGGCTTCTTCGGCAGGAAAAACAACAGCGGACCCGTCATCAAGGAGCAGGCCGCCGCACTGCACTGGGACACCGACGACCCCTTCCTCTTCGCGTCCCACCACCTCGACAACTACCCCAAGGGCAACGAGCGCCAGGCCCCGCCCTACGAGGAGGTCAAGAGGAAGGACCAGGGGAACGACTACCACAAGCTGTTCGGGTACAGGATGTACACCGGCAGGGTGACCCCCGGGTTCCAGCTGCACGCCCACTGGGGATACGAGACCATAACCCTCGTCTCCAAAGGATTCGTGGACCACTTCGACAGCCTCGGGAACCAGGGCCGCTACGGATACGGCGACATGCAGTGGATTACCGCCGGTAGCAGGTACCACCACTGCGAGATGTACCCCCTGGTCTTCCAGGACCGCCCCAACCCCCAGCTGGTCACCCAGATCATGATCAACCTGCCGCTGAAGGACAAGAACACCCCCGTGGAGATCACCACCGTCTGGAAGGAGGACGTGGCTGTCACGGAAGGGGAGGGGTGGAAGGCGACGATCCTCGCCGGAACCCTGAACGGGATCACCGCGAAGGTGCCCCACAGCACCTCCTGGGCCGCCGACCCCGCCCACCACGTCAGGATCTTCAAACTGGACATTGAGCCCGGAGCGAAATTCTTACTCGAACCCTGCGGGGCCGGGACCAGGAACGTCTACATCACCGAGACCGGCGCGAAGGTCGCCGGGAAGGAGTATCCCGCCGGCACCAGGCTCAAGATGAGGCCCGACATGGAAGCGGAGATCGAGATGCTCTCCGAGCCCTCCGAGGTATGGATCCTCGAGGGAGACCCCATCGGCGAGAAACAGTGCCAGTGGGGCCCTGTGGTGCTCGGGACCGACGCCGAGGTCAGGAAGGCCAACAACGAGGTCCGCGAGAAGGAGATGGAGCACTGGGACTGGGAGTACGTGAACCAGAAGCAGCCCCTGGGGACCCCGAGGTTCTACCGGGCGGCCGACGGCACCGAGTCCCGTCCGAAGGAGACGGAGCCCGGGGAGTGAGATCCCCGGGGGAACTCCTCCCGCGTGCGCTGCACGTATAAGATGTGTGCGCGCATGCCCGAGTATTTATACTTTTTAAACGATACCCGTGCATGGTAAATCAGGTTCGCGCGGCCCACATCCTCATCCCCGATGAGAAGAAGGCCAAAGACCTCAAAGCGAAGATCGACGCCGGCGAGGATTTCGCCGACCTCGCCAAGAAATGGTCCCACTGCCCCTCCAAGAAGAAGGGCGGCGACCTGGGATGGTTCAAGAAGGGGGACATGGTCCCCGAGTTCGAGGCCGCCGCATTCGCGGCCAAGACCGGCGACGTCGTGGGTCCCGTGAAGACCCAGTTCGGATGGCACATCATCAAGATCCTCGGCACCAAGTGATTCCCATGGGACTTTTCAGCAGGAAGAAGAAGTCCGAAGAGGAGGAAGAGGTCCGGAAGCCCGTCGACCGCTACGACAGGAGCGTTTACGTTCAGACCAGCTCTCAGAAGAAGGCTGGAAGCAAAACCGATTCTAAGAAAACCAAAGGGGAGAAAACAATGGCAGAGAAGAAGACCACTGAGAAGAAAGCCGCTGCTAAACCCGCAGCGAAGAAGGAGACTGCTGCTAAGAAGGAGACCGCCAAGAAGGCGGAACCAAAGAATGCGGCCGCCAAGCCTGCCGCGGAGAAGAAGACCGCGGCGAAACCTGCTGCAAAGACAGCAGCCAAACCCGCACCGGCCAAGAAAGAGACCGCTGCAGCCAAGGAGCCTGCCAAGAAACCCGCCGCGAAGAAGGAGGCCGCACCCAAGGAGAAGAAGGTCTGGCACATCACCAAGCGCGACGACGAGAACAAGTGGCAGGTCAAGTGCGAGGGCAACAGCAAAGCCACCAAGCTCTTCAACACCAAGAAGGAGGCTGAGGAGTACGTCAAGAGCCTCACCGCCAACAACCAGGGCTCCAGGGTCGTCGCCCACAAGAAGGACGGAAAGTTCCAGAAGAAGTGAACGGGGTGCGGGGCCCGTCCCCAATCCCTAAATACACAATGGGGTATGGTGAATTCATATGAAAGGCGCACCCAGGACCGATTGTGCTGTCGACGCCGCCATGTCGGTGATCGAAGGCAGATGGAAGACTGTCATCATCTGCATCCTCGCCAGGAACGGCGAGCCCATGAGGTTCAACCAGCTGATTAACAGGATCGACGGCATCTCGCCCAGGATCTTCACCCTGCAGCTCAGGGAACTGGAGAGCGACGGCATCATCACCAGGACCGTCGTTTCCACCTCGCCCAAGTATGTCGAGTACTCGCTCTCCGAGAAGGGACTGAGTCTCATCCCCATCCTCCAGATGCTCTCCGAGTGGGGCCTCAAGCACATGTTCCCCAACATGGTGTCCTTCCCCGGAGAGGTCGTGTCCGAGCCCGACAAGGCGGACGTCTGAAACTCTTATATACTGGATGGATATCTCAAGTTCTGGTCTGACGGCCATAGCGGAGGGGTTCACCCGGTCCCATTTCGAACCCGGCAGTTAAGCCCTCCCGCGTAGATGTCGCGTACTGTGTTGCGCAAGTGC